>OFFW01001177.1_pt1 | contig 16326 bp, 13 predicted proteins | sample 1521501 | NCBI WGS metagenome assembly OFFW01 (sample SAMEA3504107, study PRJEB24116) | mouse gut metagenome | biome: mouse gut; feature: mouse-associated habitat; material: faeces | place: Denmark | collected 2011
GCCGGGGGATTCCCCGGCGGTACATACCATGCCGTTGGTATGAATTTTGGAAAGGTAAGGGAATTGGTTATGACGGTGATGGAGCTGGACGCGCTGAAAGACGTGGATGTGAGGACTGTGGAGAAGGAGGGGCTTGTGGATATCCGGGAGGTGGAGATTGACCGGAGCCTGCCGCTGGAGGAACGGAAGAGGGCTTATCTGGAGGCGGTGGGGAATCCTTATGCGGTGCGTGTGGGGGATATGAAGGTGAAGGTACGGTTTGCGGAGGATGGGGGCTCTTTTGAAGAGGCTTTTGAAAATATGCTGCGGAATGTTTAAAATAACAGTGGATTTTTTTGGGCGGAGGCGCTATGATTGTCTTAGGGACAAGTTAGTGCATCCGCCTTTTTGATTTTGCAGGTGATTCTGGCAGAAAACGAAAGGAGCGGAAGCACATGGAAAGCAAACAATTCAAGAAGATCTATCATGCCGCCATCTATGTCCGGTTGTCGAAGGAGGATGGCGATGTTGCCGGCGCGTCTAAGGCGGAGAGCAACAGCATTTCTAATCAGAAAGAGCTTATCAAAAATTTCCTGAAGGACAAAGAGGATATTGTGGTGGTGTCGGAACGGGTGGACGACGGGTACAGCGGTTCCAGTTTTGAGCGGCCTTCTTTCAAGCTGATGCTGGAGGATATCAAGAAGGGCGTTGTGGACTGCGTGGTGGTCAAGGACCTGTCCAGGTTCGGGCGGGAGTATATTGATTCCGGCAGGTACATTGAGCGGTTGTTCCCGGCTCTGGGAGTGCGTTTTATCGCCGTCAATGACGGATACGACAGCCTGGAGGGGAAGGACCAGTCTGACGAGATTATCATTCCGTTCAAGAATTTGATAAATGACGCATACTGCCGGGATATTTCGGTGAAGATACGGAGCCATTTGGAGGTGAAGCGGAAGAACGGGGAGTTTATCGGTTCTTTTGCGCCTTATGGGTATCAGAAGGACGAGGGGTGCCGGAACCGGCTGGTCATTGACCCGGTGGCGGCCGGTATTGTGAGGGATATTTTCCGTATGAAGCTGCACGGCATGAGCCAGGATGCCATTGCGGGCAGGCTGAATGAGACGGGGGTGCTGTCTCCGATGGAGTATAAGAATGCGTCCGGGAGCAATTACCGGACCGGCTTTAAGACCGGGGAGCGGGCGCTGTGGAGTTCGGTCACGGTACGGCGGATTCTGGAAAATGAATGTTATATCGGGAATCTGGTGCAGGGCAGGCAGACGACGCCGAACCATAAGGTGAAGAAGTCCTTTGTGAAGCCGGAGAAGGACTGGGTGAGGATTGAGAAGAACCATGAGGCTGTGGTTTCGGACCGGGATTTTGCTATTGTGCAGAGGCTCCTGGGGATGGATACGAGGATGTCCCCGGAGCAGACGGAGGTGTACCCTCTGGCGGGCATGGTGGTATGCGCGGACTGCGGCGCGGCCATGGTGAGGAAGAATGTGTGTGCCGGAAAGAGGAAGTACCGGTATTATGTGTGTTCGAGGAATAAGGAGACGAAGGAGTGTGCGAGCCACAGGATCGGGGTGGAGAGGCTGGAAGAGGCGGTCCTGGAGGTCTTGAAGGTGCAGGTTGCCAATGTGCTGGATTTGAAGCGGGCGATGGAGAAGGTGTCTGAGATCCCGTTCCAGGAGCTGGATATCCGGGAATTGGAGAGGCGGATTGAGCAGAAGGAGGCGGAGGTTCTGCGGTGTCGGGAGCTGCGGAACATGCTTTATGAGGATATGAAGGACGGGATTGTCTCTAAGGAGGATTATAGGGAGCTGCATGAGGCTTATACGCAGAGACGAGATCTGGCGGAGGAAGCGGTGCGGCAGATGAAGGGTGAGATTGAAGATATCCTTGCTTCCAATACGGATAAGTACCGGTGGCTGGATTATTTTGCGGAGCATGAGAATATTGACCGGCTGACAAGGAATGTGGCGGTGGAGCTGATTGAGCGGGTGAAGGTCGTGGACCGGGAGACGGTCGAGGTGGTTTTCAGTTTCGGGGACTGTTACAGGGAGGTCCTGGAGGGGCTGAAACATGCGGGCTGTGAGGCGGTCTGTGACAGCCGGGGCCGGATTCGGTTTGAGTGGAAGGAGGCGGTGTAATATGGCGAGGAAGTCTAAGAAGGTGGATTTTGTGAATGTGAATGACCTGCCGAGTGGTTCCGGGGCGCAGGTTCCGGTTCCGGTGAAGGCGGTCTGTTATAGGGCGGGGCTGTATGCCAGGCTTTCGGAGGAGACGGAGGAAAACCGGGAGCGGGCGACGGTGGAGACGCAGATGGAGCTTCTGCGGAAGTTCGTGGCGGAGCGGGAGGATATGGTCATAGGGAAGGAGTATGCGGATATCTCCTGCACGGGTACGAATTTTGAGCGTCCGGGGTTTGAGGCGATGGTGCGGGATATGAGGGACGGGGTGATTGACTGTATTGTTGTGAAGGACCTGTCCAGGCTGGGACGGGATTATGTGGAGACGGGGAATTATATTGAGCGGGTGTTTCCGTTTTTCGGCGTGAGGTTTATTGCGGTGACGGACGGGTATGATTCGGAGAAGCCGGGCGGGGAGCTGATGATGCCGCTGAAAAATATGGTGAATGAGCTGTATGTGAAGGATTTGTCCAGGAAGATGAGGACGGCACACAGGGCGTACTGGCGGAACGGGGAGTATTCATCGGGGGCGGTCCCGTATGGGTATGTGAATGTGGAACGGCGGCTTTACCCGGACGAGCGGGTGAAGGGGACGGTGCAGGAGATTTTCCGGCTGTTCCTGGAGGGGTGTTCGTTGAAGGAGATTGCAAGGCGGGTTTCCCGAAAAGAGATGAATCCGAAGGCTTATAAGATGTTGCGGTTCGGGCATGAGGTTCCAGAGGGGTTTAATACGGAATGGAATTATGTGACGGTGAGAACCATATTGACGAATTATGCTTATGTGGGAGCCAGCGTCCATAACAGGTATAAGAGGGTGGCTGGGAAGCAGGTGAAAATACCGGAGGAAGAGTGGATTGTTGTGGAAGGGACGCATGAAGCACTGGTGGGTAGGGAGGACTATGAGAAAGTTCAGAAACTGCTGGCGGGCAATGCGGAAAGGTTCCATTCTACCCATGGGGAGAACGGTTATGACCATGCCCGTTTTAATCTTCTGGGGAAGAAGATTGTCTGTGCGGACTGTGGAAAGGTAATGGGGTTCCGTACAGAGGGAGCAAGGCATGACAAGAAGTTTTACCGATGCAAGACGTATCTTCAATCTACTCATGGGAGCTGTACGAACCATAAGGTTTCGTTGGAAGATGTCAACCAGGCTGTTTTTGGAACGGTTGCTGCCCATATGAGGCTCTGTATTGAGGCGGAGGAAACTGTGAGGCGGATGAATGCGGATGACAGGAATTTGAGGAAGTATGATTTTTATGGGAAGGAAGCTGAACGGATAAGGAAGGAGCTGCAGAGGGAGACGGAAGTGAAAGCCGGTATTTTTGAGGATTATAGAGATGGACTGATTGATGAGGAACAGTATGCGCAGATCAGCGGGCAATATGCCGAAAAGATCAGGGCATTGACGGCAAGGCTTGGGGAAGTCCAAAAGGCACGGGCGGAGTATTCCAGCAGATATTGTGTAGACAGAAACTGGAAGGCTGTCGTTGAGGGATGTCTGGATATGCAGAGTCTGACGAGGGAAATGGTTGAGGCGTTTGTGGATAAGGTTGCGGTGCATGAGGGAGGGGATGTTGAAGTGTATCTGAAATATGATGATGTGCTGGAAGATTTGTTGAGAATCAGGGCAGAGAGAGAGGCGGTATGATGAAGAAGAGGATAGTCGCTATGTATCTTCGGCTTTCCAATGAGGACAGCGGTAAGGGTGAAATGGAAGAGAGCAACAGTATTTCGGCGCAGAGGGTGTTGCTGAAAAGGCATATAGAGGAACTGCTGCAGGGGGAGGAATATGTTATCACGGAGTATTGTGATGACGGGTATTCCGGCGTTGACTTCCGCAGGCCGGGGGTGCAGGCGCTGATTGAGGCGGCGAAGGACGGGAAGGTTGATATGATCGTTGTGAAGGACTTTTCACGGTTCGGGAGGGATTATCTGGAAGTGGGGAGGTTCCTGGAATATATCTTTCCGATCCTGCAGGTTCGGTTTGTGTCGGTGAATGACGGTTACGACAGTGAGGATAAGTTCGGAGCGACGGGCGGGATGAGTGTTGCGTTGAAGAATCTGGTCTATGGGATGTACAGCGCGGATTTGTCTAAGAAGGTGCGGTCTGCCAGGGATACGAGGGTGAGGAACGGGGAGTTTGTTGGGCAGTTTGCCCCTTATGGGTATCGGAAGAACCCAGAGGATAAGCACAGGCTTTTGGTTGATGAAGATGCGGCGTGGGTTGTGCGGAGGATTTTTGGGATGGCGGCGGACGGAACCGGTTATGCGGAGATTGCCAGAAGGCTGAATGAAGAGGGGATACCGTCAAGGGTTGTTTATCACAAGATGGCAGGAGATACTTATGGAGACAGGCAGCCTCATGTAAAGGTGAAGAGGTGGTGTGCTTCTTCGGTAAGGGATATTATTACGGATGAGGTGTATCTGGGGAAGTTAATCTGGAACCGGGCGAAGTGCGGTATGGATACGGATAAGAAGGTGGTGAGGCAGCCAAGGGAGAAGTGGATCGTGGTGGAGGGACATCATGAGGCACTGGTTTCCCGGAGTGTTTTTGAGAAGGCTAATGAGGGAGTAGGGACTGCGGATAAAGCCAGAAAAGAAATGAAGAAGAGGGAAAGTATTTTTTTCTGCGGGCATTGCGGGAAGGCACTGCAGCTTAGGAGCAGGGCTAACGGCAGGTATTTCTGCGGAGGCCGGACGCAGGAGCGGGAGAATGACTGCCAGAAAGTGACTGTCAGGAAGAACGAACTGGAGGGAGCAGTGCTTTGCCAGGTGAGGAAGATGGCGGATGTGCTGGCGGCAGAGCGGGATATCAGCAGGACGGCTCAAAAGGACGGCAGGGTGGCAGTTCTTGAAAAGACGGTTGCGGAGAGTGTGAAGGAGTTGACACAGTGGAAGGGAAGGAAGATGCGACTGTATGAGCGGTATAAGGCCGGGGAAATCAGCAGGGAGGATTATGTGGAGCGGATTGAGACGGGCAGGGTGCGGATGGAAGAGCTAGAGCGGAGCAGGCGTGAAGCGCAGGCGGAGCTTGAATGTATGAGGGAGGCTGCCGGTTCAGAGGAAGTGGCAGACGAGGAACTGGCTGGACTTTCTGTACTGGAGGTTTTTGATAGGGAGAGGTTGAAGATGCTGATTGAGAAGGTGGTGGTCTATGGGGAGGATGCTATGGAGATTGTGTGGAAGGTGAGGAATCCGTTTGAGGGTGAGGTTTCTGCCTGAAAGATAGTTCCAATTTTGGGAAAGTAGTGGTAAAATTGAGCCATGGGCAGGTTGTGTCTGTGGCTCAAAATATATCAAAATTATTTTAGGGGGAGGGTTTTATAATGTGTAACAATATAGATATGACAGATTTTTATGAAACCGATTTGGATTTATTATGCGAATACGTTGATGGCGAATTGTCAACAGTGTTGGATTTGATTAATTGCGATGCTAAGATAGAAGTGTTTTTACGGCTTGGAAGGATAGGGACACCATATGTGGCATGTAATGATCAAACTATTACACAAGAAAATCGGTTGAATATTTTATCTGGGATTGATAGTAGAAAAGTGATGTTAGCATCGAAGGATGTTCGGTTTAAAGATATATGTGAAAATATAAAACTTTATTTAAGATTTGATGCATCCGTATATGAGAAGTATACCAATATCGAATGTGCTTCGTGTTTGGAATTGAGTAATAATTCATTTTTAGAGGCAGTCTTAAATCAGTTTATCATAGCATTTGAAAATGGATATATAGATTACAAAACTGAGGATTCACCTTATTTTTCTTATTCCCATATGATACAGAAAGCTGGAAATGATTTTATGGGCGATATATCATTGTTATTAGGTTACAAGATGATAGAAAATTCTTTATACGGAAGTGAAAAGATCCAATACTTTTTCCCTAACAACTTACTATTTCTAATTAATGATATATCCTTATTAAAATATGAAACATCAGTAGCAAAAGGAAGAATACTTATATGTATTGATTATTTGGTAGATTATCAGTATTTAAATATACATATAGATTCTTTCAGTTTTGGGGAATTAAAAAAGGTGAGAAAACTTTTAGAGATAACTCGCCAAGATTTAATTATGGTTGTTGAAGGAAATGAAGTTATTGGATTTATAGTGAAGGAAAGGATACATAAAATATCCAAAGGTAGTTCAGTTCTTTTTGAAATAGATGGTCCGATAGAGTGGACAGCTTTTTTGATTTTTGGAGATAGTGAAAAAAGATATCTAATCCATAATCAGAGAAATAAATACATGTATGAATACCAAAAAATTGATAAAAACGATTTTATAGGATTGATTCAGTCTGCGCTAAAGCATTGTGACATAGATGTAATCTGGAATATTGTACAATGTGTAATAAATAATTCGGAACACGGGGCTATGATTATTTTTGCTGAAAATGCAGAGGCAGAAGCTGAAAGGCTTCAACATTCGTCTTTTAAGATTGAGCCAATGGCTCTGACTCCTGATATTGTTAAGCATATAACATCGATAGATGGGGCAATTTTATTTGATGCACAGGGGGTTTGTTATTCGATTGGCGTGATACTAGATGGGATACAGACTAAGGAATGCAAGGAAAATATTTCTAATGGAGCTAGACATAATTCAGCCGTTCGATATTTGGAATACAATCCGCATTGTGTAATCATTGTAATATCCGAGGATGGGGATTTGAAAATTTTTTCTTAAAATACAGTAGAAATTTTTTTATTCCTTACTTGACACAAGCAGATTTGCTTTTTTATCAGGTCAGGCTGCATTGTTATGTGGTTGTGGAGTTAAAAACAGAAAAGTTCAAACCAGAATTTGCAGGGAAATTGAATTTTTATGTTACCGCAGTCAACAAAAATATGAAGACAGAACAGGATAATCAGACAATAGGAATTTTAATTTGTAAAGATAAAGATGATGTTGTTGCGGAATATGCGTTGGATGATATATCCCAGCCGATTGGCATAGCACGATATGAACTTACCAAAGTGCTTAGGGATGAGTTTAAGAGTAGCCTGCCGACAATTGAAGAGATAGAAAATGAGTTGTCAGAGTGAATAAATCTATCATCTAAAGAGTATTGGTGAGGAATAATGCTTAAGATAAAACTTTTAAAAGCGCTCAATGGAGACAGTATAATTATTTCATATGGGGAAGAAAAAACATATAATATACTGATTGATGGTGGATGTGGCAAGCTGTGTTATCGTCAATTATGCAGATATATGGAGGACATGAAGAAAGAAAAAAATATAATTGATTTAGTAGTGCTGACCCATATTGATTCAGACCATATAGAAGGTATTTTACGTTTGTTTTCACAAAAGGAATTTGATTTTTCTATTATAAAAGAAATGTGGTTCAATTTTGGAGAAGGGTTGCAAAATTCCTTAAAAATAGAGCTTCCTGTATAATTCAAATATAAGGAATTCCAAGAAGGGTGGTATCCAAGATGAATTGTAACACACAGAACGCAAAAATTGCATTGATAACTGAAAAAACTTTATAAGAGATATAGAAAAAAAGTATACTTTGTCGTTTCAGATATGGTAAACTATATTCATCTATGCACTACTGAGAAAGGAGCGTAGAATTGAGAACGGAAGATAAATTTATTGCAAAAGTTTTGTTCAAAGTTAAGGTTTTACAGTTTAAAGGGCAGGCGTTTGAAGATTTTTTTGTTTCTGTTATGACGAAAGCAAATACAGACTTTCAAGCTGTTAAGGCGTATGGTAATATTGGAGACAGGAAAAATGATGGATTTATTCGTACAACAGGTACATATTATCAGGTTTTTTCGCCAGAAGACATTACAAAGAATAAAACAATTGATGAAGCTGTAAAAAAGCTGGGGGATGATTTTAAAGGGCTTTATGAGAATTGGAATGATATCTGTGAAATCAAGCAATATTATTTTGTTATCAATGACAGATATCAGGGACTGCCTCCTCCGATCATACAAAAGCTGAAGAACTGAACAAAACATATGCAGATATTGAAATAAAGACATTTACAGCGAAGGACTTGGAAAAAGTTTTTGAACAGTTGGATGAAGAAGATATTTTTGATGTGGTTGGATTCATTCCAGATGTTTCAACTGGGATGATCGAGTTTGAGGCTTTAAATGAAGTGGTAAATTACTTGTTAAATACAGAATTGCCGGAAAGCGATACAGACAAACTTATTGTTCCTGATTTTGATGAAAAGATATTATTTAACGGTTTGAGTGATTTGATTGGGGCAAAACTTACAACAGGAAGTTATCAGGAAGGAATTTTGCAAAAATATTTTAATGAGAATCCGGGAATAAAAGAATTGTTACAGCAGAAATTTCATTCTTTGTATCTTTTATCATGCGAGAAGATACCGGATACGGAAGAAAATTCGGCAGATTGCAGATATTACTTTATATTGGAGAACGCATCACCAAAAAGAACGGTGGCTATCTATGCATGTGTTGAAGTATTAATGGCATATTATTTTTCAAGCTGTGATATTTTTGAAGAGCCGGGTTAAGGCGGAAAATTGTGAGACAGAGAAAGGAGGCCATATGATATTGCCAAGAAAACAATTGTCAGTCAGCGAGTCGCTCTTTGGATTTGGCGGATTTCTTTTACAGCAATTAAGCGTACCTGCCACTGTAGATGAATTGTGGGAATATTATAAGGATTCCTATGCAAATAAAAAATATGCAGTAAAATTTTCTTTTGACCAGTTTATAATGGCCTTGGATTATCTGTTTATTATAGGGGCAATAAAGAAAAACGAAAGGGGGTTGCTGTGCTATGAAGCTGCTCAGTCTGAGGGCGAATAAAGCGTCATTTCATCCCGTTATTTTTAAAGATGGTATAAATATCATTGTAGGCAAGCAGGTAGCGCCTCATAATGAAAATGATGGGAATACATATAATGGCGTAGGCAAATCTCTGACGTTACATCTGATTCATTTTTGCTGTGGGTCAAGAAAGATTGATTCGTTTTCAAAGAAAATTCCCGATTGGGAGTTTACATTACAGTTTATAATAGATGACATAGAACATTATTGTACACGTTCTACGAACAATCAGAACAAAATTGAATTTGACGGAGAACTGTTAAATCCGAAAGCAGTTCAGGAGAAGCTGCTTGAATTATGTTTTAACCAGATAACTATGCCAGCCAATATAACATGGACTACTTTGTTTTCCAGATTTATCAGGCGGTACAGGAGCAGTTATTTTTCTTTTGATGCTTTTGTACCTCGGGAGAGCGATTACAGCAAGATATTAAATAACTGCTATCTGTTGGGAATTGATATTGATTTAGTGGTAGCCAAAAAAGAACTGCGGGACAGACAGGTGGCAGCGGCGACAACGGAAAAGGCTATAAAGAGCGATCCTTTGTTCCGGCAATACTATCTGGGGAAAAATGATGCGGAGCTTGATGCTGCTGATTTGGAATACCAGATTAGTATGTTGGAAAAAGAAATATCAGAATTTAAAGTATCAAATAATTATCATGAACTTGAGTTGGAGGCTGACGAAAAAAGCTATCAAAAGAAAGAACTTGAAAACAAAAGGGTACTTGTCAGTAACCATATAAAGAATATAGAAGATTCAGCGAAAGAAACTGACAAAGTAAAAGAAGAAAAACTGCTTAAAGTATATGAAGCAGCCAAAGTGGAAATACCGGAAATGGTAAAAAAAAGCCTTGATGAAGTTACAAAATTTCATGGCGAGCTTTTAGAAACAAGAAATGCCCATCTTAGAAAAGAACTGGCTCGGCATAAAAGCGAATTAAAAGAAATAGATACGCAGATAACTTCACTGGGTAAGAGAATGGATGAGCTTTTGGATTATCTTAATTCCCACGGAGCACTTGAAGAATATGTAGTTCTGACAAAACAGTTGTCTTCATTGCAAAATGATTTGAACAGAATACAGGAATACCAAAAGATACTGAAAGCATACAGAGATACCAAATTGGATATCAGGGCATCAATGATAGAACAGGATAAAGCGGCTGATGCTTATCTGGAGGAGGAAAATACATATTTAGATGATTTGAAAAATTCGTATTGGAATTATGCAAAGCGCTTTTACCCTAAGAAAAAAAGCGGACTGGTCATCAGAAATAATTTGGGAGAAAATATGCTTCGGTATACACTGGAAGCCCGAATTGAGGATGATTCTTCGGATGGAGTAAATGAAGTAAGGATGTTCTGTTTTGACTGGTTGTTGCTGAACTGTCAAAAAAGCAAGATAAAGTTTGTTGCCCATGACAGCAGAATGTTTGCCAATATGGATCCACGACAGAGGGAAACATTGTTTAGAATTGCATTTGAAACATGCCAGACAACAGATTTCCAATATATATGTTCTGTCAATGAAGATGCATTACTGTCATTTGAATCTATGATGACAGAAGAGGAATATCAGGATATTGTGAAAAGCAATGTTATCCTGGAATTGAATGATGATGCTCCCGAGAGTAAGCTTTTAGGAATTCAGATTGATATTGATCTGGAAGATAAAGGAAAAGCTTTTGATGATGTAAGTTGAGAAAAAGTGCCTGCTGGGTGCTTTTTCTTAATATATGTTTTTAGAAAAGACTATTAGGCCATTTATCAATGATTTTTAACGCAAAATGGCAAAATTTTACCCATAGCAAATCAGCATTGGTTTAAGATGCCAACGCTGGAGCAAGGAGCAGATTATTTACAGTTAAACCGGCTGCAATGATTTCTTTGCCAAGGACGGTGATAAGATCTTTATAAGAACCGGGTATTTTTCCCCTGCATGCCACGCCGGTTTTGCCGGAGATTTCATATGCTTCCTTATGGGCTTCCGCTTAAGGTAAAGGTATCTTTTTTTAAATTTGTCGGGAAAATGATAGAACTTGTCAAGGGCGTGAGGATAGTGTATCTTAAATGAAAATCCTAATCCCCCAGCTATGCTGGGGCGAATGGAGTAAGCAGGAGCGTGCAGGATAACAAAAGAAAGCCTCCTATGTTAGAATGAGAAAGGTATCGCAAGCCAATCTCAAAACAAAGGAGGCGGTCCAAATGGACAATCAAAGTTTATCACATGTAAGGTGGAAATGCCAGTATCATATCGTATTCATTCCAAAGTATCGGAAGAAAGTGCTGTATGGAAAATTAAGGAATGATGTAGGGAAATCATCTCAACACTGTGCAGGTATAAAGATGTACAGATTATAGATGGAGCAGTGTGCGGAGATCATATTCATTTAAGCGTAGCAATACCGCCAAAACTGAGTATATCAAATTTTATGGGGTATTTAAAAGGCAAAAGCACGCTGATGATATATGACAGGCACCCGGAACTGCAAAGTAAATGGGATAAGTCATTCTGGGCAAGAGGATATTATGTAACAACAATCGGTAATATAACGGAAGATGCAATAAAGAGATATATCCAGGAGCAGACAGAAGAGTCGAGGAAAGAAGAAACCAGGAGTACCTCTTTATAGAGGACCAGTAACAATGCTTGCGATACCCACCTTTCAGGCGCGCACGCAAACAGCCCTTTTTAGGGCTAACAATAAACCACCACTTGAAGTGGTGGTTGCTAACTTAGAGAACATTTGTATCCGGACAGTTCCATGAGCATTTTCAGCAGCATACAGGCCGCATGGCTGACATACATCAGAAGAAAGGAATCCTGTGGAATTATGAGAGATAACACTGCGTATAAGGCGGGCGCCTTTGCAGTCGTGGATACGGAGACGAACTGGGATGATGAGGTGATGTCCATCGGTGTGGTGGCAGCCGATCCGGCGACTATGGAAGGGATTGATTCGCGCTACTATATTATTGACCCGGAATACAGAGTGGGCGGCATGTTTGCCAATGAGCTGCGGCCGGAGGAGGAAGGCGTCATCGTGACGGACAGAAAGCAGGCCCTACAGGAGATCAGACAGTGGCTGGATACTTATCAGGTGCGGAAACTTTTTGCCTATAATGCGTCCTTTGACCGCAATCATCTGCCGGAGTACAGAGACTATGAATGGTATGATATCATGCGTCTGGCGGCATACCGCCAATACAATAAGGCCATCCCGGATTGTGCGGACTGTTATAAGACCGGCAGGATGAAACATGGCTATGGCGTTGAAAATATCTTAAGGATGCTCAGCAACAACAGCCGCTACAAAGAGACGCACAATGCGGTTTTTGACGCGGAGGACGAACTGCAGATCATGCAGCTTCTGGGTCGGGCGCTCAGTGAATACGAGATCGCGGCCGTGCCCTGCAGGAAGACAGGGAGGCAGACAAATACAAATCGAAAAGGGACTTCCTTAATCCATAAAAGGCTATGACGGTAGAGGTCATAGTCTTTTTTTGATAAAAATGCGGTTTGGCTCAGCCAATGGAAACAGTTCGCAGACGTTCGCTGCATCCAGATAGCATTTCACAACAAAACAGGTTGCTTGAATGATTCAGGCAGATTATAATAGCTGTTATTTCTATGATGATAAACTGAATTTCATGCCACGGAAATACGGTACTTTTAGAATATGAGGAGGATTAGCGATGGCGAATGCTTTCATGGTATCAGGTCTTACCAAAACCTATCAGGATTTTGTTTTGGATCATGTCTCGTTCAACGTTCCCAGTGGATCCATTGTCGGACTGATTGGAGAAAACGGTGCAGGAAAAAGCACGACAATCAATGCAGCTTTAGGACTGATTCAAAAGGAGGACGGCGTTGTTTCCATTTTAGACAGGGAGGAACTGGATAGGGATATCAAAGAACAGATTGGTGTCGTGTTCGATGGCAGCAATTATCCGGAAATCCTTTCGCCCCGGAAATTGAACCGGGTTATGAAAAACATTTACAGGACGTGGGACGAACAGGTTTATTTGCGCCTGCTGAAACAGTTTTCCCTGCCGTCTGATAAACAGATCAAACAGTTTTCAAAAGGAATGAAGATGAAGCTGGCTATCGCTGCTGCATTTTCCCATCATTCCAGACTGTTGATCCTGGACGAAGCAACCAGCGGCTTGGACCCGGTTGTCCGGGATGATATTCTGGATATGCTGCTGGATTTCGTGCAGGACGGGGAACATTCCATACTGGTATCCTCCCACATTACCAGTGACCTGGAGAAGATTGCCGATTATATCGTATTTATTCATGAAGGGAAAGTTGTTTTTGAGAAGCCAAAAGATGAACTGACCGAGCGGTACGGCATCATTAAGTGCGATGCGGCGCAGTTTGATGCACTGGATAAATCCGATATCATTGCGTACCGCAAAATGGACCATGAATGGCAGATCCTGGTTTCAGACCGGGATAGAATGCAGAAAAAGTATCCGAAAACCCTGATTGTCCCGGCAACAATTGACGAGATTATGCTGCTTTATGTAAAGGGGGAAAAGTGATGAAAGGTGTTTTGGTGAAGGATCTCTATATTGCCAGGAGCAATATTCTTGTAACTATCGTCAGCCTGGTTGTTTTGGGCTTTGGCTTAACCTTTTTGCTGGAAACCAGCGCACTTCTGGTTCTGGCCCCGGTTGCCGCCACAACTGCTGTCTTTATCAGTATTACCAGTGATGCGGCTTCAAAATGGAATAAGAAGGTCATTACCATGCCGGTATCGAGGAATCAGATCATTGGCGAGAAATTTTTGTTTTATATTCTGCTTGCCGTATTGGGGCTGCTTACTGCGCTGATTCCCTGTATGGTCCTTGCGTGTTTCGGCATGGATATAACGCTTCACTCGCTATTACTGTATGGATCTATCGGGATAAGCGCTACCCTGCTTGCGGGCGGCATCAGCCTGCCGTGCGCATACTTATTTGACCCGGAGAAATCGCAGATTGTCTTTATGATGTCATTTATGGCGTCAACAGGGATTATTACGGGACTTGTGTTACTTATCAATTTGGTTTTTCCTGTAAAGGAGAATATTCTTCCGGCGTTTGGTATTGTACTTATCATTTCTGTTATCTGGTTTTTTATCTCGTACCGGATTGCGGTAAAGGTATATCAGAAACGGGATATTAATTGACTGATATAAAATGAAAAACGATGAACCTTCGCGCTGACAGTAAGTCTGTTGAGGACGAGGGATGGCATAAAGCTCCGGGACGCTGTAAATTAAAAAGTCCAAATCACCGAAAAATTTATAGACAACTAATGCATTTGACAGCAACAGCGCTGGCGATATCATGACGAGGAGGTGACGCATTGATCCGTATTGCAATCTGTGATGATGAAAAACATATGTCTGATCATATAAGATCAATGGTCTTAAATTTCTTTCGTAAAAAGAACCGGGAGATCATCCTCCGCATGTTTTCCGGCGGCGAAGAGCTGTTAAGCTACAATGGGCAGATCGACATCCTGTTTCTGGATATCCAGATGAAGGACATGGACGGTATGGAAACGGCAAGGAAATTGAGGGCAGATAAGTTCCGGGGCTTTTTAGTCTTTATTACGGTGCTGAAAGAGATGGTATTCCAGTCTTTTGAGGTACAGGCCTACGATTATCTGGTCAAGCCGGTGGACGACAAACAGTTTGAAAAGACCATGGAGCGCCTTTACGCTTCCATGCAGAATGCCAGCGAAGGCAGCCTGCTGGTGCAGAAGGGATACGAGGGGCGTATCATCCGGGAGGACGAGATCGTCTTTTGCGAGATCATAGACAGGAAAATATATCTGAACCTGGCTTCCGGAGAGGTTGTTGATTATTATGAACGGATTGAAAATCTGGAAACAAAGCTGAATAACCGTTTTTACCGATGCCACAGGAGCTATCTTATCAATCTGAAACATTTAAAAGGTTATAAAAACGGGACTGCCTGTATGGATAATGGCAAAGAGATTCCCGTATCACGGCTGCGGAGCAAGGAGTTCTCCGGCGTTGTTCTACAGTATATGAAGAACATTTGAGAATTTTAGATATGGGGGCTGGTAACATGGCTGAGTATTTAGATTTTTTCAATATATATGTGATAGGCCTCATTGAGGGGACCTTTCAGTTTTATTTCCTGGCAAAAATCCTGAAAAAGAAACTTTTGCCCCCGTTTTATTTCCTGTTTGGAGTATGTGCGGTGATTGTCACCCGCTTTCTTTCAGTTGGCACGGTGACCGGCTTCGTGGCGATGGTATTTCTTCTTACGGTATGTGGGATTCTGGTCTGCCATGCGGATTTTAAGTCTTCCCTTCTGTATGCAGCCCTGACAACTGAAATCATGCTGCTCTGCTATGGGATTGTGAAATCTCTGATAGGTCTGTTATACGCATGGATGCCGGATTTTTACTATCATACGGCGGGCATCGCGGCCATGTTGATCAGTGAGGCCGCGTCTCTTTTGGTGACGGGGGTTTGTTATTATATAGTGTATCGCTATTTTTCCAGGGATGTTTTTTATCCCTTTTATACCGCATCGGAAATGCAGCAAATGTTTCTGATTTTCATCCCGATTCTGTCCATATTTATTATGAGCCAGTACACTGACATGATTGCATTTGATTTCCAGTATCTGATCTTAGAAGAGGACGAATCTTTCAATTATTTGTTCAGTCATTGGCAGCTGCTTGCCATGCATCTTCTGGGACTTTTAAGCCTGTTTTGTATCCTGTTCTCTTATAAGAAACTGCAGCAGAATTTCCGCCTCAGCACCGAAATTTCACTGCTGGAACAGGAAGAACATTCCCTGAACCGGTATGTGGAAGAGGCGAAAACCCGTTACGATGAAACAAAGTCATTCCGGCATGACATCAGAAACCACATCGCAGTGGTGAAAAATCTTCTGCAGAGCGGGAAACTGGAGGAAGCGGTAAGCTATATGGAAGATATGGATGATATGGCGGAAAAAATGTCATTCCCCTGCAGCACCAATAATCCGGTAGTGGATATTTTGGTGGGAAACAAGCTGGGGATAGCCAAAAGCATGGGGATAGATGTGGACTGTTCCCTCCTTCTGCCATATCCCTGCAGTCTGCGGGACATTGATATCTGTATTATCCTGTCAAATGCACTGGACAATGCGATTCAGGCAGTAAAAAGGCTGGATGCCGGTATGGAAAAATATATCCATGTGTCCGGACGCATCCAGGGAGATTTCCTTATGATGGAAATAGAAAACAGCTTCCATGGGAAAGGCGCGTTCAAAAAAGGGACAGGTCTGTCGAATGTAA
>OFFW01001181.1_pt1 | contig 16292 bp, 21 predicted proteins | sample 1521501 | NCBI WGS metagenome assembly OFFW01 (sample SAMEA3504107, study PRJEB24116) | mouse gut metagenome | biome: mouse gut; feature: mouse-associated habitat; material: faeces | place: Denmark | collected 2011
AGCGGCATTTCCACGGAGACCTGCAGGAATTTGCAAAAGCGGCGGTGGACTGTTTTGATTTTACATCCCTTCCGGATTTCGGGGATACCATGTGCCGGAACATTTGGAACTGGTTCCATGATTATGGGAACCTGAAACTTTGGAAAACGTTACAAAAGGAAGTTCATTTTAAGAAAATGGAGACTAACTATTAAAAGTCAAGTCTAAAATAAAATTTTTTGAATGAATTGCCGGAAGGCATTTCAGATACATTGGAACTTTGAAAACTGCATGACAATAAGAGCATCTTTACAGGTGCTCTAAAAGGAGAAATTTACAGAACAGGTTAAGGAACCGGTATGTATGCCCGTCTTGATTTTTCCATTGCGAAAATCAGCCGCACGAGCTTTTTTGTGGCATGAGATAATGCAACATTGTAATGTTTGCCTTCGGAGCGTTTCTTCTCAAGATAGGTTCCGAAGGATTCATCCCAGTGGCAGACATACTTAGTGGCGTTGTAAAGGGCATACCGAAGGTATCTGGAACCCCGTTTCTCCATGTGGGAATGACAGTTATCTAACTGTCCTGATTGATAGGTGGATGGGGACATTCCTGCATATGCAAGTATCTTATCGGCGGAATCAAAACGGCTGAAATCCCCAATCTCGGCGATGATCATTGCACCCATCCGGTAACTGATACCGGGAATGGTAAGGATTGGAGACTGGATTTCTTCATCCATGATCCGTTTGATGGCTGTTTCAATCTCGTCAATCTCGATCGTTAATTCCTGAATGAGTTTGATGGTGTGTTTCAGTTCCGGGGACTTAGCAGCCATATGAGAGCCGATAGAACTTCTTGCAGCTTCACGAAACATGACAGCAGTATCTTTTCCATATTTGCCCTTAGAACTCTCAGAGAGGAGGTTGGAAAGCCTTGTGAGGTGTGCTGATGCGACAGCGTCAGCACCTGGAAATTCGGAAAGCAAAGCATAGACGGATGCCATATGAAGTGTAGGAACAAGTTTTTCCAACTCTGGAAAAAGAATGCACACAAGCCTTGAAACAGAACTTTTCAGTTTTGCCCGTTCTTTTACTTTATCAAAGCGATAACGAGTGAGTGACTTTAATTCCTCATTGTGGTAAGATGTGTCTGAGTAGGACTTTAAGTTCATGTCAGACATCATCATAGTGGCAATGGTACGGGAATCAACTTTATCCGTTTTGGTCTTTCTAAGGCTTAGGCTTTTTCTGTAAAGATTGGTATGTAACGGATTGATAACGAAGGTGGTCAGACCTTTATCAGGAAGGAATCCCAGAAGATTGTAGCTGTAGTGTCCGGTGGCTTCCAGTCCTGCTTTTACTTTGGTTAAATCATCTGATACGGATTCAATTCTCTGAAATAAAGTTTCAAACCCTTCGCGATTGTTAGAGATGGTAAAGGAGTTAAATAATGCTTCGCCATCCGAGTGAGTGATAAAGCAGTCGTGCTTATCTTTAGCAACATCAATTCCAATGTAAATCATAAGAAATCTCCTTTGAAAAGTATTGATACTGTTTAGAACCACAGGTTCTCCTTGCGATTGTAACCTCGTTCTAAATAAACCGTCATGCGGTATCTAACTGATTAACAAATATACAAAGAGACTGTGGTTGGAGCCTCCATTAAACCATCTGTGTGGTAGGATTAGAAAACCAATCCACAGTATCTTCAACAGTATATCATTTGTCCCTGGAGAGGGATTCATAAATACTACTATTTAATAATACGAGGATTGTAATGAAAGAGGTAATGAAAGAAGTTATCACGAAACTAAAAGAGGCAGATGCGGTTTTAATCGGTGCAAGCAATGGACTATCTATTTCGGAGGGTCTGCACCTATTTGCGGAGAATCAGACTTTTATGGAACTGTTTTCTGATTTCAGGGAGAAATATGGAATCCATAATATCCTGCAGGGAATGTTTTTTGAGTATCGTACAGAAGAAGAATCATGGGCGTTCTGGAGCCGTCTGATTAAGCGTTTTGTTTGTGAATACAGGGTTACAGAGAATATGGAGGCGTTACGGAAGCTGACAGAGGGAAAACCATATTTTATCGTAACATCTAATGGGGAAGGTCATTTTGGAGCGGCAGGGTTTGACAGCCAGAATATTTATGAGATGGAAGGAAATTTTGTAGAAATGCAGTGTTCTAAGGGATGCCATAACAAACTGTATCCTGCTGATGAAGCGGCAGAAAAAATGGTTGCAGTGCAAAAAGACTGTAAAGTTCCATCGGAACTTATCCCGCACTGTCCGGTCTGTGGGGGATCTATGCAGGTGCATAGTGTAGTGTGTCCGCATTTTCTTGTAGACCATGAAGCGGCGGAGAATTTTCAGGCATTCTTGAAAAGATTTCATGGAAAAAGGCTTTTTATCCTTGAATTGGGGATTGGCTGGCGCAACCAGATGATTAAAGCACCTTTGATGGAACTGTGCAGGCAGGAGAAAAAGGCTGTTTATGTCACAATAAATAAAGGGGAGATTTATATCCAGAATGATATTAAAGAAAAGTCCTATGGACTGGATGGGGATATGACAGAAATCCTTGCAGGGTTGCGGCAGTGTATGGAACAGGGTTAGGAGGATTTATGGTAAATAAAAATTTGGATAAGATTTTTTCTGATATAAAACAGCCACAGATAAAAGATAACTTTGAGAAATGGAACTTGTTTCTGAATAATGAGGTTGATTTCTGGCTAAAGACCAGTGAAAAGCACACAAAAGAACATTGTTCCAGAGTGTTACTGTTTTGTCTGCTGATTGCTGATAAGCAGGGATTGTCACAAAAAGAAACAGATATTTTGTGTATGGCTGCTGTTTTCCATGATTCCCGCAGGCAGGACGACTGGTATGATGTGGGGCATGGGCAAAGGGCGGCGGATTATTATGGGGAATACTGCACAACTCATGAGCTGGCATTTGAGCAGGTGTGTTATGAAATTATGTATTATCATGACCGTGATGACCAGGCTGGAATAGATGCCATTGCGGGCAGGAACCTAAAAGAGCAGAATGGGGTGCTGCTGTACCAGAGTTTTAAGGATGCGGATGCCCTTGACCGTTTCCGTTTAGGACCGGATGGACTTGACATAAAATATTTGCGGACAAATGAGGCAAGATCATTATACAGCTATGCAAAAATGGTTTGGTTTCAGTATTTCGCATAGTGGAAGATTATGCCCCATGATGCGTAGACGGCTGAAACGAGCTTTAGTGTGGTTTTGAATGGGGAAAGAGCCTCGGCAAATATTGTTTCCCGTTCCGTTGCAAGAGATATGTCAAGACAACTTTTTCTTTCCAGAGTATACGGAAATGCAGGCGGCTATTAACAGCAAGTAATACACTGGAAGATGATGACTTTGTAAAATGATTTTTCATCATTGTAAACATTGCGTTTTGTTGAAGCGGTAATAAAAAACAATAGAGATAAACCAAAAAGAGGATCTTGACAGACTGTACTTTCAAGGTCCTCTTTTTCTCTTTTTTGGAGAAGAGAGGGAGAGAATTATTTTTCTTTTTTGATAATGGTGGAGTGAGGCAAAACTGACAACCTTTTGCCGTGCTCAGAGAAGTTCCCAGACGAATGCAGGAAAACATGCCGTTGAAAGATGGCGTGGTTTTAACCCTTAGTGTTTGATTTAATGTTTATTATGTTTACCTTTTTTAGTATTAAAATAGAGGCTGGAAACCTTTTGAAAGTTGTGACAGACCAAAAAATAGGGAATAACGGGAATAAGATATGTGAAAAGCTGAATTGAAAAAAGTACTTAATATATATCAGTATGTTGCGAAATGTCATAGAATGCAGGCAAAGGAAGATATCATGGAAAATGAGAAAAATATGGACAATGGATCAAAGACCGTTATTATTGATATTCAGAAACAAAAAAATGAGTGGAGAAAAAAAGGCTGGTTTATTCCTGATATCAGAGGCGGAAAACAGATATGGTACACGCTGGTAAAGAAACTGGTTGAATTAGTGGATTTAGGGCAGGAATATGATTTAGATTCAGTTCCAGATATTTATGAAATAACACAACCACAATCCTGGCGCACATATGCGACTTTTCTCAAGGGGGTAGGATTTGTAAGAAATCAGGCAGGACGGTTAATGTTGTCGGAGGCAGGCACGAAATTTTTAGCAGAGCCAACCCAGAGGAAACTGGCTGATCAGATACAGGAAAGATATCGGCTGTTTGGTGAAGTACTGAGTATTCTGGAGACTGAACCGGCAACAGTGGAAGAAACAGACAGGCAACTTTGCAATAATTATGGATTGCATTGGAAAAATATGAGCAATATACGTAGACGCATGGATTGGCTGGAGGTACTGGGTTTAATTCAGGCGATTGGTAATCATAAATGGGAAGTGACTGATTCAGGGAGAGAGGCTTTAAAGGAGTGGTGTTTGATTAAGCCGGAAGTACTGGAACTTATGGACTTAGAGTCGAACGATATAGAAATTGATGATCCTCCTGAAGAAATTGCTATATTGCTTCAGCATTTAGCTGATTCACCTGAATTGCATAAGAAAAGATGTACATATAATATATGGGTTCCAAGTCCGAAGCGTATAGAAAATTTGCGGATTATTATTCAATTTGCTTCTGATAAAATTACTAAAACGGATTTATTCGGATTTATAGCAAATAAATTTAATCTGAAATTAAGTAGTGTTGAATCAATGCTGCCATTTCTAAAAGCATCTGGTCTTTTAGAAGAAGTAGGGCGAAATATTTATGTAGCAACTCCGGCAGCAAAAGCATGGCTGTAAACGGGAAGCGATTTAGATTTTATCAGGATTCTTCATGCAAATATGCAGTTTGTTGGAGAGATGGTTAAAGCTGCTGAATGTGATATTGTTCGTAATGATATTTATGCTCAGGCAAAGTTATATGGTTTGAATTCAGAAAAGGCACGTTGGATTGCAGGTTTTTTGTTGGAAGCAGGTTTATTAGAAGAACCTCAGTATCTCCATCTGAAAGCATCATATATAGGAAAGTATTTTATTGCTGAGTTACCATTGGCAGAAGCATATAGAGAAGTATCAGAACAAAAGAATACATCTGATGAAATGAAAGTGATGGTTAGTCACTCACCCGGTAAGCTTGAAGAAGTCTGCAATCGATTACATAACACATCAATGGATCCCAGTGCAGAAGGAAAAGGTTCAGGGGTTGCCTTCGAAGAAGCCATTGCAGATATATTTTGTTTTATGGGGGTTAAAGCTGAGAGAGTCGGTGGATCAGGCGATACAGATGTCGTTGTAAAATGGAAGGATGAGGAAGATAAGTATGTCGTTGCAATTATAGATGGAAAATCTAAATCCGGGGGTCGGGTATCACATAGTGATATAAGCGATATTGCATTAGATACACATAAAGAAAAGAACAATGCAGATTATGTGGCAATTGTCGGGCCAGGATTTAGTGGTGATACTATTCGAACTCATGCCAGGAAAAAAGGATTTTCACTTGTTACTGAAAATCAACTAATAGAAATTGCAAGGGCGTCTAAGGAACTCGGCTTGAATTTACAGGAAATTGCACTTGCATTTCAAGTACCTAATGGATTATCTCAATTGGAAGATATCATTTCCACGAAAAAAAGAGAACTTGCTATAATATCAGAAGTTGTTTCGAAATTTCTGGGTGAACAGGAGCTGTTAGACGGTCTTTCTCCGCGAGACTTATTTTTGCTATTAAGAAGTTCAAATGAGTCCCCATCTTTAGACGAGTTAATCAATGTATTTGAAACGCTTGCCGGAGAGGAAATTGGTATTTTGCAAAAGGCGGATGGAAAAGATTCTCCTGAAAATATGAGATATATATTAAGAGGTGTAGAAAAGACAATTAATCGGTTAAGAGCATTGGCATCAGCCATTGAAAGGGGAATCCAGGAATAGGAGAAATCGTCTTTGCAGTTTAAGGAAACTAAGCTTAATCAGTTCAATAATGTTTCTGGCGGGGAGGATTTATTTAAGTGGATTAAAAAACTTGCAGTATTGAAAGAAAGCAGCATTATCATGGAGGAATATTTAACCAGAAGAAGGTTGTTCTTCTGGAAGGATATGATATCTGATGTTATGATTAGCATAAGAAAGCTGAAGGTAATATGTCTGTGATGGAATAAAAGCAGTATATGTATTTGTAATGATAAATACTAAAATCATTTGGAGGATATCGTTTGTTAAGTGAATTAGAGAAAAATAGCTTATCTGTTCAAATTCTTCGAGAATTGTCTTACAAAAGCAAAATGGAAAGAAGTCTTGTCAATAGCCTGCGGAAATTCGATAAAGAAACCTTATTTCAGGAGGTTTCTGAAATGATAAGATTTTATCAAGAAGCCGATATTCTTGATCTTGTGGACTTGGATTATCGTATTAAAAGTGAGGATTCATGTATACGGAAATACAATAAATTCTATCCCGACATGCGATTAGAAAAGGTATTTAATGATATTTTAGGATTTCGTATGCTGACGGACAACTATAAGAGTCTGTTGGAAGGGGAAATTCCAGAAGAAGTACGGGTTGTCGATATGAGTCATGGAAAGGCGAATGATGACGGCTATCGTGGGGTGCATATTTATTTTCAGCCGGATCACTCCTATTATCCGATAGAAATTCAGGCAAATACTTATTATGACAGGCAGTTGAATAACTGGTTGCATAAATATCTCTATAAAAGGGAATATCCTGATATTGTAGGAAGAATATTGCGGAGTGAGTATGAGAATGGTAAAATATTAAGCGAGCAACAGTTTGAGGAGGTGCTAAGTTATGTGTTATCTCATAGCGAAAGAATTTGATAAAAAAGGCTGTATTGCAGTAAAGACCAGACATGGCAAAGCATTAGCGGATTTTACCGAAAAGCTACAAAAACAGATAGGAGCAAACGGTGTGCAGTTGGTGACGATCAGCCGCCCCAGTGCCTATGGAGAATACGAACCTTATGAGATTATGGAAAGTGAGGAAAAGTTTCAGGAGCGTGTTCTGAGTCTGTAGAAAGGGGCAATAATGGAAAAACCTGTTTTGAGTCCCGATTTTACTATAGAAGATATTCATAAGTTAAGAGAATATAATTATGAAGTGACAAAGCATATGACAGACGAGGAACGAATGGATTACTACAACAAGAGAGGAAGAGAAGTTCAGAAAAAATTAGAGAGAATGAAAGCCTTATAATCATTTCAGTACTACAGAATAAATTAGCGGTATAGGGTGTCTCACTGACCGCCATATACCGCCCAGGCGGCGATTGCCAATGTAGGAAAATAGAGGAACGCAAATATTTTTACTTCACAACGCTTGTTATTACAAGGAAAGATGTGCAGGAGTACATGAAACATCATTCCGAGTATACAAAGGCGAACCGATTTAAAGATATTATTTGCAAAATCTATATATAAAGATCGAAAGGGAGGCTTTGGCTTCCCTTTCGTGTATCTGAAAAAGATACATTCTCTTGATTAGGACTAAATCCTAAAAGCTATGGCTTTAAAGGACTTAGTCCTTTTTATATGCAAAAAATAATTTAAGGAGGTTCACACATGAACAACACAGCGTTAAGAGCAGAGGTGCGAAGCACCAACAACACACACATGGTTTTTGCAAACGAGGAACATGAGAAGTTTTACTATGAAATGACCTGTCCCCGCCAGCATAGACACCTAAAACAAAAGGATTCTATCCGATTCTTAGTTTTACTCGTTTTTTCTAACTTTTACATCTACACAAGCTGTCGGAAAGGAACCCGCTCCCAACTGCCGCATCCGCGTAAAGATTTATTCAAAAGCGGCCAGGCCGCTTTCAAATCTGTCTGGTGTATCCGGTAATACTCTTCCGGCGTCAGATAACCGTTTGCTTCATGGATCCGTTTTCGGTTATAAAATATCCATATGTACTCAAATACCGCGCTCCTGGCTTCCTCCCGGGTGCGGAAATGCTGTCCGTTTAACCATTCCTGTTTTAACTTCCCCCAGAAGCTTTCCATCGGCGCATTGTCCCAGCAGTTCCCTTTCCGGCTCATGCTGCTGATGAATCCATGCTCCTTTGCCAGTTCCTGATAATCCAGTGAGCAGTACTGGCTTCCCCTGTCGGAGTGCAGGATACAGCCCTTTGTAATCTTTGTATGGCGGATGGCATCCTTCAGTGCGGATATCACCAGTTCTTTTGTCATACGTCCCCCCATTGCCGTGCCGACTATCTTATCCCCGCAAAGGTCCATGACCCCGGCAGGATAAAGCCGGCCTTCATCCGTTGGAATACAGGTAATGTCACTTACCATTTTCCGGCCGGGCCTGTCGGCAGTAAAATCCCTGTTCAGGATATTTTCCGCCACCGGAAGGTTATGCTTTGAACTGGTTGCTGCTTTATACTTTTTATGGCTTTTTGAACGTATGCCGTTTTCACGCATGATGCGCTCGACCCGCTTATGATTGACCGGCTTTTCTGATTTACGGTTTATTTCATGGGTTATCTTTCTGCCGCCATAAGCGCCATGTGATGCTTCATGAATCTGTATGATCTCTTTCAGAAGAGCTTCATTCTCCGTACTGCGCAGACTTTTGGAACGTTTCCGCCACGCATAATAACCGCTTTTTGAAACCTGAAGCCACTGCGCCATCTTCGCGGTCCGGTATCCGGAGCGGTTCTGCTCCATGTAAAGGTAACGGATCACTTCAGGTTCTTTGCAAAGAAGGCGCTTGCTTTTTTTAGGAATTCATTTTCCTCTTCCGGATCCTTTATGCGCTTTTTGAGGGCACGCAGTCCGGCATCTTCCTGATGGAGATTGCCGCTGCCCACAAAGGGTTCTGTGGGATGTTCCTTAAAGCGGGACATCCAGGTGTACAGGGTATTTACATTGATGCCAGGCTCCCTGGCAACCTGAGCTGCGGGTATACCGGACTGTACCCTCTTACATGCTTCTTCCTTAAATTCGATACTGTACGTCTGTGCCATAATCTCTCCTCCTGATTCTCTGGACAGATTATACCATTCATTCTACGAGTCTATCAAATGGGGTATAAGGCATTTCGTACCCTCGGAGCATTTCAGGATCAGATAAAATTCATCCATATGCTCACAGGAAAAACCAAGCAGATCATACATACACTCTGATGACATCTTTCCTATCTGTTCCGGCTGCTTTTCCATAGGCAGGCTTTCAAAAGATTCATGTGCCTGCCGATACCGGTCCATCATATATTCATAGGACGGGTTCACCAAAGCCACAAACAATTCTTCTTTGCTACCATAATAGCCATAAAACGCCCCGGTGGTCACGCCTGCGGTTTTGACGATATTGCGCAGGGAGGCTGCCTGAAACCCTTTTTCCATAAATTCCTCTTTAGCCGCTGTATGAATCAGCTCCAATGTACTTTTTTCTGACTCACCCATTCTACTTCACATCCCTTTATAACGATGTTATATAACACTGTTATAGTATAGTTTATGCAAATAGTTTTGTCAAGAAAATAAATTCCTTATTGACAGCTCGGAAAACAGATGGTAAAATACGGGTTAGTTTTGGCTAACTATTGTAAGAAGACATTCTACGCAAAGGATTTGTGAAAGCATCTTATGATGCTTTGCTTTTTGCCTGATAGTTAGTATAAACTAACCAAAGTAGAAGGGAGTTGATACAGTGAAAAAATCGGGAATAACAATAGGATTAGCAGTATCCTTATTGATACTGGCAATCCTGTCTCTGTTTATCGGGGTCATTGATCTGGACACCCTGTCACTTTTGTCCGGAGATGTAGGACAGCTCAGAATTTTTATCATTTCAAGACTGCCCCGGCTGCTCGCCCTCCTGTGTACCGGAATCGGAATGAGTGTGGCGGGCCTTATCATGCAGCAGCTTTGCATGAATAAATTCGTGTCGCCCACCACAGGCGCGACCATTTCCTCCGCGCAATTTGGAATTCTTCTGGCATTGCTGTTTATGCCGGATTCTACGCTTTGGGGAAGGGCGCTGTTCGCCTTTGCCGCGGCTGTCGCCGGAACATGGGGTTTTGTCTGGTTTATTCAGCGTATCCAATTTAAGGATGTTGTCATGGTGCCTTTGGTCGGAATCATGTTCAGCAATATCATCGGAGGCATCACAAATTTTCTCGCCTACAAGTTTGAAATGACCCAGGCCCTTTCCACCTGGCTCACCGGACATTTTTCGCTGGTGCTGAAAGGCAGGTATGAACTGGTTTATCTGGCAGTTCCGCTGGTAATCCTTGCTTTTCTATACGCAAACCACTTTAACATCGTGGGCATGGGCCGGGACTTTTCAAAAAATCTCGGTGTCAATTATAACGTCATCTTATTCATGGGGCTGACCATCGCGGCGATGATCACAGCCAGTGTGGTAGTGGTGGTAGGCGCTGTCTCCTACATAGGCCTGATTGTCCCAAATGTGGTTTCCCTGTTCAAGGGCGATAACATACGGGGAACCCTGGCAGATACCGCATTATTTGGCGCGCTGTTTGTACTGGTCTGCGACATGGCCGGACGTATTGTCATTGCGCCCTATGAACTGCCCATTGAGCTGATCATAGGAATCATCGGAAGCATATTGTTCATCATGCTCCTGTTCTACAGGCTTCGTGGCGGCAGAAAATCTGTCAGGCTGGGAGGTGAGGTCAAATGAGAATGGAAATTTATCGTTCCAATTTAAGAAAGCTCCTCTTTCTGGCGGTGCTTGCGGCTTTGGCTGCCGCTATGTACATGACAGTGGAGGTGCATTTTGAAAATGCCAGACTCCTGCGCTATGCATTGAAGATACGTACCCCAAAGCTGATTGCCATGCTGATCGCAGCCTCTGCCATCGGCGGAGCGTCCATTGTCTTTCAGTCTATTATCAATAACACCATTGTGACCCCCTGCCTTTTGGGAATGAACTCCTTATACACCCTCACCCATACAGCGGTGGTGTTTGCGGCAGGTTCCGGCAGTATCCTTGCAGCCAATGCCAACGCCGCGTTTGCCACAGATCTGGTTTTGATGGGGATTACGGCAACGGTTCTTTACAGTTACCTGTTCCGCAAAACCAACCACAATGTACTGTATGTGCTTCTGGTGGGTACTGTTTTGACATCCTTTTTCGGGAGTATTCAGTCTGCCATGATCCGAACCATGGATCCCAATGAATATGACAGTCTGCTGAGTACCCTGGTCGCAAGCTTCAGCAATATCAACAGCGAAATTATCCTGTTTACAGTGATAGTGCTTGCGGCGGTTGTTTTCGCTTTGCGAAAAGAGCTTGCGCTTCTGGACGTGATTACCCTGGGCAGGGAGCAGGCCATCAATCTTGGAGTGGATTATGACCGCACAATCCGCCGATTGCTTTTGGGCGTAACGCTCTGCATTGCCGCAGCCACAGCTATGGTAGGGCCGATCTCCTTTTTAGGCCTGATCATCGCGAATCTGGCAAGGCAGTTTCTGAAAACCTACCGCCACAGCTTTTTAATAACAGGCTCCTCCTTATTTGGAATGCTTGTGCTTGTAGGCGGACAGCTGGCTGTGGAACATGTTTTTTCTTACGCAATACCGGTCAGCGTATTTATCACGGCAGGCGGCGGTATTTATTTTCTTTACCTGCTTTTGAGAAAAGAAAAATAGGAGGTTATACAGACATATGAAAGCAGCACAGCTTACAAAACAATACGGTGGAAAGCGGGTCGTGGACGATGTCACCTTTGAGATACCTAAGGGTAAGGTGATTTCCCTGATCGGCCCCAACGGCGCAGGAAAATCTACAGTCATGGGCATGATTTCCCGGCTGATCGCAGCAGACAACGGGACTGTGGGACTTGCCGGAAAGGACATCCGTGGGTGGAAAAGTAAAGAACTGGCTAAAAAACTGGCGATCCTGACCCAGCACAACCAGGTGCAGATGAAGCTTACGGTACGGGAACTCGTTGCTTTTGGCAGATTCCCTTATTCCGGAAACCATCTGAAATCCGAGGACGTGGAGATCGTAAACCGCGCCATCGGCTATATGGAACTGGAGCAATTTCAGGACAGGTTTATTGATGAATTGTCCGGCGGACAAAGGCAGAGGGCCTATATCGCCATGGTCATCGCCCAGGACACGGAATACATACTTCTTGACGAGCCCACCAACAATCTTGATATTTACCATGCCACAAATATGATGAAAATCGTCCGCCGCCTGTGCGATGAGCTGGGCAAGACGGTGATTTTAGTGCTGCACGAAATCAACTACGCGGCATTTTACTCCGATTACATCTGCGCTTTCAAAGACGGAAAAATCGCAAAATTCGGAACGGTAAAGGAGGTGATGACCAGAGAAATTCTATCCCGTATTTACCAGGTGGACTTTGAAATCATGGAGATTCAGGGGAAACCACTGTCTATTTACTATTGATCGGATTCAGCCGAAAAATGAAAGGAGATTATTATGATGAGAAAGAAACATTTATTCGCTTTAGTTTTCACCATGGTGGTGAGTCTGGGGCTTACTGCCTGCGGTACAGGCCAGACGCCCAACAGCAGTACAACCCCCTCTTCCGAAAGCACGCAGAACCAGGAGTCTGTTCCGCAGGATGACAGCGGAAACCAGGAAATCCAGATATCGGAAACTGCAGATTCCACAAGCCCGGAGGCAGACCAGGAGTCTCAGACCCCGGATACCGTGACCATCACAAGCCTGAACGGAAACCGTGAAATGTTTGAACTGGAGGTTCCTTACAACCCGGAGCGCATTGCTATTTTGGATATGGCATCTATGGATATTCTTGATAACCTTGGGGTAGGCGACCGCATCGTAGGATCCGCCAGTACATCTCTGGATTATCTTCAACAATACGTTACAAATGACAATGTAGCAAACCTTGGAACCATCAAGGAGGCGGACCTGGAAGCGGTCATGGCCTGCGAGCCTGACATCATTTTTATTGGCGGCAGGCTGTCTAAGTCCTATGACGACCTCAGCGAAATCGCACCCGTAGTCTACCTTGCCACGGACACTGAAAAAGGAGTAGTGGAAAGCGTTGGCGCCAATGCGCGAACCATTGCTTCTATCTTTGGGCTGGAGGATCAGGTGGATGACAAGATAGCAGGCTTCGAGGATCGAATCGCCGCCCTCCGGTCCTTTGCGGAAGGTAAAAATGCAATCGTAGGGCTTGTCACAAGCGGCGGTCTGAATGTGCTTGGCAATGACGGAAGATGCTCTGTCATAGGGCGGGAAATCGGCTTCGAAAACATAGGCGTAGATGCCAATATCGACACTTCGACCCATGGAAATGAGGCTTCCTTTGAGTTCATCGTGGAGAAGAACCCCCAGTATCTCTTCATCATGGACCGTGACGCCGCCATTCAGTCAGAAGGGGCAAAACTGGCACAGGAAATCGTGGAAAATGAACTGGTTATGGGGACTGATGTCTATAAGAACGGCAATATTATATATCTGGCCCATCCGGCAGTATGGTATACGGCGGAAGGCGGCATCACTGCATTGGATCTGATGCTTCAGGATCTGGAAACAGTGCTATTAAACTGATTCTTCACCAAAACGATATCTGAGACATAATGAAGCGGGAGTTCGGCGAGATTACTTTGCCGGACTCCCGTTTCACGCACCATGTTAGGGAATGGTACAGAAATAAGCTGTCCGTTTCTCAACTGCTTTTTGCAACCGCTCCTTATCCACCGAATTGATACTGACAATCACGGAAACTTGTCAAGTAAACCTACATGCGCCTGCAACGGACGCACCACCACTCATGAAGATCCATCAATCAGGCTGCATACCTGAATGCACGCCGCCTAATCGATGGTGTACTTTTAAAGTAACCCGACTTACAAGCGAAAAGCTCCGGGAACACTACGGCAAATTTAATCGTTTGTGAATATACATTGGCGCATCATCAGGAAATTCATTCTTCCCTTTGTCCATCCATCTAATACAACTCCGGAGCATCTCTGCCGCAATCTCTTTGAACATATTTGTTCGATTTATCATCACGCATTTGCCAAAAGATATGGCCTATGAGCATAAGTGCTGCCAGCAATCCAATATTATACCATCACTTTCATAGATAATACAAAATGATTGTTCATATCCATTAGTACAATCTTACTGGGAGATGAACGAATAGTGGAAGATTTACATGAATTTTTTGGAATGACAATCAAAAACGCAAGGATGGACTGCGGTCTGACACAGGAAGCGCTGGCGGAGCGGGCCGGGATCAGCTGCCGCTACCTTATCGCCATCGAGAATGAAGGGAGGATTCCCAAGCTCCCTGCTCTCTACCGGCTGATACATAGCATGCACATCTCAGCAGACCGTATTTTCTATCCGGAACAGCCATCAGAAGGGTCCGAGCGGGCGCAGCTTGCCCATATGCTGGAGTCCTGCTCCGACCGGGACATTCATATCCTTCTCAGTGCTGTCAAAGCCATGCTGCAGGAACAATGAGCAGAGAACCATTTCCCGCACTCTCTGGGGAAGTGGTTCTTCGCCTGTCCTCTGTCTTTCCCTTCTTCCGGAGCCTCTCATCTTCTCACAGTAAAATACAGCGCAGTTCATGCCCTGTTCTTCTTCAATTCTCCCGCCAGATAACGCACTGCTTCCTCCGGGGTAGGGATCTTGTCCTGACGCGGCACCCTGTTCTGGTAAGCTTTTGTGATCGCATTGTTATTCAGCTGATTTGTATACGCCTCTGTCAGCGCTGCCTGCATATCCTCGCGTACTTCCTTCACACTCACCCCGTGTTTCTTCGCCAGTTCCCGATATATCTTCCGCATGCTCATAGAAATCTCCTCCGTGGTAAAAACTATAATCGCCTGTTCTTTTTGATTATAAGCGATAATATTATCTTTTTCAACCAAAACAAGCGTTACAATCGCTCGTTTTTGTCCTGTACAGAGCTTAAGATTAACACATTGGGAGGACATCAAAATGGATGAACAGTTTATCCGGGACCGGATCTCCAGTCTCCGGCAGGAAAAACAGATCTCGGAACGAAAGATGAGCCTGGATCTGGGCCACAGCACCAGCTATATCCGCAGCATCACCTCCGGCAGGGCGCTGCCGTCCATGAGTGAATTTCTGTATATCTGCGAATACCTGGGCGTGACACCCATGGAGTTTTTCAACGAGGAACGGAAAACCACCCTGACCCAGCAGGAAGCGATCGAACACATTTATTCCATGTCGGATGAAGATATCCGGCTGCTGATCGGGTTCATTGAGCGGATGAAGGCTGGCGGAAAATGACAGGCAGTATCGTGAGTACCGGTGCTGCCTGTTTTTCAGAAACACACCTTCCCATCCTGTTCCATCTGTCCTCCTGCTCTTTGGACTGTGGCTCTCTTCTTCATGCCTCCTCCCATGCCGATGCATTCGTCAGCACCATCAAAAATGACACAGACAATCCATGAAAAAATCCCTGTCCCTGCGCTCCTTCCGTTTGCAGCTTAAAACTTCCTGCTTCCCTCCTCCTTCCCATTCCCCTTTCCGTCTATATCCCTATATCCAGAAACTGCTCCTTTGTTTTTCTCTGTCTATAAGATTTTGTTAGAGTGGGACCTTCTGGGCGGTTCACCATGAACCCCTCCTGGGTTCACAGCGGAAGCAACGTCAGCACAAAGTGGCTCCTGATACTGCATTTTTTTCCAGACATGACAATCAGAAGAACAGACTTTTCCCCTGGCGGATTTCAGTGGTTTGTTGTTACCGAAATAGTTTCACTTTATTTTTCCATTCCTTGTGCAGTAAATCTCTTTTCAAAGAATGGTGTATAAATTCGAGGTATGGCTACCATTCTCCCGATACCGGAATTCCTTCCTCAGATATCCTGCCCTGACCAAATCGCTCAGGGCGCGTTTTATGGTGCTGCGGGACATCCCCAGTTCCCTGGCCATGGTAGGGATGGCAGGCCAGCAGCTTTTGTCCCGGTCCGCACGGTCATGGAGATACATATAGACTGCCACCGCCCGGTGAGGCAGTCCGGAAGCGTAGATGGTTTCAAAATATCCCATATCCCCTCCTTCTCTAATCCGTCCGCAGCGGCAGCCTTCCTGCGGGTCTGTGAGGCTGTAACGGCACGGTACGCTCTGTCATCCCCTGCCCCATACCGCCGCTTGCAGGCGGTCCTGACGGCGCAGGCGGCTCCTCAAACTCTTCCAGGTCATCATCCATCCGTCTGCGCAGGATCTCCTGCTCCAGTGTCAGCCGGTCCGCATAAGAGACTGCTCTCGCCGCATGCTGCTCCGCCACATATCCCTCTTCAAATTCAATCCCCCATTT
>OFFW01001185.1_pt1 | contig 16237 bp, 10 predicted proteins | sample 1521501 | NCBI WGS metagenome assembly OFFW01 (sample SAMEA3504107, study PRJEB24116) | mouse gut metagenome | biome: mouse gut; feature: mouse-associated habitat; material: faeces | place: Denmark | collected 2011
CGAAGAAGAGGCCTGCCGCAATAATCATGATGGTGCATCCGCCGATGGTGAAAATGGTAGTGCCGATGCCGCCTGTGGAAGGAAGGGCGGCGAGTTTGGTGTTGGGAATGCTGCTGACAGAATCACCGTTCAGCTCTTTTAATCCGGTGGCTGTACCTGCGCCTTCATTTACCTCTGTTTTAACATCCGTAGTCACTGTGGTTTTGTCATATACAGCATATGCAGGTGCGAAATTAGCACGCAGCGCCGATATGCCCATATTATCTACCTCATCCTCGATAAACCCATACTGATACTCATCCAAAGCATAGAAGACATCGTCCCCACTCTCCTCTGTTCCTTTTGTGTCAATCCATCCAATCTGTACCGCATTGTCATCGGGCTTCACCGTCGTGTATTTCCATTCCCGATCCGTTACCGTAACCGTTGACGTCGCTGTGATCCACACTGCCTCTATTACATAAACTTTGTCATTCAGCGTATATCCTGTAGGTGCTGCCAGCTCCTTAATGTAGTAGGTACCTGCTTTTACCTTACTGGATACCGCATAACCATCCGCATTCGTTTTCACTACGTCAATCAGCTGCGTGCAGCCGGCATCCGCATAAATGCCGAATACGGCACCTGCCAGCTTCTCTGCATCCTTCCCTTCGCCTGTCTTCAAAAATGCCAGCTGATAGGTATATACGATTTCCTTGTCTTCTTTTTTGGTAACTCCCTCAGCCCCTCCGGGTGTGGGATTCTCATCTGTAGGCTCAAATGTAGTACCTGTATTGGGCTGGTTTGCGTAATACAGTTTCGCATCATTGGGGTTTCCGTTATTACCAACTACCGCCTCGTCATTAATGACTGCCTGATACCTTATGACGGGGGTGTAAACGCCGGAAACCTGTAAACCCATGTCATCAATCTCATCAGCAGCTAAAGTATCATTGCCATATACAAGCGCATCATAAACAAAATTGAGATAGAATCCGTTCCCGGCCTTTTGGGCTGTTGCTATCACAACGCTCTTGCCATCCCTGTCAATTGAGAAAGTATACTTATCGACCGATTCTTCCGTGCGGACGACTTCCTTCTGCACATCCTTTAAGCTGATTTCCAGAGAATCATAAATAAAAGTCAGGCCATCGCTCATTGTATCGGAAACGAAGAGTGTCTTATTCACTGCATTCTCAGGATAACTGGGCATTGTGGGTGTAATCTGATAGGTTACCGCATCACCGATTCCTGCCGTTTCACGGTCACCGTCCGGAGTCGTTCCGTCCACGATCTCCTTATCGATGTCCGGAGTCGTCTTTTTTGCAACCGCGCTGGAACCATAGAGATATCCCTCCCTAACATCTACATTGCCGGCTTCCAATTCTCCGCTTTCATTATAGGACACAGTCAGCAGAACCGGGTTGTATATGGAACCGTCCAGTGCGCCCGAAATAATGGCAAGATATGCGCCTGCATGTAATTCTCCGCTGGTGTAGGTACCGTCAACTCCGCCTGTCACATTACCGGCTGCGTCTGTTACAACACCCCCAATATCTTCTTTCATCTCTATTGCAGTAGCTTGTGCTGCTATAATAGCCTGATGAATCGCGTTAATCTCACCTGATGTAGGCTCTTTCGATAAGGGAGTAATCCCTTCTTTATATTCATACTTGATAAGGCCTTTCCCGCTTTCGCCATAGACGCCTTCCGCAATCTGATACAATGTAACAGTTGCCTTTCCAGAGATACCGCTGATAGAAACCGTGGCAGTATCCGTACTACTGACTTCCCCGGTTACTTGCTCTTCCGCAAATGCCGTCACCGACATTCCAAGAACCATCGCCATTGCCAAAAGCATGGCTAAAATCTTTTTCATTTTTTTCATATCCTTTTCCTTTCTTTTTATGAGTACCGCCCATGATTTACAGTTGCATTGGTGCATGGAACCCCTTTTTAAACTTTTCTCCTGTCCTTCTCCGCACCTCCCTCATATTTTTTATATAGCCCGGCCCCCCTGCCGCAAAGGCAGAAGAAGCCGATTATATTTCATATTTACGCGCACGACTACTATTTTGTCTTCTTCCTCCTGCCGTAAGAGGCATACAGAAGAGAGCATATCATCAGCAGCGTACCTGTCAGTGCATAAGTCCCGGTGCCGGGACCGCCTGTGGACGGCAGCGTGTACAGCCTGATATTTCTGATTTTCAGCACGGTGTTGTTTTGGGAATCAACGCCTGCCATTCCGCCGGAGGCGTCAGCCACCACGATACTGCCGTCTTCCTGTACCGTAAAGGCAACCGGCCGGCTTAACAGGGAATGCCCTGTAGGAGATTTCAGCTCCGTGATGGTGTAGCTGCCCGGCTTCAGATTGTTTATGGTCAGGCCCTCACTGCTGTCCACGTTTAAATCCGTCCGTGTCCCCTCAGTGATTCCGGCCGGAATCAGCACCCATTTCTGTGCAGGGCTGTTATTTTTAGACCACAATTGAATCTTCTGGTTCTCCTGTACCGTACCGCCTTCCAGATCCAGGCACCAGTTGTCGCCGCCCCACAGCTTTCCTCCCAACGGTGAGATATAGCACCCGCCGTCAGCCTCTGTAAGATACCACTTCTTGTTGGTATCAGGATCTCCGGACCAGACGTGGACTTTCGCTCCGTCCTGGCAGTTCCCTTTTTCCAGGTCCAGGCACTTCCCGCAGGCCGCATTGCGGAAGCTGTAATAACCGTCTCCGTCTTTCAATACTTCGAACAGCTGGCTGGCATTGCCGGTACGGTTCTGCAGAATCGGCAGCGAGCCGTTCCCGGTTCCGTTGATGCCTATCACGTAATAGGGATTGGAAGCCAGTGCGATATAGTACTTATCTTTCCGGGACGCTTCTCCCGCTTCGTCATAAGGTGTGTAGCCTCTCTCCTCGTCATAGACAAAGGAAACATTCTCTCCCGCTTCGTCCTGAATCGTAAATATGGCTCCTGTCAAAGGTTCTCCGTTCTCGCCTACCTTCCGAAGCGTCATCTTCGTATCGGGGTAGAAACCGCTGTCATGGAACTTGGATTCATACAGCGAAACGTTCATATCCTCTGCCCTGGGCATCTCCACATCCAAAATTGTTGTCTTTACCAGCTTTCCCGTCTCATCGCGGGATGCCACCGCGTCCGAATCCCGCCTGTCATCGTCCCCGCAGTCCACACCGGTTGCATTGAATATTGTAATCTGCGTATCGCTGCCGTCCGTAAACCGCACGGCATAAGTGCCTGCAGCCAGGTCCGAGAACTTATAGCGGCCCAGTTCATAATCGCCGGCTTCGCTTCCATCCTTCGCGCGCACGCTGACCTGTTTTCCGGTTTCGACTGCCACGGGAATCTCCGTATCAGGATAATAAACCTGCTCATAAGAGTCCTCTTTCTTCGGATCTCCCCCTTCCCGGAGCTTCAGCAGTTCTACTTTGACGCCCGAAATCCGAACCTCCGTCCGGGGATCATCCTGCAGGCCGTCCCGGTTGTAATCCATCCAGGCCAGGCCCTCCAGCGTACGTCTCACCGTAGGCGTCTCCGTGGTGGTCGTGGTATCGCCGCTGGAAAGAAGATTGACAAAATAGTTATACTCTTTTTTGTCCGCATCTGACGCGCCGGGTTCCAGCCGGATCTTCAGTTCAATATTGACGCTCTCTCCGGAATCCAGGGTTCCGACCACCGCCCAGGCCACCGGATAGGGCTGTGCTTCCGTCGCACCCTCTGTCTCCGTAGGTATGCCTATGGTTCCGTCTGCATTGACAGCCGCCTGCTTCCACGATTCAATGGTTTCTCTTGTTACATCCTTAGTCGTCTGGTTCTTATACTTCGTGTCAAAGGTGTAATAAACATGAATATTTTCAACCTTACATTTGGCAGGGTCCAGCTTCCACTCCGCAAAGGTGTAGGTACCGGTAAAGTGGCTGCCGTTTTCCCCGTTCATGGGCATGGTGTCCATCATGACCACTTCGATTCCGGTCTCCGCATTGTTATTGTAGTAAACTACATAGTCTATGGTGCCGTCCTCATCCACAAGCTTCTGCTTCGTATATTTGCCGAAGGAGCTGGCGCTTCCGCGGGTCACGGCAATGCCGGCTGAGGAATGCTTCTCCCCTGTGGTCACATGGTCGCGCAGATCGCCGGGTGCCGCGATATAGACCTCGTTTTTCAGATTCGTGGTACCGGTGGGAACGTCCTTCCCGGGATCGCCTTTCACGCCGATAACCGCAGCGTAGTAGATAGGGGCCATGGGAGTACCGATCTCCACATCCTCCACCGTCCATGTCAATGTCTGTGTCCCGTCGGCATTGGTAACCACCGTCGGCTCCTTTAATTCCGGTGTGGGAAACTCTGCATTGAGTGATGTATCCTCTATGATACTGCCCTGTGTACCTCCGTTTGCCGCTGTCTGCTGATATGTTCCTCCAAAATATGAGGAACCGGGTTTATAAGTCAGATATTTCGGCAATGTGTCCACAATCGTAATCGTAGCGGTCCGGGGAAAGTTTCCCGGCTGATCAAAATAGGTTCCCGGTTCCAGTTTAAAGTCCACCACTCTCTGGTCCGCATCCAGGTTGAAGGTTTGTTTTTCGCCTCCGTTGTTCTCCTTCTGCATCAGATACTTGGATATTTTGGTTTTATAACCGATCACCAGCAGGGTATCGCCCCAGTGAGACCAGTCTGAGTTATGGGTACCATAGATACCGCTTCCGTCCGGCCGATAAGTTTCCTTCTTATAAAAAGTGTCTTCTCCGATATTCGCGCTGGTATAATGTCCGCAGTTCCATAACTTTTCTCCCAGTATCAGTTCCGGTACGTTCAGATCCGGCTGCTCGGTAAGATCAATGTCCTCCGGCGTCATACCGACCTGAGCAAACATCTCTTTTGTCCAGACGCGGGAGGTGGAAGCCAGCATGAATGTCTGTCCGATGAGCTTCGCCTCATCCCTGACCTTTGCCTTGTGAAAAGTATTGTAATAAGGATCCTGCGCATCCACCTCAGCGCCCGGTCCCACAAAGCCGATCAGCATACCCACGCAGATTTTTCCCTCCGGTATCGCGTCCAGGCTGTCATAAAACACCAGCTGATCCTCATAGGTATGCAGCAGTTCGTCATCACTGCCCCAGTCTTTCCCATCCGGTTTGACGGCATAATAGACGCGAACATTCTCTTCTGCCTTCTCTGTCTCATCCCTGCCGTGTCCGTTCAGGGCCGCGCCGCCGTCCAGATCCAGAAACCACTCGCCTTCCGGCTCCAGCGCGGAACCGTAAAATTTCATAAGCGTGGTTCCCAGATACATTTGATTCTTTGCTTCCCGCTTGGGATTGTAGGACAGACCGCCCATCAGATTGATTTCGGTTCCCACAGCCGCATAGTCCCGGCCGTCCCGGTTATCCTCAATGCCGCTGCCTTTCTTCCACTCCTCGGCGCCCGCATAGCGAACCCGGTTGTGCAGTTCTCCTCCCAGCGTCAGTTCCAGTGTACGGGTAATGCCGTCGTCCTCCGACTTTACCTGGTCAAATCCGTTCTCTCCCTCTACCAGCTTCGTCCCGCTGGCCGTGACGGCTTTCAGGTTCGCCGCCTCCGCTGTGGTGGCAAAAAAGCCCTGGCCATATTCCTTTACAATATCATACTCAGGCTCCCTGCCTTCTCCTTCCTTTACATTAAAAGGCTGAACCAGCCATATCTCTCCGGACGAGAAACAGCCCACATTTGCATCGTACCGGACAAGAGTTCCCCAGTCCCCGTTCACTTTCGGCATTTTCCGTGTGTCAATCTCATAGCCGCTGACCGTCACATGGAGTGTATCTCCCTCCTGGGTGACTTTCCACCCGCCGCTGTTAAAGCAGGCATTCTCCTCTCCGTTCCCCACATAATAAGGCGCATACGGAATTGCCCGCAGAGAATCATAAATCGGACGGCCGTCCTTGTTTATGTCGCCGTAACCCTTCCAGTCGACTTCATTGTAGCTCCACAGCAGAGGCGCGTAATCAGGATCCGATATTGCCTGGTCTTTATTGTAGCCTTCGTTGGGCTGATTCAGCGTATATGTTGACGACAGCTTTATGTCAAAAGTGATGTCACTGCCGTCAGGCAATTCGATCCCCTTTAAGCCTTTAGCCGCGTTGTCATTATACAGCTGCAGCGTAACGCCCAGCACCATGGCACGCCCCGGCAGCGGCGCCACGATATCCGTATTGGCTGCCTTATCTCCGTATTGGCTGAACCATTCTTCATCTCCCCCAAAATAAAACTCATCATGGTAGGACGCGTTTCCTTTGACCTGGATATTGTATTTTGGTGCGGCAGTCACCTTCACTTTCTCCGCGGTGACGGTCTTCTTCTCCACCGCGGGCTGCCCGTCAATCTTATGTTCTTCCCTGTCGCACGGTTTCTCCCATGCGCCTCCCTCCATGGCTGCGCTGAAAACGGGGGCGAATTCCTCGCCATTTCCCATTGCCAGGACATTGATCGTCACATTCTCACCAAAGTCACCGGGCACCACGGACTGATTGCCGGCGGAAGGAAGCAGCCATTTGTAGCAGGTCAGTACCTGGCACGCCTTCTCCTCGCCGTCGATTATGCGGTTCTCGGTGGTAAGCACCGGTTTGTACCCTTCCGTCTGATCCATCCAGGCCATGGCCGTCTGATCAAAGACCGCCTCCTTTTCCGTCAGCGGCAGCACAAATTCCAGTTTTACCCGGGCTTCGCTGTAGCTTTTGGAACTGTCCCATGATTTCATGTTCGCCGAGAAGGTGTAAGTCACCGTATCGAAGGTACGTACGATTTTATCATCCGGTGTTGTATCGTTTCCCTGGCCCTCACTTGTGTCAAACGGCGCCGAACCGGTACTCATGCCGGTAATCTTAATCTCATTTACATAGGCTTCATCCGCTCCCATCGGTCCCCAGACATTCTCTTCCAGGGTGATACCGCTCAGGATGCCGCCCAGCGCCAGCAGATACTCCGCTCCCGCCACATACTGCTGCAGTTTCTCTCCCAATGCCCTATAAGCTTCGCCGGCTTCCGCAACCTGTTCCACCAGGGCCGTCCAGGCATCTTCGTCTTCTTCTGATTCCGCCATCTTCTGCATGACTTCCTCTTCCGAGGGCAGCGCGGCAATCAGCTGATTTACTTTCTCGATCCGTTCCTTTTCCGCTTCCGTCAGGAAACATTCCCCAAAATGACTGTGTTCCTCCGCTCCGCAGATTGTTTTGCCGTCCTTGTCAAGGCAGTCTTCCGTGTGTGTATGTTCTGTCTTCCCGCAGGATATCTCTTCAGGGACGATCCCCGGCTCCGTATCCGGGTTCTCCGCTGCCCACTCCGCCAGAGCGGCTTCCAGTGCCGTCAGCTTCTCCAGGTTTGCCACATGAGACAGCAGCGCCGGGTCCAGTGCCGTGCAGGCCTCCCGGGCTTCCTTACTTTTCTCCGCTGCCAGCGCCAGACACGCCCCATAGCCCTCCGTGTCTTCCCCGTAACCCTCCAGCTCTTCCGTAAGCTTCTCCAATGCAGGAAGCGCCGCAATCAGAACGCCTGCCTTCTCGATTGCCGCCTGGTCCCCCTCCGACACACCGGGAATCCGGTAGCATTCCGTTGCATGAATATGTTCCTCTGTTTCGCAGGTCAGCACACCCTCCTCGTCATAGCAGTGTACGGCTTCCAGATGGGTATGGGATTCTTCCCCGCAGACAAGGTTGCCCTCCGCGTCGCGGCAGCCTTCCAGTTCCACATGAAGATGCGCCTCCCTGCCGCAGAAAACCCGGCGCTCCAGGAAACTGTCCTCCGTCTCTTTCCGGGTTATCATCAGGCCGAGCAGTTCTTCGATTCCCTCCGTCCGGCTGCGTTGTACCCGGTCCAGGGCCATCCATGCACCGCAGGCTTCCCGCATCTGTGCGCCAAGCTGCCCCAGGCACTGATACCAGTTTTCCGGCGTTTCCTCGTATTCCGCCAGCCGCGCCGCCATCTCTTCCCGTCCGGGCAGGGCAGCAAGCAGTTCATTTACCGCTTCCACGGCTTCATCGTCCCCGGTGCCGGTTTCATCGTCCGCTCCTTCTCCTTCGGGTACCGCTTCCTGGTCCCCTCCTTCTCCTTCGGGTACCGCTTCCTGGTCCGTTCCTTCTCCTTCGGGCACCGTGTCCTGGCTTCCGCCTTCTCCTTCAGGAACGGATGCCGCACTTCCGGCAGGCTCCATATCGCCGGTGCCTCCCACGGTACTCTCTGTTTTCCCGCATATCAGAACCGGTTCACGGCATTCTTCCGTATATTGGTGAAAGCCTTCACCGGTCTCCCTGTTCTCCTCCGGCGCATAGCAATTGTCTGTATGAATATGCGCTTCCCGTTCTTCGGTGCCGCAGGTCAGCACGCTGTTTTTCCCATAGCAGTGGGCGTCATGGATATGGCCTTCCTGCTCATCCCTGCCGCAAATCAGCGTGCCGTCTTCCGAACGGCATATGTCCCCATGGACATGGCCTTCCTGTTCCTCCGCCTGGCAAATCAATGTATCCTCTTCCCCGTAGCAGCCGTCCCCATGGGCATGGCCTTCACTCTCTTCCGCACCGCAAATCAATGCCTGAACCTGCTGGGACTCCGTGTACTCTTCCTTTCCGCAGACAATACGGTTCTCATAGCAGTTTTCATCATGGATATGCATCTCTTCGGCCGTTTCCCGCCATACCCCCGCGCCTTCCGCGCTGGCCACGGGAGACGCACTGCCGGAAAATATCATGCCGGCCGCAATCAGCAGGCTCAGACTGCGCTGCAGTTTCTTTCTCATCCTTCTATTTTCATGGAGTTTCATCTATTCCGCCCTCCCTTTCATTCCCCGAGAATCTCATCGATCAGCTGGATCAGCTCCAAAACGCTTCTGAACACGGCTTCCTGATTTTCGTCCTGCCATACCAGCTTTCCCTGCCAGGTATAATGCTCCCGAAACAGAATCTGTATCCGGAAATCCGCCATACGTTCCCCGCCGCTTTTCTCCGGAGAAACCAATGGCAGCGGACTGTCCGGACAGTTCTCCATGTCCAGCAGCGCGTCCAGCATCAGAACCAACTGCGCCAGGCTATGTATCTTCACAGCCTTCCCCTCCAGCCTGGGGTGCCGCACATAACCGTCCATACTTCCGCCGCGGTAGGACGTTACGGTAACAAGCGCTTCCCGGCTTTGGCAGGGAACCATCTTCCCACATAACATCATATCCGCCACCTCTTTCTTGTTTCTGTCTATACTCTAGCAGACCTCTGTTTACGGTCCGTTTATTTCCCCCCCAAAAACGGCACAAATTTCCGGCTGCGGGGTCCCTTCCCGATTAGATTCTACGATTATAAAGCAGCTTCCGGCGCCGCATCACCGGCATCGCTTCCGCACTTCCGTTTCAGATCCGCCACACGGAAAGAAAGCCTGGCCCTGGAATGCCGGTAGGTTCTGTGGAAGGCACAGTCAATACGCCCGAACACCAAGCGGGCACTTTCCTCGTCGGCCCCTGTGAGCATGACTACATAGGAGTCGGCATCCAGTCTGGCAATGGGGTCTCCCGTCCGCAGTTTCTCCAGCAGGATCCGCTCCAGCCTCCTGCCGTCCGTGTTCGGCACGGCACCGCTGTCCAGGCTGATTACCATCAGCGACGAACTCTGCCCCGAACGCTCCATATGCCGCCGCTCCAGGGCCACAATGCTCCGAAAGGTTCCGAAGGTACAGAAAAAAGCCTGTGAATTCTCCTCCGCCTCGCAGACCAGGTTTAGAATGTCCTTCTCTTCGGCGTTTTTCTTCACAAGACCCTCCGCCAGCAGATAGAGCTGCTCTATCCGCTCCGTGGGCGGCATCGCATATTCCTCCATGATTTTATCCCGGAAGGAACGGTACCTTTCCACCGCCTGGCCGGGCTGCCCCAGCGCAATGAGAGCCTGCATATGGTAAGCCGTGAAGTCCTCCTGCCCGTCATCCTCCGCATATGCCTGGCTGCAGACGGAGATGCTCTCCATCCACCGTTCCTCTTTGTATAAAAGCGGAAGTACCGCCCTGCAGGCATCCAGGTAGAGTGTGCGATAGTACTGCCGCAGCATCCCGACCCATTCATCGTCATTGCCCGCCAGAAATTCTCCCTTATACAGGGCAATGGCCCCCAGGAGCCGTCCGCAGTATTCCTCCTCCGGCTGTCTCCTGGCTCCCACACAGGCGGACTCAAACTGTTCGGCATCTGTCTCCAGGCGCACCTCGGGAGCCCATCTGTAACAGTTCTGCAGGGTGAGCAGCAATCCGTTCCCCTCCGGGACCATTGCCTTCAGAAGATTTCTGACTTTAAACAGCATATTCCGCAGCAGGCTGGCCGGGTCGCTGCTGTCCGGCCAGAACTGCCCTATCAGTTCCTCCGATGTAATATTCCGCCCATGGTTCACGATAAGGTACTGCAGAAAAGACAGCAGCTTTTTTCCCGTCTTTCCTATACGTATACTGTTCTGGGCTTTTTCTTCCTCGGTAGAGCCGCAGGAAAATACTCCCATCAGGCGAAACGATAACACTTTTTCCTTTTCCATTTTCCTCAATTACACAGCCGGAATCTCCGCCGCTGCCTGCCGTTCCCGCCGTGCCCGGCATGCTTGCATGTCTGAACCGTTTACGGGAACCGCAGCCGTCAGCTCTCCTTCCTGCCTTCTCCTTCCCCCGAAATATCCCCGCCTGTGCTTTCCATCCGTTCCAGGAATTCGTCGTAGATTTCCTCGCCCAGCCGCCTGGCTTTGACGGCATTTTCCAGTTGGTCGAAGGAGCCAAGGTATTTTGTCCTGCCCTGAAACGTAATCTGGGCAACCCAGCAGCTTCTCCTCTTGTCGTAATACACACCGTTGTAGCCGCTTTTATTGGATTTAATCAACCGACCGCCCTTTACTGCCTGCAGCAGCGTGACGGAGGTTCCCTCCATCAGTTTCAGGTTGTCCCTGTAGGTCATTGCCTGCAGGCAGCCGCAGCTTTTGGTTTTGCCCGTCTGCAGGAGCGTCTGCCCCACCACGGTTTCCCTTCCGCAGTCACAGCGGCATTTCCATCTGTGCATCCCGGCTTCTTTCCCCGCATACTCCAGCACCGTCAGCCTGCCGAACCGTTTCCCCGCAAAATCCTTCAGGGGCGGATGCCTTAAGCAGCCGCAGCTTTTCCGGCTGCCCGAAATAAGCCGGCTGACATCCGCCGTAATCTCCTTTCCGCAGTCGCAGCGGCACTGCCATACGGTACTTCCCCTCCCGGTTCTCTCCTCCGTGGGCCGCAGTGCCGTCAGCATCCCGAAACGCCGGCCCGTGATATCCCGCTGTCCGGGCCGCAGGCCGCTGCAGCCGCAGTCCTTCACGCTTCCTCTACGCAGGGTACGGCTGTCCGCCAGAATCTCCCTTCCGCACTGGCAGCGGCATTTCCATACCACATAGCCGTTCCTTCGCTGCTTCGTGGACTCTTCCACCGTCAGCCTCCCGATTTTGCTCCCTGTCTTTACCGTCTCCAAGATATCCCTTCTTTCACATGTCACTTTTCCAAAACAGCAACGCTTCCCCAAATGACGCAAAGGGCTGTACTCTGCGACATTTTGTTTTATGCGCAGGCCCCTGCACAAGGTGCGACTCCCTGCACAAGGTGCGACTCCTTGCACCTGGAAGTTTGCCGCTAAAGCGGCGCACGGGCCGCAGGCTTTTTTACCATGCCGGATGACCGCGTATAGTGAAGTTGACGGAAAAGAGGTGGAAAAATACCAATGTCTGAAAAAGGTTCCGACAGAAGGAGGTTTGGGCCGTATGAGTCCGTTTGGGGAATAAAAAGTTCGCCTTATTTGTATCTAAGGCGAACTTTTTTTAATAACTTTAATTATTCTATACCTTTTAAAGTAATATTGCAAGCGAAATTTTCTTTTTTGCTTTTTTTGTCAAAAATGACTTTTTTTGGCTGATGCAGCAGGAAAAATATGACACAATGCTATTTCGGGGCAAAAACAGGAACAAACAGGCTTAGGGCGGCGGTGTTTTGGCAGAAACAGGAGAGGCAGGACCGCGGGAATATAGAAATGTCCGGCGTTTGCAGAAAAGGAAATGCTTCCGGCGTTTTCTACAATTTGATAATTTATTCACATGGTATCGAAAAAAGTTCGCCTTAGATACAAATAAGACGAACTTTTCATAGGCAGAAAAATGCATAGTCATGCATATTTATGTATTTTCCCGTAAAAGGAGACGGATGGAACAGGAGGCTGCGCTTGATTGATTACAAACCCTTTTGGGAGACACTGAGACAGTCGAATGAGACTACATACACTCTGATTACAAGACACAAGGTGTCCGGAGCAACCATAGATAAATTGAGAAAGAACAAGCCCATGAACACTTCTACGCTGGACGGGCTGTGCGGTATATTTGCGTGCGCCCTGCAGGATATCGTACGCTATGTGCCGGATGCGGGAGAAAAGGCGCCGGGTAAGGAGATTTGAGAAGCTTGAGAGGCTGTCGGTTTCGGCAGACGTTATCGGCAGGCGCCGGGAGTCCTGTACAGAGATAGCGGTGAACGGGACCCCAATATGTGTCAAGGCAGTTCTGCAGGAAGGCAGTTCTGGTAAAGATGTCCTGAAACGCAGAGGCGGTAGAAAACGGTGAAAACGGAGCAGCTTAGCCTGACTGGGAGGAGGAAATTCAGACAGAATGAATAAGGAAAGAGAGAGTATGGCGGAGAAAAAAAGCACATGGGGATGGAAAGCGGCGGGAATCCTATTCCTGGCAGGCTCAATTGTGTGTACGGCGGTAGCCTGCGGGGAAAAGGAGAACCAGTCCCGGGCGGAGGAAGAATACGATAAGCTGGCAGAGCTGACCACCGGGGAAAATGCTGCATCAGGGCCTGCGGAACAGCCCGCGGAAGAGCCGGAGCCGGCAGTGACGGAAGAACCAGCGGAAAAGGACGCAGCGACGGTTCTGCAGGAGATGGGCGTGCCTGTTCCAGAGAAGGCAGTGGACTTCGGGGATTTGCAGGAGAATACCAGCGGGGATATCTACGCCTGGATATACATACCGGACACGAAGATAGACTATCCGGTGCTGCAGCACCCAACGGACAATGCCTACTACCTGGATTACAACCTTGACGGAAGTAAAGGATATCCCGGATGCATTTATACGGAGAATTACAATCAGAAAGATTTTACCGACCCGGTGACGGTACTTTACGGCCATAACATGAAGAACGGAACCATGTTTGCCGGGCTGCACAGGTACAGCGACGCGGAATACATGGAAGAACATCCCTACGTGTATGTGTACACGGAGGAAGGGCTTCTGGTATATGAGATTTTTGCGGCCCATGAGTACAGTGACGCGCATATCCTTTATAACCATGACTATACGGAGGAGATAGGGTTCGAAGGGTATCTGGAAGAGATTCGGAGTATACGGAACATGGGAAACGTGGTGAAGGAGGAGGTGGAGGTTACGGCACAGGACAGGATACTCACACTGTCCACCTGCATCTCCAGCAAGCCCAATAACCGGTTCCTGGTACAGGGGGTGCTGCTGAATGGGAAATAGGGCAGGAAGGACCGAGCCGCCGGTGTCACGAGTGAGGACAGGCCGTGGCAGCCCCGGAAGAGAGGGGGAAGCGGGACCTGGATACACCGGCTGCGGGACATACGGAAGGCGCAGAGGGTACGGCATGCCGGCGGCGGGGCAGGGGGAGAGAAGAGGCGGGAAAGGACGGAAAGCCCGCAGTGCGGGAGCCAGGGTGGGCCATGCGCTTGTGACCGTGCTGCTGGCGGCAGCGGTGCTTGTTTCTGCCGGGGCCGTGGGCTTCCTGGTCCTTCAGATAGCCGGAAAAAACAGCCTCTACAGTAGGGCGGACAGCAGCTCGCTGGTGATGACCCTCTCGGGAATGGCGGGGGGACTGGGAGATGCCGGCCAGGACGGCGGGGCGGACATCCGGTACAACGGAATCCATTACCGCTATAATGCGGATGTCCTGACCTTTCTGTTTATGGGGATTGACGAGATGGGGGAGGTAAAACCTGCGGAAGACAGCATGAGCGGCGGGCAGGCAGATGCCGTTTTCCTGCTGGTGCTGGACCCGCATGAGAAGGAAATATCCGTCATTGGGATTCCCCGGGATACCATGGCGGAAGTGGAAGTATACAGCAGGGAAGGCGTGTACCAGGGAAAACGGAAGGTGCAGATTGCCCTGCAGCATGCCTACGGGGACGGCGGGGCACTCAGCTGCGAAAGGAGCATGGCGGCGGTGTCGAACTTGTTTTACGGCCTGCCCATCCACGGCTACTGCGCGGTGAACATGGGCGCGGTGCCGCTGCTGAACGACGCGGTGGGGGGAGTCAGCCTGAAAGCCCTGGAGACCCTGGATTTTGGAAGCTATCACATGGAAGCGGGAGAGGAGATACACCTGGAGGGGATGCAGGCCTATTACTATTTGCATGACCGTGATACCACCAGTTTTAACAGTGCCGGAAGGCGGCTGGAGCGGCAGAAGCAGTACCTGGCCGCATATGCTGCCGCGGCGCTGGAGGCAGTAAAGGCTGATATCACGTTCCCCATTACGCTATACAATACGCTGAGTAAATACATGGTGACAGACGTCACGGTGGATGAGGTAAGCTTCCTGGCGCCCCAGGTATCGGGTTACCGTTTCGGCGGAGAAAATATGTACGTTCTGTCAGGAAGCACGATAATGGGGGAGCGATTTGAGGAATTCCATGTAGATGAGGAGGCGCTGTACAGGCTGATCCTGGAAGTATTCTATGAGGAGGTAATATAGGAAGTACGATAGAGTCCGGAGGGAGCCTGCACAGGAAGGCAGGCATCCGGAACCGGTGCAACTGGAAGAGGTATTTTGCCGTAAGGCTTAATATAACCACATGATTCTAAGGAAAGGAGGAAAAAACCCAATGAAGAAATTTAGTAAGATGCTGGCTCTCGGGCTGGCAGCAGCAATGGTTTTCGGTATGACCGTAAATGCGGCGGGAAGCCCTACTCCTGATCAGAAGGAGGAGATGAACAATGCGGCCAACGGTGTCTATGGTGGATTTACCGCGGAAGGCCCTGTTACGACAGCTCCCATTGAGGACTATGAAGTGTTTACCGGGGCAGTGGACGCTGCTACAAGCAAGGAAAGGGACACGGAGATTTTGGATGTTCTTGGTATGACCAGTGAGACGGCAACCGTTGCAGGCATCGAAATGGTACAGACATTTGAATTAAACAAGCCTGAAAACTGGAGCGGAAAACCGGTTACTGTGACACTTCAGTTTGACCGCAATCTGATTGACTTTACCAGCAAGTATGTACTTGTACACATTACTGAGAACGGCGCTGTAGAGGTACTTCCGGTAACGGTATCCGCATTCGGCGAGGTAACGGCAACATTTACCAGCTTTTCTCCCGTAGTATTGGCTAAGGTTACGCTGGCAGGTCCGCAGGGCGAGCAGGGTCCTCAGGGTCCTCAGGGTGACAAAGGCGACCAGGGCGAGCAGGGTCCTCAGGGTGACAAAGGCGACCAGGGTGACAAGGGCGACAAGGGTGACACCGGCGCAACTGCACCCGCAGCAAATCCTGCAACCGCACCCAAGACCGGTGAGACGGCATCCGTGGCAGGCATCATGGCGCTTATCCTGATGGCAGGCGCTGTAATCTGCGCAGGAAAGGTACGCTACAACAGATAAAGGACGGGGTGAGACGGGAGAATTCCTGTTTGCTTTGGCCTGTGTACAATTTGGCTGCGGGAGCGCAAAATACCTCCTGCAGCTGCAAATTAATCATGCATGATTAATTGTGCGGGGGATCCCCGTTCAAAAGAAATGAAACGTTACAAAAATAATTTATGTATCCTTAAAACATGTGGTTGTCCCGCTTTCCCGGTTCTGCCGGGGGCGGGATATGAAAATGGATAGGGACGGTTTCCGGGAAAGCGCGGAGAGCAGTTGGCGCAGGAAGAATATCGGAAAGGAAACGACAGCTCGAATAGGAAGGAAAGGTGCCTGCAGGAAGGAAACGGCAGCCTGAACAGAGAGAAGGGCAGCCCTGGTAAGGAAAGGCAGTCTATACAGGAAAGAAACGGCATCTTGAATAGGAAGGAAGCGGCATTCTGCACAGAAAAGAAACGGCAGTTAAAGAGGTTGGGAATGCAGGGAAAGATATTGGAGACAGAAGAATGACGGCTTTACATCCGGCGCAGTGAGACAGGCGTACAGGGGGACAAGGAGATTTTCACAGCGCGGGATGTGCAGCCGAGATTGA
>OFFW01001187.1_pt1 | contig 16221 bp, 20 predicted proteins | sample 1521501 | NCBI WGS metagenome assembly OFFW01 (sample SAMEA3504107, study PRJEB24116) | mouse gut metagenome | biome: mouse gut; feature: mouse-associated habitat; material: faeces | place: Denmark | collected 2011
CGATTCGGCTCTGGTCTTTGATGATAACCGTTGCCACGTTCCCCGCCCGGATTTCGTCCAGCATAGCGTCAAGCCCCGGACGCTTGAACGTAGTTCCCCGGATTCCGTCATCAGTAAAATGCCGGATATTGGTAAAGCCGTTCTTTCTTGCGTAGTCCTCCAAAATCCGCTTCTGGTTCTCAATGCTTACGGATTCCCCGGCTCGCTCGTCGTCATGGGAGAGCCTTTCGTATAGGGCGGTGAGTTTGTCTTTCTCTGTCTGCTTCTTCATGGTGTGTAACCTCCTTTCTTTGAGGGTGCGCGCTTCCCTATAACCCTATTATACTTATCTGTTTGGCACGAATTAGGTGAAGCGACTCAAGTTCATGGTGCTGGAAATACCTGGGATGCTCAACGTCAAGCATTTTGGAAAGCATTAGCCGCTTCGCTATCTTAAGGAGAGAAAATCATGGAAAGTATAATAAATATACTGAAAGAAAAGGATTGTTTTCATTCTTTGAAGGGCGTAACAGAAAATGAAATCAGAGTAGCAGAACAGGCATTAGGTTTGTCATTCACCAAAGAATATAGAACTTACCTACAGACGTTTGGCCTTGCTTCTTTCCAGGGTCACGAATTAACTGGTATTATTAAGTCACCTCGATTGAGTGTTGTAGTGCAAACCGTCGCAGAACGAAATAATAATCCCCATATCTCTGATGACATGTATGTAATTGAGAAAGCAAACATAGATGGCATTGTAATTTGGCAAGAGAATACGGGCGAAATATTTGAAACAATTTATGATAGCGTCCCCACGCTAATTTGTAAGTCATTTAGTGAATATATTGAGCATTATTCTGTATAACAAAACATGCCGCCAACACCAACACCGCAAGATGTCTGTACTGGCGGCTCCCATATCCCAAAATGGGAATAGTCAGTCATATTTTTTAAATATTCCTCCCGGTCATCATTGAGAATCAAAGCAGCCTAGCCAATCGGGTCGTTGCAAATCAGATCGTCCAATCCCTCCTCTGTCATCAGTAAATCGCAGGCTGTGCCGCCTATAATTGTATATTGTTCCTCATATCCGTAAAACCACTGTCTGAAACTGTTAATTCCTCTTACCATCAATATCTCTCCATACCTGCATGAGCATTTCGTCTACAGCTTCCTCTACCCTCTCATCCCGCTCTTCCCGAAGCGCAAGAGCAAGGGAAATCCTATCCACACATACGCCCTCGGAAAGTTTTTGAGGGTCGTATCTCCAAAGTTCCACCGCATATTGTTCCTCCGGGCTTTGCAGTTTTCTTGAAGCTAAATTTTCCCATGCCGCTACACTGTCTGCCGCAAGGCAGCATACTGCTGACGGATTCAGCAAAGAATATTCAGACAGTGCATGGTAACCGCTAATAAGCAGTTTTTTATCAATTTTTGATTTTGGTACATAAATCGTCCGTTTCACCGGGTTAATCAGATAATCCCGGGCCGCATAAAAAAGTTCTTCCGGCGTTTTCCCGGAACAGATAATCTTGTGCACGCCTCTTTTTTCCGTTCGTATCAATCCCATATCTTCAAGCTGTCTGGAGGCCCTGGAAATTGATGTGGGCGTAAGCTCCAGCTCACGGGACGCTTCACTTGTCAGAAGACTTCCGCCGCCATGATAGATATAGTATAGAAGCAGCAACTGTGCGGATGGAAGCATAACCTCTGACGACAGTTTTTCACTGTCGCATCTTTCCTGCAGATAAACCGCCAGAAAGGGGAGATATATCTGCTTTCCCTCCACAATAAATGGAATATGACTGCGAAGAAGATACTCTTTTTGGCGGTAGGTTAACCGTTCCGGCACAAGAACTGCCGGCGCACCTTCGGTTCTTTGTATTCTGTCAATATGTTTTTTAAGTACACTGACAGATTCCAATTCTGTTTTGGGATAAAGAAAAACAGCTTCTTTTCCATCAAGTGTGACCCGCCGTATCCGATAGCGGGCATCAATAAAACCCGGCATAGATTTTGCCGCATCATCGCTGTATATAACACGGATTCCCAACACATGGTTCAAATAATCCATCGTCTCGGCCCTTTCTTTACATCTATTTGCATTTTAACTTAAATAAAGTTAATAATAAATATTTAAGTTAAAATAAGAATGCAAAAATAAAAGCCCCTGCCTGTCTGCGCTGTTCGTCAAATTACTTCACCCTCACGGTAACACTCCCTGATATAGTCCCGCGGCTGGTAATAAAAATCAGAATTATAATTCGATATCGCTCCGTCAATCCATGAATCATATACTTCCATCAATGTTTTTATAATATCCTCCCCGCACACATCTTCGATAAGGCGTTCGTAAACCTCGCCCATTGTCCAATAATCGGGCACTTCATATTTACATTTTTTAACATTATCAAAATCCCCGCCGGCAATACTGTTAGATGTAATAAAATCATAGGCAGTTTTTTCTATTGGTTCGCAGTGGAAAACATCGGCATATTTATATATCCGCCGCAGTGTTTTTTCGCCCAGCGCGGAAACCACCTCAGAGCGTTTTAACTTTTGTTTCCTTCCGATAAATTCTATCAGGCTGCATGTATAAAACAAATCATTATCATTCTTCATCCGTTATCTCATACCCCTTTTTAAATTTTAATGTCGTCAAAGCCCGGATTGTGTGAAAGCTGATTTGATGTGTGGGCCGCTTAAATTTAGCCAACGCCCAGAAAGCCTCCCGTGAAATTTTTCCGTCGGCAAAGTTCTGGACAAAATTGAAAATAGTATCGTTTGCCATCGGCCCTTCCACAATGTCGTAATCATGTGGTTTCCCCAATCGACAGGAAACGATAAAGTCAAGCCATTCTTCCGTCATTTCCGGAAATTTCAGTATTTTCAACGTATCATCAGGCACATAAACATATTCGTTGATAACACCTCCGTTGTCAAAACGAACCGCCCATCTCTTTGCCTGTTCCACAAATAACGTGCAATAGAAACCATAATAAAAGTCTTTGTTAAAACGGGCAATACGCACTTCGGGAAACTCGACAATCTGCCTGCTCCCGTGGTATAGAATAATCTCCTCTTTCATAAAATGTCACCTCTTTAAACAGTATAACATTATTATAAGACAAAACACAGCCCCTCTTTCGAGGGGCTGCCAACAACATAAAATATTCCAAAACCCTATTCCGCCCGCGCCATCGCCGTCTTAAAGTCTTTCTGGTCGGTAAAGATTTCGCTGGTATACGGATTTTTCTTCTGAAGCTTCGCGCGCCGCAGAATCACGGCAAATATTACAATATTCACCACAATGGAAATCACGGAAATAATTCCCTGCGCCGTGGGATTGGCTACAGTCGGCATGGACTCCCCAAGAGCCGCTGCTGCGCCTCCCGCTCCATATACGGAAGAAACGGTAGTAAACCTGCTGCCGTCCTGGAACAGCGGAAATACCTGCGCGAACATACACCACATGGCGAGGGTATTGGCCCGGTTCTGAATCCAGCCGCCTTTATTCCAGAGCGCGTTTGCCACGGTAGGCGCCAGCAGAAGCGCGAAACCACAGTACCATGAATGGGTAGGCAGATTTAAGTAAGTATACTGGAAATTCCAGATATCGTAAGCTAAAATATAGCACCATGTCATATCCGGCCACAGCATATCTTTCTTGTCCTTTGAGGAATAGATTCCCCACCAGCCCGTCATGCAGACGATGTTAATCAGACCGGCAACGCCGTTTAAAATATTCCACCAGCCGCCGTACAGCCATACGCCCTCGGAGGATTTCCACCAGCCGCCCATGATATCGCCGGCCTTAATCACGGATTCAAAATCGGATACAACTGCAATCAGAATATTGATGGCGACAATCACAAAGGGGAATACCTTAAATGCATGGGATTTTCCCAGCTTTCCCCATTTATACTTTAAAATCATAAAACCGATACAGCCCGCCAGCGCCGCATACAGCTTTGCATAATGAAACCAACTGTTCATGTGAACGTAGGTCTGGTTATTCAGCGCCCACTGTGCGCCACGCGCAGCGCCTATGTAAATAGAAATAAAATAAATGGTAAGCCCGGCGGGTATTGCGAAAAAGCAGATGCCTCCTCCTACCTTTGTACGCCTTGCCACCTCGTTCATAATAATCAATCCTGCAAAAACAAGCACCCAGCCAAGAAGCTGCCACATAGTCGTGCCGCTGCTTAAGTTAAACATACTTCTCCCTCCTATTAAAAGTTCCGCTTCGGCTTATTCGGTACACTTGGTCTAAATCGATTTCCGGTCACCTTGTGCCCGTAAATCGATTTGTGCACTGAATAAGCCTTCGCTGTTTTCCAGTTCCGCTTCGACCCCTCCAGTGCACCTGGTCTAAATCGATTTTCGGCCGCTTAGTGATGCGTCCGCAAATTGATTTGTGCACTGGACGGGCCTCCGCTATTTATTTCCAGTTCCGCTTCTAATAAACCTCTATTTCCTTAATATTAAATTCGTTCCCCTGTAAAAGCCACGTCTGCGGGCTCCCACAGTGGGGACAGATTTTCTCGTGTTCCACTGTCGGATAGGTTTTCTTACAGTCGTCGCACCAGGTAACGGCGGGGAGCTTTTCCACGATAAGCTCCGCCTCCGTAAAAAGCTCTCTCTTTTTAGCCGCCCATTTCCAGCAGTTTTGCAGATAGTCCTCAAGCACCGTCGATACCTCTCCAAGCTCTAAGACCACTTTGGAAATGCCTGTCACCTCGTTTTCTTCCGCAACCTTTTCCAGACTGTCCATAATGTGAAACACTACGCCAAGCTCATGCATGATTTTCCACACTTCCTGTTCATAATGCAAAACCTGAGAATCCCCGGTAAATTCACGTGCTGCGCGTCAGCCCGCAAACCTCTTAATTTTCTTCTCATTTTTTGCCCGCAAATTTAATTTTCAGCGACTGCTTAATCATATTGGGAAGCACATACTTTAACTTATCCTCCGACTTTATCATGGTAGAGCAGCCCGGCAGCTCCCTGTGAAGGGAAATGGCGTCAAAGGCACATTTTGTTGTGCAGATACCGCAGCCGATACACTTGTTGGGGTCTACCACCGAAGCGCCGCAGCCAAGGCAGCGGGAAGTCTCCGCTTTTACCTGCTCCTCTGTCAGTGTGTTTGACAAGTCGCGGAAAGAGCGAAGCTGCGCCTCCTCCGCCCGCTCGGGACGCTGTCTGTCGGTATTGTCGTAGCTGGCAATGAAAATATTGTCCTTGTCAAGCTCTATGAAGTCTCTCCTGTTTCTTCCGATGGTAAGCGTACAATGCTCATGCACAAAGCGGTGTAAGGAAATGGCTCCCTCCCGGCCCGCCGCAATGGCGTCTATGGCAAATTTCGGCCCGGTGTAGACGTCGCCGCCCACAAAGATATCCGGCTCCGCCGTCTGGTAAGTGAGCCTGTCGGCAATGGCGCCGCCGTTAGGGCGAAGCTCCACCTTCGTGCCTTTTATAAGGTCTCCCCAGTTAATCCCCTGGCCCACGCTGAAAATCACGCTGGCGCAGGACACCGTCATGGTATCGTTCTCATCGTAAACCGGTGCAAAACGGTGGGACTCGTCAAAAACGCGGGTACATCTCTTGAATACCACACCCACAGCCCTGCCGTTTTCCGTGAGAATTTCCTTCGGGCCCCAGCCGTTATTGATAGCAATGTTTTCCTCTGTGGCTTCCAGAATTTCCTCCCGGCTTGCGGGCATTTCGTCCCGGCTTTCCAGACAGAACATGGTCACCTTGCCCTGTCCGCAGCGGGCGCTCACCCTTGCCGCGTCCATGGCCACGTTTCCGCCGCCTACCACAATCACGTCGCCGCCAAGGTCAAAGGCTTCCTTTTCTCCGGCTTCTTTCAGAAAATCAACCGCCGTATATACGCCTTTTGCATCTTCTCCGGGAATACCGGGCTTTCTGCCCTCCTGACAGCCGATTGCAATGTAAAAGCCCTTGTAGCCTTCCGCCCTGAGCTGTTCGATGGTGACATCCTTCCCCACCTCAACGCCGCAGCGGATTTCAACGCCCATTGCCTTTATCACCTCAATTTCGGCTTCTATCAAATCCTTTTCCAGCTTATAAGAAGGCACGCCGTAGGTCAGCATACCGCCGGGTCTTTTATTCTTTTCAAAAATAACAGGCTTGTAGCCCTTATCCGCCAGATAGTAGGCGCAGGAAAGTCCCGCCGGACCCGCTCCGATAATGGCAATTTTTTCCTCGAAGCTTCCCTTTAGGGAGGGAACCGTAGGCTTCGGGATATAGCGTGTTTCCGCTTTCAAATCCCGCTCCGCCACGAAGCGCTTGACGTCGTCAATGGCAACGGCCTCGTCCAGCGTGGCACGGGTACAGGCGTCCTCGCACCGGCGGTTGCAGATACGTCCGCAGATAGCCGGCAGCGGATTGTCCTTTTTAATCAGGGCAAGAGCCTCCTCATAACGGCCCTCCTTTGCAAGCTTCAAATATCCCTGAACGGCAATGTGCGCCGGACAGGCGGTCTTACAGGGAGCCGTGCCGGTGTCGTAGCAGTTAATCCGGTTCACATCCCGGTAATTGTGGGTCCACATATGCTCGCCCCACTTCTGCTCCGTAGGAAGAGGCATCTTCGGATAAGTAACCTCGCTGCCGTCCTTTTTGCAGAGCTTCTGCCCCAGCTTCACCGCGCCTGCCGGACAGAACTCCACACATTTGCCGCAGGCAACGCATTTTTCCTTATCCACCTTTGCTATGTATGCCGAGCGGGACATGTTCGGCGTATTGAAAAGCTGGGAAGTGCGCAGCGCATAGCACACATTTACGTTACAGTTACAGATTGCAAAAATCTTGTTGGCACCGTCGATATTGGTAATCTGATGGACGAAACCGTTGTCCTCCGCCTGCCTGAAAATGGCAAGGGCTTCTTCCCTCGTGATGTAGCGTCCGTCCTTCTGGGTTTCCACCACATAGTCGGCCATATCGCCTACCGCCACGCACCAGCCCTCCGGGTCATCCCCGCAGCCCTCGTCATGCTTTAAACGGGAACGGCGGCAGGAGCAGGGGCTTGCCGCATACTTGCCCTCATACTTTGTCAGCCAGTAGGAAATATGCTCCAAATCAATGGATTCGCTCTCCATCTCGATTGCCTTTTCCACGGGAATCACATGCATGCCGATTCCGTTTCCGCCCTCGCCCACGAAAGGCGTCACATGCTCAAGAGGCAGCCTCGACATATGCTCGAAAAACAGCGTAACCTCAGGATGCGCCTCTATGATGTTATTATTCATGTTAAAAAATTCCGCCGAGCCCGGCACATACATGGGCAAAAGATATTGCTTCTCGTGCGCCGGATTTTCCCAGTTGTATTCCAGAATCCCTTTTACGGACATTTCCTGGAGCTTCGTCTCTAATTCCTTTTCGGGAATGCCCGTAAGCTTCGCGATTTCCGGCAGGGTTTTGGGCTTGCGCACCCCTAATTTCAGCGCAATCTCAGCTTCCTCGTCGGTAAGCACTCCCGCAAGGCCCCAATATTCCGGGTCGTCTTTGGTGATTTTTTTGATTCCAAGCTTCTGGGGAATCCTGTCCGTTATCATTTTCCCCAGTTTTAAAATGCTCTCCCGGGGCGGCCCTTCATCGCCCCCCTTGTGCTCCGGATACACATAATCCGGATAAAGTTCTTTGTCCAGTTTTTTTTCCATACTGTCCCCCGTTTCTTTCTCTTTTCGTATTTATGCCGGCTTCGCTTTAATATATTCTCTTATCTGCTTTCTTTATCCCGCCACGCCCTGACTTCTTCCTTAAGCCAGTCTGTCCACTCTTCTATACCTTCGCCGGTCTTTGCACAAATCGGAATGACCTTCGCCTTCGGATTCCGCATGCGGATATATTCCCGGCACTTTTCCATATCGAAGTCAAAGTAAGGCAGAACGTCGGTCTTGTTGATTAAGACCACGTCGCAGACGGAAAACATCAGCGGATATTTCAAAGGCTTGTCGTCTCCCTCCGGCACGGACAGTATCATGGCGTTTTTGGAGGCGCCTGTGTCAAACTCCGCCGGACAGACCAGATTCCCCACATTTTCAAGAATCGCCAGCTCAACATCTCCCGTTTCCAACCCTTCAAGGCCCTGCCGCGTCATCCCGGCGTCCAGATGGCACATGCCGCCGGTGTGAAGCTGAATCACCTTTGCCCCCGACTGCGAAATCGTCCTGGCGTCCACGTCGGAATCAATATCCGCCTCCATGACGCCGATTTTGAAAACGTCTTTCAGTTCTTCGATGGTCCTCATCAGGGTTGTGGTCTTGCCGGCTCCCGGAGAGGACATGAGATTTAACAGGAAAACACCCTTTTCCCTCAATTCCTTTCGGAGCTCTTCCGCCTGCCTGTCATTGTCCGCAAAGACGCTTTGTTTAATTTCCAGAATCCGCACTTCTTTCATAAAAATCTCTATTCCTCCGCGTATTTTTTAATTTCCGCCGCCATGCCCTCCAGCATCGCTGAAAGCAGCTTTCCGTCATTTTCCGTATACCTTCCCACTACGCTGATGGTGGCAGCGCCGTCAAAGCTAATCGCGGACACCTGCATAGCCGGTTTCTTTTTCAACGGCCCTCCAAACATTCCGGCGGAAGGTACAATATCTCCCAGCTTTACCAAATCGCCGGAAATATTCCCCAGATTTGTCAGGCCTATGGAAAGGTTCCCGTATACCCTTCCCGCCGCAAGCAGTAAAAGCCCCATAGGCAGCGCCCTTGAAGCGCCGTGGACAAGGGGCATCCCTTCCAGACCGGCCAGGGGATTCTCCTTTGCCTCTCTTGTCTGCTCCGCGATTTCCGCAAGGGTATCCGAAAAGCCGCTCTTTATCCCCTCATTTAAGACGGTGGGGAGAGAGCCTGACATATTGCAAAGTCCCTCCGACTCTCCGTTTTTGCAGTGCCTGCGCAAGTCCATCATGGACATAACGCTCATCGGCCCCGAAGCGTCGATTCCCGGCAGAGCCGCATAAGCGCGGTAAAAAGCCGCAAGTAAAATATCATTTACCGTCGCGCCCGCCATTTTCGCACGTTTACGCGCCAGATTCATAACTTCCTTCGTAATCTCTGCTTTTACCATCCTTGCTCTTCCCGCATCTTCGGTCGGATAAGGAAATGCGGATTTTACATTCGAAATCGGATTCTTCAGCAGCGAAAGAAATTCCTTTGACGATACGTTTTCATAAACCTGCTCAGCCGCCCGGCTGCCGTTCTTTACGGATAATCCTTCTGCCGTTCCTTTTTCCAGAATCATATTGTAGGCTTCCGCAAGCTTTCCCAGTAAATATTTTCCGTCGCCACCATCCACGCAAAGATGGCTGATGCTCAGCATAACGGCGCTGTCAGAGCCGCTCTGAACCAGGCAGCACCTAAGCTGTACTTTTCCTTCAGGCTCAACAGGCAGCAAAGCCAGGGAACAGGCCGTTATATACGGGTTCGCCTCCGTTTCCACAAACTGAAAATAATTGCTCTCATCATATTCCTTATTCACATGCCAATATGCTCCGATGCTGTCTGTGGCAAAAGAAGCGTGAAGGATATCCACGCTTTCCACTACCGCCTTTACAGCGGCGCACAAAACATCCGCGTCAACAATACCCGGATAATATAATACAAATCTTATCGTATTATCATTAAATTCATGGACAATATACTGTGCTTTCTCCCCCGCACCTGCCAGTCTGATTTTCAAAGCATTCATACTGCTTAACCCCTTTCCACTTGATAATATGATTATAATATTTCACACTTCCCTTGTAAAGGATAAGGTCAAATCCTGCCCTGATATTCCTTCAGCTTTTCATTGAACAGCGCCGCGCTTTTCCTGTCGTTTAACCACATCACAACATAAACGGCCACAAAAACGGCCGCCACGGAAAACGCCAGCGTCACGGAAAAAAGAACGTCAAACTGCATGCCTGTCTCATAATTCATCCCGAAAATCAACAACTCAATCAAGAGAAGGTGAAGCGCCCTGCGAAATAAAATCTCCTTCACCGAAAGCTCTCTTTTCGATTTGGTAACCATGCCCAGCAAAACGGAAAGGAAACCAAACAGCGGCGGGGAGAAAAACGCCTCCCATCCGAATTTATCCTCCGCAAAAAACGCCATCCCAAGCAGCCCCTCCAGTATGGAAATGCACGTGGAGCACACAAAAAATGCCATCAGAAATTCCACCAGTTTTCCCCTGTTACTCATCGTTTCCGCCTCCCATTACAATTCTTTTCATTTTCCCGGCATACTGTCTGGAAATCATCAGACGCTCCCCGTTTTTCATATGGGCGAAAAAGCGTCCGTTAAGGGCCGGGCTGATTCCCTCAAGCAAAAGCAGATTGAGTATTACCGATTTGGAGCACCGTACAAAATGAAACCTTTCAAAATCCCTTTCCGCTTCGTACAGGCGCATCTTCACCTCGTACACCTGCGCCCCCGTGTAGGCAAACAGCTTTTCGTCCAACGCTTCAAAATAATAAACACTCTCAAGCCGGAACCGTTCCGTGCGCCGGTCGTTCGTTGCGCCGGAAAGCTCCACTCCTTTTCCCATGACATAGGTTCTGATATCCTCCACCTCCGGGGTGATTTCCGTGCATTCTATGACCACCTGCTCGTCTTCTTTTTTCAATATTTTTCTGATGCACACCTTCATTCCTCTGCGCATGCCTCCTTTTAATACTCGTCCTTTATATCCAACGGCTCCTTTCCCTTTAAATAACAGTCAAACCAGTTTAACACCACATGGTTTACATTTTCAATACATTCTCTGGCGTTTACCTCGCCCACCCCCAAAAGGCGCGCAAGTATGGGAGAGATAAGAGGTAAATCCGTAAAATTCAGATGGCCCGCGCCGTTGAAAATAACCTCCCTGAAGCAAACCGCATTTTTTCCCACATAAAAATTAATGTATTCCCCGTCTTTTACGGAAGCCGCCTCTTTGACTGCTTTGGAGTTCACGTCCAGAAGCGGAACCGGATAGGGCTCGCTGTTAAAAATTTCCCTGCCGTTTTCAAAGCCCGCATACTCGCCCATCATGGTTCCCTCCAAATCAATCACCGCTCCGATTTCATCTTTCCTTATCCTGCCTAGCGCAACGCTGGAAGCTCCGCCCATGGAGTGGCCGAACAGACCGATTTTTTCCCCATCTACCAGTGAAAAAGGAGCCTCCTCCCCTTTTTCCGCCCTGGCTAAAATCGTGTCCAGAACAAATTCTTCATCCGCCACCCGCAGCGCCATCCATTCCTGCCCGCTGTGATACATCTTTTCTCTCACATCCGGGTCATCCTCATTATTTACCGCAAAAACCTGCTTTACAAAATCCGGATTTGCCGTGGTGACCCTGCCGTTTACATCCTTCACAAACATTGCATGATAAGGGTGTGCAATGCTTGCCACCACATATCCGTGGGAAGCCAGCTCCATACAGGTGGAAAAATTGCTGTCAATCACGCCGAACGCGCCGTGGGAAAAGATTACCAGCGGATAGCTTCCCGCCTCTTCGGGATACCAGAATTTCACTGTAAGCATACGGTTTTCACCAGTTTCTGAGAAGGTTTCCTCCCTGGTCTCATCCTCCCAGGTAAATTCCCTGATTTTTACCGCCAAACCGCCGGTCACCCGGGGCTGTTTATAAGGCGGGAACAAAGCCATGCGCAGCGCAAAAATAATTACCGCCGCCACCGCGAAAATCTTTACGCATCTTATTATTATCCTTTTTCCTTTTTTATTTCTGTCTCTTTCTTTCATATTTCCCTTCTTTCTGCGCTGTTTTTAAGCGCATGATTTTCCTTGCCCTGCCCACAGGGCTTACGGAAAAGATAGCAGGATTTTTTCCAAAATAGAACAGGCAAAAGGATGAGTTGCTTTTTCTGTGGATAAAATGCCTCCCTCGGCATTTGTCTGACGCGGATACAGGCCGCTGACAACATCACCGCCGTGGGTGGCCGCGCCGGTAAAAAAACAAACGCCCGGTTTGAACGGACGTCTGTTAAAGAAACAGCGGTTTGTTTTTGCTGCTTATTTATCTGTTTTTTATTCTTCCGGTTTCTTTCGCAGGCAGCGCTTTTCCAACTGCAAAACCACCCACTCTCCCACATAGCTGCAGCCTATTCCCACCAAAATTCCCGCAAGAACGTCGCTGGGATAATGCACGCCCACATACAGCCTTGAAAAGGAAATCAGAGCCGCAAGTATAGCCGCCCAGATTCCGTATTTTTTCGGCAGCTTCCGGTACAGCACCCAGGCCGACGCAAAAGAGCTCCCCGCATGGCCCGACGGGAAAGAATACTCCGACGGCTTGCTGACAATCGGAATAAGGGCCTCTATGGCGTTGTAGGGGCGCACTCTGGCTACCAGATTTTTCAGCAGTATGTTGTTAAATAATAGCGACGCCAGCAGGGCACATGCGCTCATGCAGCCGATTTTTCTGGTCTTCTTCGGAATCAGAAGGGCCGCCGTGAGCAGTATCCATATAATCCCCGCATTTCCGAGACTGGTAATCACCGTCATAATAGGGTTTAAAACGGGATTTCTCACCGTATCCTGTAAAAACAGCAGAATCCCTCCGTCTAAATTCAGTAACGCTTCCATCTTTTGTCCTTATTTTAAGTTCCGCAGATATCTTTCGACACACCGGTATCTGGTATCTGCTGTTTCAGGTTCCGCTCCTCAGTGATTTGAGCAGCATGATATGGTATTCCTCGTCCAGGATAATACGCCTGAGAACGGCGTTTACGCAGTCGTCGTCTATCATTTTGATGTGCATCTCATACTGACGAATCGCGTCTTTCTCGGCTTCAATATCCGCTGTCAGCATTTTATCAATATTTTCAGGAATCGTCAAATATTCCGGGGACCATAATTTCGGCCGGCCGTTGCAGGTTTTACAGGAAAAGTCAACATTGCCGCCCAAAAGCACAATCAGCTCGCCAAGCTTTTGTAAGTGCATCATCTCCGCGATGGCAATTCCAAGAAGAGTCCTGGCCATGGCGCATTCTTCAAAAGAGATTCGGTTTTCATTGTTGATGTACTGCGTTATCGCAGAAAGCTCCGATACGAACCCGCAGTAATCCACGTTCAGTAAATCCGCATAGTTCCGGTTTCTTCCCCGCACCTTTATTTCAGGATAGGGCAAATCCACCATAATAGGTTTTACTCCGGCAAAGCTACAGTTGTTTGTCAGACATCTTTCTTCCATATAAAAGTTATCTCCAAAACATATTCTTATAAAATAGTATATTTTGGTTCACGGATTCTGTTACAGATTCCTTTAAGACAACAGCTTTTGACAGTCCTCCCCTATTCTGTCACCAGAACATAGCTCGCGCTTCCGTAAAATGTATTTGCCTCAGCGTCTCCTTTTTTCCATTCCAATGCAAACTCATAAACCTTTCCCGCTTCCAGGTCCAGAACCGTAGTATTGAAATAATACTTTGTAACCCTCTCCTCTTTCGCCTCCATGTTTCCTATATCGCCGGCATTCCACTGACGGACGACCATGTTATCCGGCGCAGCCGGCACGGAAAGCATATAGGGCACGCCGCTCATTCCATTATATTCCGGCACTTTCACCTTTACCGTAAAATCCATAGCTGCCTCTTCTAAAGGCGCCACTCCACAGGCAACTACACCTGTTCCTTCCTCTCCGTTTTCCACATTCCAATTATAATTTCCAGGCGCCAGCTCTGCTTTGTCCATCTTACTTGACAGGGCGTCCTGAAGCGTAAGTACGGGAGCCTCCAAAAGGAGAACATCCTCATGCGCTTCTTCCTCATCCCCCGATAAAATAACTATCTTCTCCGCCCGGTATTTCGCAAGCCCCTGTTCATCCGTGCCGTCTGACCTCTGCATCACAATTTGGATAGCCGTGCCTCCCTGTAAATCGGAGGACTCCGGCATTTCATCAGCACCGGTTACGGCAAACGCTCCCGGAAAATCGTCCGAATCCGAACTGATTAAAAGCGTATCGCCGTGAATTTCCTTTACATGGGCCTCAATCCCTACAACATCAATTCCCGGCTCCACTGCACTGTTCTCGGCTTCCGGAACAAAATCTTCCGCACTTTCTTCCTCGTTTTCCTCCGCATTCTCCCAATCCGTCGAATCATTCGTAACCGTCTCCGTGCCCTGCCCGCTGCTTATTTCCGCCGCCTCACCGGCTGCTCCGGAGGCTGCCTCTTCCTTCGCCGCCTTACCGGAACATGCGCATATTCCTGACACCATGCCTGTTAAAAGCCCGCAGATTAAAATCTTTTTCATCCTCATATCAGCCTTAACCTCCCTTTTTGAAAGTACCGTCTTTAAGCGCTTTTCTCACTTAAATGGAAAGCCGCAAATCACCTGGCTTTTCCTGTAAGTTCCTATATATAAGATACGCTTATCCTACAGGTTTTTGAGGGAAAACAATTAAAATTTTCAGGTTCTGCCAGGGGCGTTTTGCGGTTCTCCCTAATACTCCTTTGAAACTGTCTCAATGCCGTATGTTTCCATAAATTCTTTCAAATCCTTTTCACCTCTGATGAGCATGACTTCCTCGAATTTCCTTGTGTGAATATCCTTGAAACCGGCCACCTGCTCTCCGCTGCAGATACTGCACTTTAAAACCGGCCGGGTATTTTCCTTATCATAGGTTTTTTCTTTTTTCTTTGAAAATAACCTTCCTTCTATAAAAGAGAAGAAGAAATCAATTATGAAATCCAGTATTTCTGCCAGAAAGTCAATCATCTGGTTTTCCTCCTTTGTCGGGGCAGGATTCTCCCCTCGCTTCATTTTGAACCGCCTTTTCCAAAGCCAGAAGTTTTACCTTTTTGTCAATCCCTCCTGCATATCCGGTCAGGCTTCCGTTCGCCCCCACCACCCTGTGGCACGGAACAATAATAGAAATCCTGTTATGCCCCACGGCCCCTCCCACAGCCTGGGCCGACATGTGGGGAAGCCCCTTCTGTTTTGCAATTATTTCTGCTATTTCCCCATAGGTCATGGTTTTCCCGTATGGGATTTTTTGCAGAATCTCCCATACCGCAAGCTGAAATGATGAGCCCTTGATGTGAAGGGACGGCGTAAAATCCGGTTCCCGACCGGAAAAGTATATTGTAAGCCATCGCTTTGTCTCCTCAAAAATTGGAAGATTTTTTTCTTCATGCTCCGAATCCAGATGATTGGCATAATACTTCTGTCCATCAAACCACAGGCCTGTCAGCCCCTTCTGGTCAGCCGCAAGAAGAATGCCCCCTATCGGCGATTCATAATGACTGGTGTATTGCATTTTTCCCTCATTTCTGCGCTGTTTTTAAACGCGCATGGAAGAAAATCAATTGCTTTTTATCACTTTTTAACCTTCATGCTCTGAATATAAAATTGAATTTTGCACATAATTCTGTTATAATTATATACAAAGCAGGAAAGGAGGCGTTAAAAGTGCCGCTAATCAGACCAATTACAGACTTACGGAACACCAATGAAATTTCCGAAATCTGTCATGCAAAAAAAGAGCCTGTGTTCATTACCAAAAACGGATATGGTGATCTTGTTGTCATGAGCATGGAAACATATGAGTCCATGCTGGAAACCGCCGAAACAGATGCTGCAATCCTGGAAGCAGAAACCGAATATGCCCGGGACGGAATACTCCATGATGCCAGAAGCGCATTTGATTCTTTAAGGAGGAAACATTTTGGATAAATACAATGTATCCCTTACAAGCCGCGCTTTACGGGACTTAGATGGCATCTATGTTTATATCGCCCAGACTTTACTGGTACCTGAAACCGCACTGGAAATGGTGGATAAAATGGAAAAGGCAATCCTTTCTTTAGAAGAAATGCCCTACCGTTTTCCGGTAAGGAAAACAGGCGCATATGCCAACAAAGGATACAGGCAGCTTTTCGTTTGCAATTATACGGTTATTTACCGTGTCGACGAAAAGCGGCGACAGGTTATCGTCGTAACCATCAGATACTCCCCCAGCCAGTTTTAATACAGACACCATCACTGTCCGGCATGTTGTAACGCTGGCCACTATGAACGGCAAATTTTCAGGCAAAGAAAAATCCACCCCAGCTCTGCCGGAATGGATTCCCATAAAATAATGCTGGTGGCCGGACTTGAACCGGCACGGGATTAACTCCCGAAGGATTTTAAGTCCTTTGCGTCTGCCTATTCCGCCACACCAGCATTAAGTGGAACCTATAGGGCTCGAACCTATGACCCTCTGCTTGTAAGGCAGATGCTCTCC
>OFFW01001192.1_pt1 | contig 16133 bp, 11 predicted proteins | sample 1521501 | NCBI WGS metagenome assembly OFFW01 (sample SAMEA3504107, study PRJEB24116) | mouse gut metagenome | biome: mouse gut; feature: mouse-associated habitat; material: faeces | place: Denmark | collected 2011
CCGAGGAACCACTTCCGACAGGATCGTGCGGATGCTGCGGGACGCCGGGGCAAAAGAGGTGCATATGAGAGTCAGCGCGCCGCCGTTTTTATGGCCCTGTTATTTCGGGACGGATATCCCGGAGCGGAAGCAGCTGATCGCGTATAACCGCACAATTGAAGACATCCGGGATGTGATCGGGGCGGATTCCCTTGGCTATCTGGGGATAGAGAGGCTGGGGGAGATGGTGGACGGCCTGCCGCTCTGCCGGGGCTGTTTTAACGGGAAATATCCGATTGAGCCTCCGGCTGAGGATATCCGGGGCGAGTATGAGGCCTGAGGGCGCATGGAGGGAAAGATGAATACAGACAGATATCAGAGTCCGCTGTCGGAGCGGTATGCCAGCAGACAGATGCAGTATATATTTTCACAGGACATGAAGTTTTCCACCTGGAGGAAGCTGTGGATCGCGCTGGCGGAGACGGAGATGGAGCTGGGGCTCTCCGAGAACGGCAGACCTGTGATCACACAGGAGCAGATTGATGAGATGAAATCCCATGTGGACGATATTAATTACGAGGTGGCCGTGGAGCGGGAGAAGCAGGTGCGGCATGATGTGATGAGTCACGTCTATGCGTTCGGGCAGCAGTGTCCGAAGGCGGCCGGGATTATTCATCTCGGAGCGACTTCCTGCTATGTCGGCGACAATACAGACATAATTGTGATGCGGGAGGCTTTAAGGCTGATACACAAAAAGCTTGTCAATGTGATCGATAAGCTGGCTGTTTTTGCAGAAAAATACAAAGACCTGCCGACGCTCGCGTTTACTCATTTCCAGCCGGCGCAGCCGACGACGGTGGGAAAGAGGGCGACGCTCTGGGCGCAGGAATTTCTGATGGATCTCGAGGATCTCGAGTATGTGACAGGATCGCTGAAGCTTCTGGGATCCAAGGGGACGACGGGAACCCAGGCGAGTTTTCTGGAGCTGTTTGACGGCGACCAGGAGAAGATCGACCGGATAGATCCGATGATCGCGGAAAAAATGGGGTTCAAAGACTGTTATGCGGTTTCCGGGCAGACTTATTCCAGAAAAGTGGACACCCGCGTCGCCAATGTGCTGGCGGGCATCGCGGCGAGCGCCCACAAAATGTCGAATGATATACGGCTTCTCCAGCATCTGAAAGAGGTGGAAGAGCCGTTTGAGAAGAATCAGATCGGCTCCTCGGCGATGGCTTACAAGCGGAATCCGATGCGCTCGGAGCGCATTGCCTCTCTCTCCCGCTATGTCATGATTGACGCGTTAAACCCGGCGGTGACTTCCGCGACGCAGTGGTTTGAGCGGACGCTCGACGACTCGGCCAATAAGCGTCTGTCAGTTTCGGAGGGATTTCTTGCCACGGACGGGATCCTGGATCTGTGCCTGAATGTCGTGGACGGTCTTGTGGTCTATGATAAGGTGATCCGGAAGCATCTGATGGCGGAGCTCCCGTTTATGGCGACTGAGAATCTGATGATGGACGCGGTGAAAAACGGAGGCAATCGTCAGGAGCTGCATGAGCGCATCCGGACGCTGTCCATGGAGGCGGGCAGAACCGTGAAGGAAGAGGGGAAAGATAATAACCTGCTCGAGCTGATCGCCGGGGACGCAGAATTCGGTCTGACAAAAGAGGAGCTTCTGGCGGCCATGGAGCCGTCGGCATATGTGGGGCGGGCGCCGCTGCAGGTGGAGAAATTCCTCTCCGGTGTGGTTCGGCCTATCCTCGATGCGAACAGGGATGAGCTGGGTGTGAACGCGGAGATTTCTGTATAAAAACAGGCGCTGAGTCAGTCAGCGCCTGTTTTTATCTCACAGAGGACCGCGCCCTGCGGGATAAAAGTAATCCGCGGGGGAATGATTCCGATGATGAAAATGCGATTACTTGATATGTAGAGATCACAGACTTTCATTTCCCTGCTCATTTTTTTCGGTAAGATTTACCACGTCGACTTTCTGCGAGCTGTAGGAAGCTTTTAGCAGATATTCGCGGACGGGGGCAGCCGGGGACTGGATGCGGTAGAGCATCTGCTGTACGGCGAGATCCGTGAGTTCCTGAAGCGGCTGGTGGATGCTGTCGAAGGCGAGCTGTGTTTTGCTCGGCGTCCCTTTATTGACAAAACCGATCAGCGCGACAGGGCTGGCTGCGTGCGGGTTGTAAAAGAGCAGGTAGTCGAGAAACTGGCGCGTAAGGGTCTGGGTGCAGGCGAAAATAGTATTGCAGCCTGCGTTTACGATCTGATTGACGAATTCTTCCGGATTGACAGCCATGTTTTCCGTGTCAAAGATCCACTCTTCATGGAAGCCGGACGGAGTGGAGCGCATGGCGTTTTTGTAGGATTCGATGATTTCCCTGGAGAGGGAAAGATGCCGGTTGGCGCAGACCAGCGCAATGCGGTCGTTTCCGCTGGCAGCATTTGCCAGAATGCACTGGAAGACGGCCAGCTGGTTGCTCTCGATAATGCTGGTGTGCGGGCAGCCCGCGGGCTTGCGGTTTAAGAACACTGCCGGTACATTCTCCGGCACTGCGGACTCCAGCTCCCCGTATTCTGCCGCCTCGGAAACCACCAGGATACCGTCGGCGGTATCCGCGTACAGGTGAAGAAGTTCGCGCTCCATCCCGATGCTGCGGCCAGTGACGGAAATGGACAGCCTGTAACCATGGGAGGCAAACTGTTCGCTGAGCTGGTCAGCCAGACGGCCGCAGTAGTCGTTTGACACGCTGGGGAGAATCAGCCCGATAACATGTTGTGAATGATTCTGATCCATGATGTGATCACCTCTGTCTTTTTTCTTTTCATTATATATGAAATGGACAGAAAAGAAAAGTTTCAGAGAGAAATTTTGTGAAAAAAGATACGGAACTGCCGATATGGCAGGGATGAGGTCTGCGTCTGCACAGTAGCTGCGAATTCCGGCCGTATATGTTTACAGCCGTATGAAGGCTGTGCCGCGCGCGCCCTGTGCGTGCAGACCGGGCATGCAGCGCGGTGCAGAAATGAGGGTGAGATGAGGGGACGAAAGAAAAAAATGACCGGGCCGAAAAGGAAAATTGCAGGACTGGCGGCGGCAGCAGCCGCGGTGACTGTGATCCTGTACCTGGTCCTGGTAAATATACTTGTGAGCGCGGCGCTGGTCCCGTCATTTATGCGCAGACTGGAGGCGTTTGAGCGGATTACGGAGGAGAGCTACGCGGCGCTGGCGCAGGTTCCGGCGGCTGAGACAAACCGCAGGTCCGCGCGGGAAGTGACGGACGAATGGCTCAGAGAGACAGAGAGACGCAGGCTTCAGGTGCGGACAGACGACGGGTATGAACTGGTTGCCGAACAGTTTCCGGCGGACGAAGAGAGCCATAAGTGGGTGCTTCTGCTGCACGGTTATACGGGATGGAAAGAGGAAATGTATCCGTTTGCCTGCTGGTATCACGGGGAGGGATATCATGTCATCGCGCCGGATCTGCGCTGTCAGGGGGAGAGCGAAGGGGATTTTATCGGGATGGGCTGGACGGATCACTATGACTGCAGACTCTGGCTTGAGGAAATTCTTGCGCAGGATGAGCAGGCCCGGATTGTGATCCACGGGCAGTCGATGGGGGCCGCGACGGCGCTGATGATGACGGGAGAAGAGTGGCTGCCGTCCGGCGTTGCCGCGGTGGTTTCGGATTGTGCTTACACGGACGCCTGGTCGATGTTCGGCGAGAAAATTACGGAATGGTTTCATCTGCCTGCGTTTCCGCTGGTAGATACCGCCCGTCTGATGCTTCTTCTGCGGGGCGGGTATGATCTGAAGGATGCTTCTGCTCTTGAGGCGGTGAAAAAAAGCGATACGCCCACTCTTTTTATTCACGGCGATGCGGATGCCATGATTTCCGTGCAGATGTCGCGGGAGCTGTATGAGGCGGCAGCCTGTAAAAAAGAGATTCTGATTGTCGGGGGAGCCGGACATGCCCAGGCGCCGGAGCTGGATCCGGATGCCTACTATTGTACGATCCGGACATTTCTGGAGGAGGCTGGTCTGAAATAGCAGAACCGGAATATTTGCGCAAAGGATGTTGCGTTCGGTCTGTTTCCGGGATATACTGAATTTACAGTGGCTGCAGTGGCTGCTCACCGGGATAGGAGGGAAGGAATCAGAAAGTATGGGGAAAGGAAAAGGTAGTATATGAAGGTAATTAACGGTGCAGTCTTTAAGAACGGAAGTTTTGTGGAACAGCCTGTATTCACGGCGGGAGAATATTTTGCAGACGAGTCCGCCGGCGGCGGGGTGCTCGACGCGGAGGGCTGCTATGTGATTCCAGGGCTGATCGACATTCATTTTCACGGGTGTGCCGGCGTGGATTTCTGTGACGGAACACAGGAGGCGGTCCAAAAGATCGCTGAGTACCAGCTTGCGCACGGAATTACGACAATTCATCCAGCCACAATGACGCTTGACGAAGAGCGGCTTGCCGCGATCGGGGAAAATGCGCTGGAATTTTACCGCGCGCAGCAGGAGAATACCGTGGAAAGCGCGAAGTATGCGGAGCTTGCCGGTATTTACATGGAGGGACCTTTTGTGTCCATGTCCAAAAAAGGGGCGCAGAATCCGGCGTATGTAAAGGAGCCCGATGTGGCCATGTTTCACCGGCTTCAGAAGGCTGCGGGAGGGCTGTACCGGATCTGCGTCGTTGCGCCTGAGACGGAGGGCGCCATGGAGTTTATTGACGCGTTAAAGAAGGAAATCCGCATTTCTGTCGCCCACACGGCCGCGGATTATGAGCAGGCCTGCGAGGCCTTTTCCCGCGGAGCCAGACAGGTCACGCATCTGTATAATGCGATGCTGCCGCTCACGCACAGGTCGCCGGGGGTGATCGGTGCGGCCTGTGAGAGGGATGAGGTTATGCCGGAGCTGATCTGCGACGGTATTCACATTCACCCGTCGGTTATCCGCGCGACATTTAAGATGTTCGGGGCAGACCGGGTGATTCTTATCAGTGACAGTATGATGGCGGCCGGAATGCCGGACGGGATCTATTCGCTCGGGGGACAGGAGGTAAAGGTGCGGGGAAGTCTTGCCACGCTGACAGTGGACGGGGCGATCGCCGGATCGGTCACGAACCTGTTCGACTGCATGCGCTATGCGGTCAGGGAGGCGGGAATTCCGCTTGCGGACGCGGTGCGCTGTGCGACGGAGAATCCGGCACGGGCAATCGGGGCGGACCAGACCCACGGCAGCATTGTGACCGGAAAATACGCGGATTTTGTGGTGATGGACCGGGAGCTTGAGATACGTCATGTCGTGAAAAAGGGCGTGATCGTACAGCGGAACACAGAAACTGGCTAAATAAGATGCGGCCGTCCGGAAGATCAGGGAGAAGAGGGGCGGTCAGGGAGGGTGTATGAGACTTATCAGAGTAAATAATTACGAGGAAGTGAGCGAGCGGGCCGCGATGATGATTGCGGCGCAGATTCAGTTAAAACCGGACGCGGTGCTGGGGCTGGCGACGGGGTCTTCCCCAGTGGGCACATACCAGAGACTTGTGGCGTGGCACAGGGCCGGAAAGCTGGACTTTTCACAGATTAAGACGGTCAATCTCGACGAGTATGTGGGGCTGGACGGGACAGATCCGCAGAGCTACCGATATTTCATGGAAGATAACCTGTTTTCCCACGTGAATATCGCGAAGGAGAACACATTTGTGCCGAACGGTAAGGCGGATGATCCCGCGGCTGAGTGCGCATGGTACGATGCAAATATGGAAAGGCTCGGCGGCGTCGATCTGCAGCTTCTCGGAATCGGGAATAACGGGCATATCGGGTTTAACGAACCCGCTGATTTCTTTACGGTGGAGACGCATCTGGTGGATCTTAAGGAGAGCACCATTCAGGCAAATGCACGGTTTTTTGATTCGCCGGATGATGTTCCCAGGCAGGCGGTGACGATGGGGACCGGCGGTATTATGAAAGCCGCAAAGGTACTTCTGATTGCGGCTGGGAAGGAGAAAGCGGAGCTGATCGAGCGGGCTTTTGCGGGGCAGGTGACGCCGCAGATTCCTGCGACCATATTAAAGCTTCATGCTGACTGTACCGTGATATACTGCGGGGACTGAGAGGGCAGCAGGGTGTGAGACTGCGCGCACAGATGCCGGAGGCATTCTGTGCGCGTTTTTTATGCGCAGGCCCGTGCAGTGGAAGTCTGCCGCAAAAGCGTCGCTCGGCCCGCGGCGGCGGTCAGGGGTAAAATCTCCCCTGCCCGATTCTCACAGGAGAGGCCCGTGCAGTGGAAGTCTGCCGCAAAAGCTCAGGAAAGATGTTCTCCGGGAGACTCGTCCTCAAAGTCGAAGATACATTTCTCAAACGCATTGATGACGTGCGTGTTCATATATTTATCATAGCGCTTATGTTCCCGCCCGTAGGACATGTGCACATGTCCGTGGAGAAAGAACTTCGGGCGGTATTTTTCAAGAAGCGTCCGGAAGATCCGGAAGCCCTGGTGCGGGAGATCGCGCCCGTCGTTCAGCTGATAGGCGGGAGCGTGAGTCACAAGAATGTCAAAACCGCGGTTCCTCAGGAGAGAGAACCGCTGTTTTGCGATACGCATTTTCATCTGCCGTTCGGTATACTGGTGTGGTCCGGGCTTATAGCGCATCGAGCCGCCCAGGCCCAGGATCCGGACGCCCTCGTGGACATAAATGCGGTCCTCGATGCAGATACATCCGTCCGGGGGCATTTTTTCATATTTATCATCGTGATTGCCATGAATGTAGAGTACCGGCACGGTGGTAAATGTTGCCAGAAAGGAAAGGTAGCGGGGGTCCAGATCTCCGCAGGAGATAATCAGGTCAATTCCCTCAAGTTTGCTTTTTTCAAAATAATCCCACAGGGTTCTGGATTCCTCATCCGCAATCGCCAGTATCCTCATAAACCTTTTATCCTTCCTTTTTTTTGACGCCCTGCTGATTAATGACGGGAGCCGCGTGTTCTTTCAGCTCCTCTTTTTTCGGGATGGAGCCGATAATATTTTCAGCCAGCCAGTCGATGGTCATGATTTCCTCCGGCGAGAGAACTTTTCCGGGATCGTCCGTGACGACTCCGGTCTGGGAATACAGAATGCCGGAGAACGGGTTAAAAAGCTCGGAGCTGATGGCGGCTTTCAGCAGCTCTGTCAGCCGTTTTGTCCCGACCGGAAGGTGCTGGGAACAGACGACGTCAATGACGCCCGACGACATGCCCCACCAGTAGTTGATGGCTTTGGTGGAGGAAGGGTTGTCGTCGTTTTTCCATTTGCCGTTCATGATCGTGCGGATCAGCTGCTCATAGAATCTCCCCCAGTGGCATAAGGGCATGGCAAGATTTCTCGGATGCCCGTCATTTAAGTGGTAGAGCCCGAAAAAGCGTGTGCCCTCATCCGGGATGATCATGTCTTTTCCGGAAATACAGGCGGGATGGATGTCTTTTATTTTTTCCACGATATCCTGATCTTTCATGGACGACCATTCAAGGAAGACCTGCGCCCGCGGATTGATCATTTTTGCGCCGAGGGCAAAGGCGTTGATATTGGCGATGGAGCCGAAGATCGGGTAGTCCGCCACATAGGCCAGCCGGTCATTTTCCGCCATGGCGGCGGCGATGGCACCCATCAGGAACTTTGCCTCGTGCATCCTCGAGTAGTAGGTGCGGATGTAGCGGTGGGAGGTGTTGAGCGAGCAGTTTAAAATGCGGACTTCCGGGTGAGAAATCGCGGCTTTTACGCTCGCCTGCACAAAGGCCGGGGTTGTGGTGAAGATCAGATTGCAGCCCAGTTTTATGGCGTCTTCAATCAGCTCCTCGGCATTGTCCTGTGTGGCATTTTCATAGCACACCGAGTTCAGCTCATCCGGAAACGTCTGTTCCAGATAGAGCCGGCCCAGCTCGTGTCCGTAGGTCCACGCGGAAGTACCGGGGGTTTTTTCGTAGATAAACGCGGTCTTCAGCTTCGGGGAACCTGACTGCAGAAGAATGCGGAGCAGACCTTTCTTTTCCTGGTTCGGCTTCATTTTCAGCTCGATTTCCTGATCCTCCTGGAGCAGAACAAATTCTTCCCAGCTTTTTACGATCAGGGTTCTGAGTTCATCCGTTGTTTTTTCCGTGACGGTATCGTAGCCGTAAAGTGTGATGAATGCCAGGAATGCATCGCCAGGAGTGATGCGCAGTTTTCCGCCGCCGTTTGCCGCAAATTCTGCATGAAACCTGGTATAAATGGAACTGAATTCGAGCAGATCCTCGTCCGTCCACATTTCGCCCGCGGCTTTTCCGACTGTCTCCTGCAGTTTTGCAAAACTGCCCTCCTGAGAGAACCAGATGTAGTTGATCGGCGCGGTCTGGTAAAAGTCCAGAAATTCATAGTATATGTTGTTTTCTTTTTCACCGGTCCGTTTCGGAACAATGCGGGTGACATTTCCGGGGATGGAGACAACACCGAAATATTTCATAACGCTGACCCGCTTGTTGCCCTCCTCCACATAGAATTTGTTCATATATTCATAGGCTTTGATGGGATCACGGATGCCCTCATCCACGTGGATGCTGCTCAGATTCGCCCATTTGCTGGCGAATTCCGTATCCTCTTTTAAGATCGGCATAAAATTTCCGGCGAAGGAATTGCTTCTTCCCGCGGTTCTGGTCCCCACGATCTGCTCAATCGGAATCTGCACCAGTCCCAGCGGTACCTCGGAATAGGAACCTTTTTCCGGCAGAATGTCGTCGAGAACCTGCAGGGTCGGCTTTTCCCCGCGGAACATCCTCGTCTGGTAATCACGCCTGCCGGCCTTCAATGCTTTGCTGTAGTCTTCTCTTCCCATAATATCCCTCTTATGAAACTGTCAGGGAACAGCCGCGATCCATATTCCACGGCGTCTCCTGAGTCTGTTAGAAAATGTTCCTCCCTAATTATATGGAAGAATCCGGGGAAATGCAAGGAGAAAGGAGCGGATATGCAGCGGAGCGGATTGTGAAAATCTACAATGAAACATTGAAAAGAGGGGGGAATGTGTGGTAAAATAAATAAGATTCTGACGGGAAAGAGGGGAAAAGAGAATGCTGTGACGCTCCATGGAAGAAGATCCGGAGCGGAGTGAGAAAAGAGAAGTACAAGAGAGTGGTGAAAGGTGGATGGTTATGTCAAAGGGAAATGCAGGAAAAAGAGAGAAGAAAGGGAGTAAATTCGGGATCGAACGAAAGATTTCATATAATGTCTCGCGCATGGTGGTGCTGTTTAATCTGATTCTCGGGGCGGTGGGGATTTTATGCTGCTATATCGCGACGGTAGCTTCGGTGGAGCACGTGATGGACCAGGTGTCAGGCGTAGCGGCCGATATGATCGCGGAGTCGCTGGATGAATATACCATGCTCGCCTATGAGACGGGCAGTCTCACCAGGCTTGCGGATCCGGAGCGGTCTGCTGAGGAGAAAAAAGAGCTGATTGACGGAAAAGTGGAGAATCACGGGATGAACGACGGATTTATCCTGGATTCGAACGGGATCAATATATTTAACGGTGAGGATTACTCGCAGCATCCTTCCTTCGCGGAGGCCATGAAGGGAAATACATATGTTTCCACGCCGTACTATGATCAGGAAAAGCAGCAGGTTTATTATGAGGTATCGGCGCCCCTGTGGGAAAACGGGGTGCCGCAGTCGAAAGCGATCGGCGCGATTGTTCTGGTTCCGGACGGAGAGAGCCTCAACGACAGGATCCGCTCGATTAAGGTGGGGGACGCCGGCACGGCATTTATGGTGGATCATGGCGGCACGACGATCGCGGATATTGACTCCGCTCTGGTCGGTGTGGAGAATCTGATCGAGGAGGGAAAGACGAACCGCGCCCTGCGAAAAGCCGGAAAGATCGTCGAGCGGATGATCACGGGGGAGGACGGATTCGGGACTTACACTTACGGGGGGAAGGCAAAAATCGTGACGTTTTCCCCAGTGCCTGACACGCCGGGGTGGTCGATCGCGGTCGTTGCTGTCCGGAATGAGTTTCTTCCGATGTTCTATGTTTCCCTGGCGGCCACGATTGCGATGATGATTATTTTCACGGTGATCGGTCTGCGCATCAGCAGGCTGCTGGGCAGAAGGATTGCACAGCCGATTGAACAGTGCGTGGACAGGCTGGAGCTGCTGGAGCAGGGCGATCTTGCCGCGGAGACACCTGTGATACATACAAATGACGAGACGGAGATGCTGATGAATTCCCTGCGCTCGACAATCACGACGCTGAATGATATTATACGGGATATCAGTGAGAATCTTGCGGAACTCTCGGACGGCAATTTTACCGTGGATGTCTCCAAAGATTATATCGGGAATTTTTCACAGATCGGCGTATCCTTCCGCGGCATTGTTTCGGCGCTTAATGAGACGATGCGGGAGATTGACGGAAATGCGGTGCAGGTCTCCAAGGGATCCGATGATATGGCGGGGGCGTCCCAGTCCCTGGCGGAGGGCGCGAGCGACCAGGCAAGTTCGGTTGAGGAGCTGACGGCGACGGTGGAGGATATTTCCGGCAAGATCGCACAGAATGCAAAGCAGGCGAACGCGGTGAAAGATATTGTCGGCGAGATGGATGACAGCATCCGGCAGAGCAATGTGCATATGCAGGAGATGACGGTGGCGATGGGCAGGATCACGGACGCTTCCAACGAGATCGCCAATATTATGAAAGCGATCGAGGAGATCGCATCCCAGACGAATCTGCTGTCCCTGAACGCGGCGATTGAGGCTGCGAGAGCCGGGGATGCTGGAAAAGGATTCGCGGTGGTTGCGGATGAGGTGAGAAGTCTTGCGGAACAGACGGCCGACTCGGCGAGAAGTACGGCGCAGCTGATCCAGAATGCGATCCGTGCGGTGGAGGACGGCACCAGCCTGACGAAGGTCACGGCGGAGTCGCTGGAACAGGTTGTGGAAAAAGCGCATATGGTGCGGGAGGCGGTTGACGGAATTGCGGAGGCATCCGACCGTCAGGCGATTGCCGCGCAGCAGATCTCGGAGGGCGTAAGCCAGATTGCCGTCGTTGTGGAGACCAATTCCGCGACGGCGCAGGAGAGCGCGGCGTCCAGCGAAGAGCTTTCCGCACAGGCGACACAGCTGAAGGCGCTGATCGGAAGATTCCGGTTTGAATAACTGACGGAGGGAGACAAACAGACTATGCGGCTGCTGATGGTAAGACACGGGGATCCGGATTATGAGAAGGATTCCCTGACAGAGAAGGGCTGGCGGGAGGCCGCTCTTTTGTCAGAGCGTCTGTTAAAAACAGATATCACGCACATTTATGTATCTCCGCTCGGGAGGGCAAAGGATACGGCTTCCCTGACGCTGAAGGAGACGGGGCGCACGGCGACGGAGTGTTCCTGGCTGAGGGAATTTGCCCCCTCTATCCTCAGGCCGGACGGGGAAGGCCGCAGGACAATTGTCTGGGACTGGCTGCCGCAGGACTGGCTGGCGGAACCGGATTTTCTGTGCTGTGACCGCTGGGCGGATCATGAGGTGATGCTGGGCGGAGAGGTGCGCCAGGAGTATGACCGGGTGACGGGCAGTTTTGACGCTCTTCTCGCAGGGCACGGTTATGTGCGGGAGGGGAATCTGTACCGGGCAGAGAGGGCGAACCGCGACACGCTTGTATTTTTCTGCCATTTCGGTGTGGAATGCGTGCTGTTGAGCCATCTGATGAATCTCTCTCCCATGATTCTCTGGCATCACTCCTGCGCGGCGCCGTCCTCAGTGACGACGGTGTATACCGAGGAGCGCAGGCAGGGGACGGCGGTGTTCAGGGTCAGCAGTTTCGGGGATGTCTCACATCTGTATGCCGCGGGGGAGGAGCCGGCGTTTGCGGCGCGGTTCTGTGAGACATACGATTGTGCCGGAGAGCGCCATGACTGACACAGCAATACCGGGCAGAACAGGAAAAAGTGTTTTGTCCGGTATTTTTTCGGTTCAAAAGGGAACTGTGTCCTGCGGTACAGAAACACTCCGCGGGATTTTGTTTTATATAAAGTGATTGTGAATAATATGAGATCAACAGAAGGGAGAACAAAGTGAGATGAGTGGAACTGACAGAACAGATGAGATGAGACCGGTTGTGAAAGAATTTCTGCTGCGGGGGGAGATCGGGCGTATCGTCCCGTACGGAAACGGGCATATCAATGACACCTGCCTTGTGGAGATGCGTGAGGGAGAAGAGAATATAAAGTATATTCTTCAGCGGATTAATACTTCCATTTTCAGAGATCCGAAAGCGCTGATGGACAATATTACGGGGGTGACGCGTCATCTGAAGAAGAAGATCAGCGCAGCCGGGGGAGATGTGAGGCGGGAGACGCTGAGTGTGGTGGAAACCACGGCGGGCGGGAGTTTTTACCGTGCTCCGGACGGAGAATGCTACCGTGTATATGAATATATTGACGGTACGGAGAGTCTGGAACAGATCGAAAAACCGGAAGATTTCTGTGCGGCTGCGGAGGCGTTCGGCAATTTCCAGTACCTGCTCTCGGATTATCCCGCGGAGACGCTTCACGAGGTGATTCCTGATTTTCATAATACCGTAAAGCGGTATGAGCGGTTTCTTGCGGTGTTGCGTGAGGATCCTCTTGGGCGGGCGGCCGCAGTGTCCGCGGAAGTGGATTTTGTAAAGAAACGCGCAGACGGCATGGGGGAACTGCTCGGTCTTCTGGCGGACGGGCGGATTCCGCTGCGTGTGACGCACAATGACACAAAGCTCAATAACATTCTCCTGGACCCGGCGACAGGGAGAGGGGTGTGTATTATCGATCTGGACACCGTGATGCCCGGCACTTCCCTGTATGATTTCGGGGACGCTATCCGGTTTGGGGCCAGCACGGCGCTGGAAGATGAAGAGGATGTGAGCCTTGTGCATCTGAACACAGAGCTTTTTGCCTTCTATGTGCGCGGCTATGTGCGCGGATGCCGGGGAACACTTACGGAGATGGAGACTGCGATGCTTCCGGTGGGGGCGAGGCTTATGACGCTGGAGTGCGGAATGCGTTTCCTGACGGATTATCTGGAGGGAGACGTCTATTTTAAAATACACCGGAAGGGACACAACCTGGACCGCTGCCGCACGCAGTTTGCACTGGTGGCGGAAATGGAGCAGAAATGGGAGCAGATGAAGAAAATCGTCAGGGAAGAGGCGGCCCGGACGGGAAGAGACTGAAGGGAACGGGACAGGCAGGACGGGGTGAGCATATGAGTCAGACACAGACAGGGGAAAAAGAGCTCCTGAAAATATCCGTCCGCAATCTGGTGGAGTTTCTTTTGAAAGAGGGGGATATTGACAACCGCTACGGCAGACTTTTATCTTCCGCCGCAATGCAGGAGGGGAGCAGAATTCACCGGAAAATCCAGAAGCGCATGGGGCCGCATTATCAGGCGGAAGTGCCGCTTGGGATTGTGATTGAGGAGGAGACATACCGTCTGACCGTGGAGGGGCGGGCGGACGGTATACTCACGGCGGCGGACGGGAGCGTGACGGTCGACGAGATAAAGGGCGTTTACCGGAATATCGCGGCGATGGAGGCTCCGGCCGGAGTGCACAGAGCACAGGCGATGTGCTATGCCTACATTTATGCGCTTCAGCACGGGCTGGAGCGCATTGATGTGCAGCTGACGTACTGTAATCTGGACACAGAGGAACTGCGCTACTTCAGGGAAAGCTTTCTGTTTCCGGACCTTGCGGCCTGGTTTGAGGCACTCCCCGGGGAGTACCGCAGGCGGGCGTTGTTCCAGTCCGGGTGGAGAAAACTGCACCGGGCGTCCATACAGAAGCTGGAGTTCCCGTTTGAGTACCGGAAAGGACAAAAGGACCTTGCGGCGGGGGTTTACCGCACGATCAGCCGGAAGAAAACACTGTTTATCCAGGCGCCTACCGGAGCGGGGAAGACGCTGTCTGTGATCTTTCCGGCAGTGAAGGCTGTGGGGGAGGGGCTTGGGGATAAGATATTTTATCTGACGGCAAAGACGATCACGTCCGCCGTCGCGCTCGGGACCTTTCAGCTGCTGAAAAAACAGGGATACCGGGCCAAAATTGTGCAGATCACGGCAAAGGAAAAGCTCTGCTGCTGTGATGTGATGGACTGTAATCCGGTGCACTGTCCCTGCGCCGGGGGACATTTCGAGCGGGTGAATGACGCGGTGTATGATCTGCTGCAGAAAGAGGATGTTCTGACGAGGGAAGTATTTGCAAGACAATCCGGGGAATACCGGGTGTGCCCGTTTGAGCTGTGTCTGGACACGGCGTCCTGGGCAGATGTGGTGATCTGCGACTATAATTACGTATTTGACCCGAATGTGTATCTGAAACGCTTTTTTGCGGAGGGATCGCGGGGCGACTATCTTTTTCTCGTCGATGAGGCGCACAATCTGGTTGACCGGGGAAGAGAGATGTACAGTGAAAGTATCTGTAAGGAGGACTTTCCGGCACTGAAAAAAATGATTAAGGATTACAGTCTGAAGTCTGTCTCCTGCATTGATAAGTGTAACCGGATTCTGCTCGGATACAAGCGTGAATGTGAGAAATATGAAGTTTATCCGGAGATCGGGAATCTGGCGTATGCGCTTGGGAATCTGGCGGAGGAGCTGGAGGAATTTCTGGAGAATACACCGGAGTTTCCGGAGCGCCGCGCGGTCACTGATTTTTATTTCAGACTCCGCAATTTCCGGAATATTTATGAGCTTGTGGACGAGCGCTATGTGATTTATACAGAACACGGGGAGGACGGGCGGTTCCGCCTGCGCCTCTACTGCGTCGATCCTTCCGCGAATCTGCAGGAGCGGACCGACAAGGGGAGAGCCGCCATTTTTTTCTCCGCCACGCTGCTGCCGGTTCACTACTATAAGACGCTGCTCTCGACGCGTACGGATAATTACGCCGTGTACGCGCAGACGGCCTTTTCCGCGGAGCAGCGTCTGCTTCTGCTCGCGCGGGATGTCAGCAGCCGTTATACGAGAAGGAACCGGGCGGAATACGGGCGGATGGCGGAATATATTCTCCGGACGGCGCAGTCCAGAAAGGGAAACTATATGATATTTTTTCCCTCTTATCAGATGATGGAGCAGGTGCACTCCGTGTTTCTGGAGAATGGCCGGGGCGAAATGCCGGAGACACTTGTGCAGAAGCCCGGTATGAGCGAGGAGGAGAGGGAACATTTTCTGCAGGCCTTTTCCGCGGAGCCGTCTGCGGCGAGGGGAACATCCCTCGTGGCGTTCTGTGTTCTGGGCGGTATCTTCGGGGAAGGGATTGACCTGAAAAAGGAGCAGCTGATCGGAGCCCTGATCGTCGGCACCGGCCTGCCGCAGATCAGCAGTGAGCGGGAGATTCTCATGGAATATTATGACAGGCGTTGTGGGGAAGGATTTGATTTTGCTTACCGGTATCCCGGGATGAATAAGGTACTCCAGGCCGCAGGACGCGTAATCAGGACCGCGGAGGATGCGGGGGTGATTATACTGCTGGACGAGAGGTTTCTGCAGGGAGACTACAGGAGGCTGTTTCCAAGGGAGTGGGAGAAGCGGGAAGTGTGCAGCGTGGCTACGCTGCCGGGCTGTCTGGAGGCGTTCTGGAGGCAGCGGGACGGGGATGCCGCTGCGGGGAAAGAATAACGGCTGGACATTTCTGACATATAATAGTATAGTAATCACACCGGACCTTGAAAAGTGAATACACATACAATGAAACTTGTATTTTCAGATATGCATCCCGGCATGCTGCCGCCAAAAGCGCCAGCACCTGCCGTGCGCAGGTTGACGAGGAGAGAGGTGATCGAAATTTTCGGCGGATGCCTCTCCGTACCGCCTCCGTGCGGGATGCACCGGCAAATATGCGGGTGACCGCAAAACAAATCCGGTGCATGGAGGCAGATAAAATCAGGAAATGACCGGGAGGAAAGTATATGTGCGGTATTATTGGATATACAGGAAGTGAAAATGCCAGGGAGGTGCTGCTGGACGCGCTGGAGCTGCTGGAATACAGAGGGTATGACAGCGCCGGCGTTGCAGTGAAGGAGGCCGGAAGCGGGAAGACGGTTGTCCACAGATGCGCCGGAAGGGTGAGAGATCTGAGGAAGCTGTGCGAGACGGAAACACATTTTTCC
>OFFW01001196.1_pt1 | contig 16076 bp, 17 predicted proteins | sample 1521501 | NCBI WGS metagenome assembly OFFW01 (sample SAMEA3504107, study PRJEB24116) | mouse gut metagenome | biome: mouse gut; feature: mouse-associated habitat; material: faeces | place: Denmark | collected 2011
GCGATTCCTTGTCGGCCACCGGATACAAGTATCTGGGACAGGCATACGAGGGATTGCAGGATGCCGCCAGTGCCTTCCTCAGTTATAACATAGCCTATCGGCGTGATTCGTTGGATGCCCAGACGGTGGCACGCATTGCCGGTATTTTTAATAACAATCAGCAGTTTAAAGATGCTGTTGATGTGACGGAAGTTTATCGTTTGTCCGATACCACCAATATAGATGTGAACCGCCAGAATGCGAAGGCTTATTGTATGCTGAAAGAGTACGGAACGGCGGTAAAACGCTATGAGTCATTAAAAGAACTGGGTGATCGTAGTTTTCTCACTCTTTACTATTTAGGTGTATCCCATTATGGGGATAACTGGTTTTACGGTGCATACGATAATCTGAAAGAAGCTTATCAAAAAAATCCGTCGCCGGAACTACGCGAGCAGATTATATTGGAGTATGCGCCGTTAGTTAAAATTGTGGCGGGCAGGCTAAGTATGTATTTGGGCTATAACGTGGAATATGACGATTTGGTAAGTTACGGAATCTTTGGGCTTATTGACGCTATAGATAAATTTGATAATATGAAGGCGGTAAAGTTTGAAACTTATGCGAGCCTTCGTATCAGGGGAGCTATCCTGGACCAGATAAGAAAAATGGACTGGATACCTCGTACCATCAGACAGAAGCAGAAAAAAATTGACGCTGTGATGAAGGAAATCGAGGCCAGCACCGGCCGTATGGCTACGGACGAGGAGATTGCGGAGGGCCTTGGCATAACCAGGGATGATTACCTTGCGTGGCAGTCACAGATGAAGATTACCGGGGTTGTGTCTTTAGACGAGTTTATGGAATCAGGCAGCGAGGTGCCGGTGGAGCAGGGCACGCAGCACAGATTTGACGGCCCCGAAGAGGTTATCGAAAAGGAAGAACTGAAAAGGGTTCTGGAGAAAGCACTGGAGCTTCTCACCGAAAAGGAAAAAAAGGTTATCTACCTTTATTATTATGAAGATTTGACCTTAAAGGAAATCAGCAATATTCTGGAGGTATCGGAATCAAGAATATCACAGCTTCATACCAGAGCGCTTCAAAAGATGAGGAAACGAATGGGGAATTATATGGGAATCTTTTCCGTATAAGGTGTTCGGCGCGAAGGGCGCCGTTTCTGAAAGGGGTGTGACAGGTTATGACAATCAGTCGTGTGGAATTGCAGGGACAGGTGGCAAGAGCACAGGATTTTACCACTATTAAACATAACGAAGACAATAAAGTTACGGTGGACCAGTCAAACTTTCAGCATAAGTTCGAACAGTCTGTGGAAAATAAAGCCAGACAGGTGCAGCAGCATGATGAAATGAATAATCAGGGGAAACGGTTTGACGCAAAGGAAAAGGGAAACGGAAGCTATGCGGGTGACGGCGGCCGTAAAAGAAAGAAAAGTGAACCGGATGGAAAGGTCATTCTCAAATCAAAAGGGGGCTTTGACATCAAGATATAAGTAGTACAGGAAAGAGGAAAAAATGGGAGCAATAGAAATAGTTCTTATTATTCTTGGTATCGTGGTATTTGTTGTGAGCTTTTTGCTTCCGGCGGGTAAGACCGGCAGCGTACAGAGTACCGCTTCGGTGAGCGAGGAAGACATTCACAACATGTTAGAAAAGGAGGTTACGGGCGTCAGAGAGCATATCAGTGAAATTGCCGACGAGACCATAACCTATTCTATGGAAAAGACAGAGCGTTCCATGGAGCGGCTGACCAACGAAAAAATGATGGCAATCAATGAATACTCCGACACGGTTTTAAGTGAAATCAACAAAAACCATAAAGAAGTGGTCTTTCTTTATGATATGCTCAATGATAAACATGAAAATCTTCTGTCCACGGTCAGCGAGGCGTCAAAGACGGCCAGCGAGATTAAGCAGGCGGTCTGCGATGTGGAGATATCCGCAAAGGAAGCGCAGGAAAAGGTCAGGGCGGTGCAGGAATCCGTCAGTGAGGTTATCAACCTGACAAGAGACAGGGCGGCCGAGAGAGAGGCGGCGGCCGTAAATTTCACTTTCATGCCGGAGGAAGCGGCTAAGGACGGTTTCCAGCCGATAATGCCCCAGAGGGTTGAGACGCCGGAGGAAGAGCCTGAAACCGGTGCGGCGGAAAGCGGCTTTGGCGGCGCTGAGGGAAGCGGCGATTTGGAGAGACAGAAACGGAGAAACAAAAAGCCGAAGAACGTCAAAAGGGATGAAAAAGAGGAAGGCGCGGCCGGAGAGGGAGCCGTTATCGGAAGAATGCCCGTATCTATGGCGGAGGTGCCTGAAATCGCAGTGGCTGCGCGTGCGGCGGACCAGGGCGGCAGAAATAATAACGAGAGGATTTTAGAGCTTCACAGAGCGGGAAAATCCAACATGGCGATTGCAAAAGAACTTGGTCTTGGAATCGGGGAAGTTAAGCTGGTTATTGACTTATTTGAAGGAATTTAAGGAAAATATGTAATATGATGAACTTAAAGTCTTATTTGAGAGGTCTTGGTATCGGAGTGGTGGTGACGGCGCTTATCATGGGAATCACGGCCGGCCGGACAAAGGAAACTCTCAGTAATGAAGAGATAAAAAAACGTGCCAGAGCGCTGGGCATGGTAGAAGAAAGCCAGGTGCTTGCGGACGTGCTTCCGGAAGAGGACGGCATCTTATCCGGAGAAGAGGATGCGCCCGAGTCTGAGTCGGATGCCGTATCGACCCTGGCGGGAGACGCTCTTACGGTAGAAGGAGAGCAGGCGGCCGCTTTGGCGCCGGAAGACGGGGAAGCTACGCCGGAGGGTGAGGATACGGCTGACGGGCAGAATCCCGAAGACGTACAGGGAGCACCCACGAATTCGGACGAGCCTTCGGATACGCCGGAGGATTCCGGGGATGACTCTGCAGAAGCTTCCGGTGAGGATTCCGCGGCAGATTCCGAAAGCGAAGCGGAAAACACAGAAGAAGCCGATTCCCCTCAGGGAGCCGAAAATCAGGGCGACGCACAGGCAACGGACGGAGCGGAAAATGCTTCCGGCGAGAGCGTAACCATTCTGATTGAGAGCGGCGACGGTTCTTTCAAAATATGCCAGAAGCTTGAGGACGCCGGAATCGTGCCTTTGGCCTCGGAGTTTGACCGGTACTTATATGAAAACGGCTATGATAAACGGATTAATATAGGTACTTATGAAATACCGGTTGGAGCGGATTTCGAGCAAATTGCAAAAATTATCGCAAAACTGAATTGAATACAAAAACAAGCGTAAAAATCCCTTGCAAGAGGGATTTTTCTATGTTATAATTTCAGCGTTGTGACTATAAAACACGCATATTTATTGACTGACGGTGCCGTAAGGGTGTGCAGGAGAGAAAAAATATGCGGAAGATTAACCAAATGGAGGGAAAGACATGAGTGTTATTTCAATGAAACAGTTGTTGGAAGCAGGTGTTCATTTCGGACATCAGACAAGAAGATGGAACCCCAAGATGGCTCCCTATATCTTCACGGAGAGAAACGGGATTCACATCATTGACCTGCAGAAATCCGTAGGCAAGGTTGACGAGGCATACAGAGCCGTATTCGAGATTGCTTCACAGGGAGGAACCATTCTTTTTGTAGGAACCAAAAAGCAGGCACAGGACGCCGTGAAAGCGGAAGCGGACCGCTGCGGTATGTATTATGTAAACGAGAGATGGTTAGGCGGAATGCTTACCAACTTTAAGACAATCAGAAGCAGGGTGGAAAGACTCCGCGCAATCGAAACCATGTCGGAGGACGGAACCTTCGATGTGCTTCCCAAGAAGGAAGTTATCGCTCTTAAGAAAGAGTGGGAGAAGCTGGAGAAAAACCTTGGCGGTATCAAGAATATGACCCGTATTCCCGACGCTATTTTTGTTGTTGACCCCAAGAAGGAGAGAATCTGCGTACAGGAGGCACATGTGCTGGGGATTACTCTGATTGGTATCGGCGATACAAACTGCGACCCTGAGGAACTTGATTATATTATTCCCGGAAACGACGACGCTATCAGAGCGGTTAAACTGATTGTCTCCAAGATGGCTGACGCCGTTATCGAGGCAAACCAGGGCGAAGAAAACGTAGAAGCGGAAATGGAAGAAGCGGCAGGCGAGACGGCTCCGGCGGATATCGAGGAGATTGCGGCTGCGGAAGCCGAAGCTTAAAGGGAATGGAGGAGATTTAAAATGGCTAATATTACGGCAGCTATGGTAAAAGAATTAAGAGAAATGACTGGAGCCGGCATGATGGACTGCAAAAAGGCTCTCGGTGAAACTAATGGCGATATGGATGCAGCCGTTGAGTTCCTTAGAAAGAACGGACAGGCAAAGGCAGAGAAGAAAGCCGGAAGAATAGCGGCTGAAGGTCTTTGCAAGGTTATTATGAAAGACGATAAGACCGCTGCGGTTGTTGAGGTAAATTCCGAAACGGACTTTGTTGCAAAGAACGAAGAGTTCCAGAATTTTGTAACGGCAGTTGCCGAGCAGGCAGTTTGCTCCGACGCGGCTGATATGGACGCTTTCATGGCTGAGGCATGGAAGAGCGATACTACAAAGACGGTAAAAGACGCTCTGGTGGAGAAGGTTGCCAGAATCGGCGAGAACTTAAACATCAGAAGATTTGAGCGTGTTACGGCTGATAACGGCTGCGTTGCCACTTATGTACATGGCGGCGGAAGAATCGGCGTTATTGTCGTAGCCGATACGGATGTGGTAAATGATGCAATTAAAGAAGCACTGACCAATCTTGCAATGCAGATTGCAGCTCTTTCTCCGAAGTATGTTGCCACTTCCGAGGTTTCCGAGGAATACAAGGCGCATGAGAAAGAAATTCTGATGGCCCAGATTGCAAACGACCCCAAGATGGCAGGCAAGCCCGAAAAAGTTATCGAGGGAGCCGTAATCGGACGTCTGAACAAGGAATTAAAAGAAGTTTGTCTCTTAGAGCAGGTTTATGTTAAAGCGGAGGACGGCAAGCAGACTGTGGCTCAGTATGTGGCACAGGTTGCAAAGGAAAATAATGCGAAGCTTTCCGTGAGCAGGTTTGTCCGTTTTGAGACAGGCGAGGGCATTGAGAAGAAAGCGGATGATTTTGCCGCCGAGGTTGCCGCTCAGGCCGGTATGTAATTCGGGTATAAGTTTTGCGGACAGGTATGAAAGGTGGTTATACAGTGATGTGTAGCCACTTTTTTCAGGTCTTTGAAATTATCTCTTTTCCCGAAAAGCAACTTGTGTTACAATAGGGGCAAAGCATCTGCAAGGAGTTTGTGATTCCATGGAGGGGACATACGACCGGAGAAAAAGAATCCGGCGGCTGAAAAAAATAATACTGGGTACAATTGCAGCGGCGATTGTCATTCCCGTTATTTTAAGCCTGGTGTTGGGAATCCGTGTTATACAGCTTCAAAACAGAATTCGTGAACTGGAGATGGGCTTAGCGGCCCGCACAGAAGAAAAGGGCGAAGTTAAAAGTGTTTTTGCGGCCAATGCAATCGTAAATGCTTCGCAGAAGGCGGTTGCGGCCAAGGCCTTTCCTGAGAATACGGATGAAGTGGAAGAAGATATAAACGAGGGGAAAAAGCAGGTTTACCTGACCTTTGACGACGGCCCCAGCGCCAATACCGACGCGATTCTGGATATATTGAGAGAATATAATGTAAAAGCCACCTTTTTTGTGGTGGCAAAAACAGACGAGCTTTCAACCCGCGCTTATCAGAAAATTGTCAGCGAGGGGCATACGCTTGCCATGCATTCTTACAGCCACAAATATGAAGAAATATATGACTCAAAAGAAAACTTTATTGAGGATGTAGAGAAAATTCAGGAGTATCTTTTTCAGGTGACAGGCGTTCGTCCGGTGTTTTACCGTTTTCCTGGTGGAAGCGCCAACACGGTAAGCCAGGTGGACATGCAGGAGCTGATTTCCTGGTTGAACGAAAAGGGAATTACCTATTTCGACTGGAATATCGCCTCGGGAGACGCGGTCAGCAAACTGCTTGAAGCGGATACGATTGTGGAGAACTGCGTAAGCGCCATAGACGGCAAAAATGTTTGCATTATTCTGATGCATGACGCAAAGAACAGAAGTACCACGGTAGAAGCGCTTCCCCGTGTGATTGAGACAATTATGGAGCGCGGGGACGCCGTAATTCTGCCGATTACGGATGAAACGGTACCAATTCAGCAGGTAAAAGCTGAACAATAGATAACAGACACGAATGGAGGTTTTTAAAATGGGTTTTTTCTCGGATTTAAAGGATGACTTGTCACAGGCAGTCAATGAGCTGATGCCTGAGGACGGTGAAGAAGGAATGGATGACGCGGCGGCAACGGCAACTTCCAACGCAGGTTCATCGGAGGATGATTTTGAGGTAAATTTAAGCAAAATGCTTGACAGAGTGGACGAAAACACACAGGCGCATCAGGAGTATGCGGATACGGCGGACGAGGAGAGTTATGAAGAAGAGCCTTTGCCGGAAAAGGAGCCGGAAGTTTTTGTAAAACCGGAAAGGGAACCCGTGAGGGAAGAGCCGGTTTCCAGAATGGCGCCTCCCCCGTCAAAAGTAAGCAATGAGGTTTCCGTGCTGACAGAGTCCATGTTTATCAACGGTAATGTGGCTACGGAAGGCGAACTGGAAGTAAAGGGCCGCGTGATTGGTAACGTGGAGGCTTTGGGCAAGCTGAATATCACCGGAACCATTCAGGGAAATTCCCAGGCTGCCGAGATTTACGCCGACGGCGCAAATATCACAGGAGAACTGCGCAGCCTTGGCAGTATTAAGATTGGACAGAGCACGGTTATTATCGGGAATATATTTGCAAACAGCGCGGTAATTGCGGGCGCCGTAAAAGGCGATATTGACGTAAAGGGCCCGGTTATTCTGGACGCTTCGGCCATTGTAATGGGCGATATTAAATCCAAATCCGTTCAGATTAATAACGGCGCGGTAATTGAAGGTATGTGTTCTCAGTGTTATGCTGATGTCAATCCTTCCTCTTTCTTTGACAAATTTGACAAGAAGGCAGATAAAAAGAAATAAAGAAAGGCGTGGATAATGCAGGAGAGAGCAGGTAAGGAAAAGCCGGCCATGCGAAGAATTATGCTGAAATTAAGCGGCGAGGCTTTAGCGGGCGATAAAAAGACAGGTTTTGACGAGGAGACGGTCAGAGAGGTCGCTTTTCAGGTTAAGCAGTTGACTGAGGACGGCATCGAGGTGGGAATTGTCACCGGCGGCGGCAATTTCTGGCGGGGGAGAACCAGCGAGAACATTGACAGGACAAAGGCGGACCAGATAGGTATGCTTGCAACCGTGATGAACTGTATTTATGTTTCGGAGATTTTCCGCAGCGTCGGAATGGATACGGCTATTTTGACGCCCTTTGCATGCGGCGCTTTTACGGAATTGTTTTCCAAGGACAGGGCGAATCTGTATTTTGGTGCGGGAAAGGTGATTTTCTTTGCAGGAGGAACGGGACATCCCTATTTCTCCACGGACACGGGAGTGGTTCTGCGGGCGGTGGAGGTGGAGGCCGACGTGATTCTTCTGGCAAAGTCCATTGACGGCGTTTATGACAGCGACCCCAAGCTGAATCCGGAGGCGAAGAAATATGACGAGCTGAGTATCGACCAGGTAGTTGCGGAAAATTTGCAGGTGGTTGACATGACGGCTTCCATACTGGCCAGGGATAACAGGATGCCTATGTGGGTATTTGGTTTAAATGAAAAGGACAGTATTGTCAATACGGTGAAAGGAAAGTTTACCGGGACGAAAGTGACGGTGCAGGCTGAGGCATAGGGGCCGCGGCGCATTGCCTTAATGCGGCAAATGGAGGATATAGATATGGATGAGAGATTAAAAGTTTACGACGATAAAATGAAAAAGACCTATGAGTTTCTTGAGAGCGATTATCTTGGAATCAGAGCCGGACGCGCCAATCCTCATGTGCTCGACAAGGTGAAGGTGGATTATTACGGAACGCCCACGCCTTTGGCGCAGGTTGGGAATGTCACAATCCCGGAGGCAAGAATGATTCAGATTGCTCCCTGGGAGAAATCTCTGATTAAGGCGATTGAGAAGGCGATTATGGCGTCGGATATCGGAATAACCCCGTCCAACGACGGTTCCGTTATCAGACTGGTGTTCCCCGAGCTTACCGAGGAACGCAGAAAGGGCCTTGTAAAGGATGTAAAAAAGAAAGCCGAGGAGAGCAAGGTTGCCGTACGGAATATCAGAAGAGACGGAAACGACGCTTTTAAGAAGCTTTCAAAGGGAGAAATTTCTGAAGATGAGAGCAAGGAGCTTTGCGACCAGCTTCAGAAAATGACCGACAAATACATCAAGGATATTGATAAGCTGATGGAAGAAAAATCAAAGGAAATTCTTACTGTTTAATGTAAGCCTGGGCGGACAGTGACAGAGGGCTGGCGATTGTTAATCGTAGCCCTCTTTTGCAGATTTACGGGAAATCAGGATGGAGAGGTGATGACGGATGGCTGAGCAGAAAGAACTGGTAATGCCAAAGCATGTGGCGATTATTCTTGACGGAAACGGCAGATGGGCGAAAAGCAAGGGAATGCCCAGGAATTACGGACATGTGCAGGGCGCAAAAAACGTGGAAGTGATTTGTGAGGAAGCCTATAAAATGGGAATTTCGTACCTGACGGTGTATGCTTTCAGCACGGAGAACTGGAACCGGCCTAAGGATGAAGTGGACGCGCTGATGAAGCTTCTGCGCAATTATATGAAAACCTGCCTGACAACCGCTAAGAAAAACCGTATGTGCGTGCGCGTTCTGGGGGATAAAACCGGTCTGGATGAAGATATCAGAAAGCGGATAGCGCAGTTGGAGGAATCCACGAAGGATAATGACGGACTGCATTTTCAGATTGCGCTGAATTACGGAGGCCGGGACGAAATTATCCGGGCGGTAAAAAGAATTGCCGAAAAAGCGGCGGGCGGTGAAATCACGGGCAGCGACATAACGGAAGATTATTTTTCCGGTCTTTTGGATACCAAAGGCCTGCCGGAGCCGGATTTGCTGATCCGTACCTGCAATGAACAGAGAATTTCGAATTTTCTTTTATGGCAGCTTGCCTACACGGAGTTTTATTTTACGCCGGTTCCGTGGCCTGATTTCACGAAGGAAGAATTGATAAAAGCTGTGGAAGCATATAATCAAAGAGACAGGAGACTGGGCGGGCTGAAGAGCACATAAGAGGGAAAGGTACGGTTCTGTACCGGAAGAGGAGGAAATGTCGATATGTTTTGGACCAGACTGGCAAGCGGTGTGGTACTGCTGATCCTGGCCATCGGCGCCATAAGCCTGGGAGGAATTCCCCTGGCAATCTTGCTGTGGGCCGTTTCCATGACTGCCTTCAGGGAACTGACAAAGGCATTAAAGTGTACGGGGGATGAAAAAAAGCCCAATGGCCTTGAACTGGCCGGCCTGGCGGGAGTTACCTGCTATTACTTACTGGTTTATTTTTCCGGGGAACATACATGGCTGATGATGTGCCTGGTGGGAGTCTTTCTGGCGGTGATGTTTGTCTATGTGATGTTTTTTCCGAAATACAGCGCGGTACAAGTGATGGCTGTTGTCTTTTCCTTTATTTATGCTCCGGTGCTTCTGGCCTTTGTGTATCTGACCCGTATGTATGACAAGGGGATTTATATGGTCTGGCTGATTCTGGTCAGTTCATGGGGATGTGACACTTGCGCCTATGTGGTGGGGAAACTTATAGGGAAAAAGAAGATTTTTCCGGTATTAAGCCCCAAGAAATCCCTTGAGGGATGCGTGGGCGGTGTGCTGGGAGCGGCGCTTCTGGGAGGGCTGTACGGATTCTTTTTTGTGGAGAGGGTTTTTCCGGATACAGAAGCTGCGTGGATGACGGCGTTCATCTGCGCGGTGGGGGCAGTGATGAGCATGGTGGGGGACCTGGCAGCGTCAGCCATCAAGCGAAATATGGACATTAAAGATTATGGAAAACTGATTCCGGGACATGGTGGAATCATGGACCGCTTTGACAGCGTCATTGTGACGGCGCCCATGACATATTTTCTGATGGTGCTGCTGCTGTAAAGAGCAGGGAGCGGCGCCGGATTGGGGAAGAAAAATGGGGGCAATGTGGCAGTCCTTCCCGGGAAGGCGGCAGTGCAGTTTTTGTGCACACGGGTGCATAAGGAAAATTGTTGCTGACGCAACATGCACCCGGCGCGGCGAGTAGTGGAGAAGAGCGTCCCCTGCTTGATTGAGACATAAAGAGGGAGAATTGAATGAAAAAGATTGCGATACTGGGTTCCACAGGTTCCATAGGCACACAGACGCTGGAAATTGTGCGGGCAAATCCGGAATTGGAGGTGGTGGGGCTTGCCGCCGGTTCCAATGTGGAACTGCTGGAAGCACAGATCCGGGAATTTCATCCGCTGAAGGCCTGCCTGTGGGAAGAAGAGGCGGCTGCGGATCTGCGCACGAGAACTGCCGATATAACGGTAGAAATTGTCTCTGGCATGGAGGGACTGCTGGAAATTGCTTCTATGTCCGAAAGTGAAGTATTGGTGACAGCGATTGTGGGGATGATTGGAATTAAACCCACCATTGCGGCCATCAAGGCGGGGAAGGACATTGCGCTGGCCAATAAGGAGACCCTGGTGACGGCAGGGCATATTATCATGCCGCTGGCCCGGGCGCATCATGCGGCAATCCTGCCGGTGGACAGTGAACACAGCGCCATCTTCCAGTCCCTGAATGGGGAAGGCGCGGCATGGGGAGGAATGGAACCGGATGAGCGCCGCCGCGGGGGCAGGACATCAGGAGGGCAGGTTTCGGGCAGGGTGGAGAAGATTCTGCTGACGGCCTCCGGAGGGCCTTTCCGGGGAAGACGGAAAGAACAGCTGGAAAATATCAGGCCGGAAGATGCCCTGAGACATCCCAACTGGAACATGGGCCGGAAGGTGACCATAGATTCCTCCACACTTGTGAACAAAGGGCTGGAAGTCATGGAGGCGAAATGGCTTTTCGGCACCGGTCTGGACCAGATTCAGGTGGTGGTGCATCCCCAGAGTATTATACATTCAGCAGTACAGTTTGTGGACGGTTCCATCATTGCCCAGATGGGTATGCCGGACATGAAACTGCCCATACAGTATGCGCTGTTTTATCCTGACAGGAAGCCCATGGACGGGAAGCGGGTGGATTTGTTTGAACTGGGGCAGCTTACGTTCGAGAGACCGGACCAGGATACCTTCAAAGGACTGGGGCTGGCGTATCAGGCCGCACGCACGGGGGGGAGCATGCCCACGGTCTACAATGCGGCAAATGAAAGGGCGGTACAGCTGTTTCTGGACCGCAGAATATCCTGGCTGGGGATAGCTGACCTGATTGAGGAAGCCATGGGCAGCCACAGCGCGGTGGCAGACCCTTCGGTGGAGGAGATTCTTGAGGCAGAAGCCTGGACATATGAATTTATTGCAGGAAGGATTGGACCATAAATGATGACCTTAATTCTGTTCATTATCATATTCGGGGTGGTGGTGATAGCCCATGAATTCGGACATTTTCTGCTGGCGAAGGCAAACGGGATTCATGTGGTGGAGTTTGCAGTGGGGATGGGGCCTTGTCTGTGCTCCTTTCAAAAGGGCGGCACAAAATATTCCCTGAAACTGTTTCCCATAGGCGGAGCCTGCATGTTCGAGGGAGAAGACGGGCTTGCGGTGAAAGACGGGGAAGCGGGGGAAGGCTCCTTTCTGAAGGCGGGCGTCTGGAGCAGAATTTCCACAGTGCTGGCAGGTCCGGTATTTAACTTCATTCTGGCTTTTATCGTGGCCTTTATTATGGTAAACATGACGGAGTATGTGGCCATCCGGGATCCCATAGCCACCCAGGTGGCGGAAGGCGGCGGTGCGGAGGCGGCCGGACTGCAGGATGGGGACAGAATCATATCCATAAACGGGGAGAAAATCTGTCTGTACCAGGAAATTTCCCTTTACATGCAGGCATCTTACCAGGGCGGCCAGGTGGAGATTGTCTATGAGAGGGATGGCGTGAAACATACTGTCAGTCTGACGCCACAGTATGACGAAGCATCGGGAATGTACCTGCTGGGCGTGATGAATGCCGACTTTGTGGAACCCAGGGGAATTGAAACATTCAAATATGCCTGGTACCAGATGCGCTATTCCGTAAAAGCCACTTATAAGAGCCTTGGCATGATATTCCGGGGAAGAGTGTCGAGACAGGATGTGGCGGGCCCCGTGGGCATTGCGGTGAACGTGGTGGGCAAAACCTATGACGCTGCCAAGGAGTATGGCTGGCAGAGTGTCATGCTGAGCATGATGAATATTATCCTGATGCTGTCGGTGAACCTGGGGATTCTGAATCTTCTGCCGATTCCCGCGCTGGACGGGGGCAGGCTGGTATTTTTGCTGGTGGAGGTCATCCGGGGCAGGCCGGTGCCGCCGGAAAAGGAAGGCATGGTTCATTTTGTGGGCCTGATGTTTTTGATGGCTTTGATGGTATTTGTTTTCTTCAACGATCTGTCCAATATTTTTATGAAGTAGATGCCGCCGGAAGGGGGAGCTGCATATGGAATCCGGGAGAGCGGTACGAAAGAGGAAGGAGGCCTGCCTGGGAAAACTGGTTCTGGAACGGGGCGGCTATGTCTGCCATGCCGTGCTGGGGCAGGGGGCTTTTTCCGTGGTCTACTGCGTGGAAAGGAAGTCGGATGCAAAAACATATGCCTGTAAAGTCAGTGAGAATATTCCCTTTCTGGAAAAGGAGGCCGATATTCTGGCAAAACTGAGTCACCGCCTGTTTCCGGTATTTCTGTTATTCTGGACAGAGGCGGGGCTGGGTTTCCTTCTGACTGAGTGGGTGCCGGGAACCAATATGGAAAAAATGCTGGGCAGGCGGGGAAATTTTTCCGCGGCGGCCACCCTGCGGGCAGGGCGGGGGCTGGCAGAAGGCTTGTCTTATCTGCATAAAAGGCCGGAAAGATTTCTGTTCCGGGATGTGAAGCCTGCCAATGTGATAGTCTGCCAGGATGGCAGGGTCAGACTGGTAGATCTGGGATGTGTATGTTCCATGCGGGAGAAGGTGACTTCCCGGGCAGGAACACCGGGGTTTGCTGCACCGGAACAGTTTCATGACCATGTGTCCCTGACGGCATCCTGCGATGTGTACGGGCTGGGGCAGACGCTGAAAGTAATGCTGGGAAACCGTGAGGAATCCGGCGGAAGCGGGAAAAATACCATGGGCAGGCGGGGGGCCGGAGATCCCGGGCAGAAAAGGCGCCGGAGAAAGCTGGAAGGCCTTCTGGAGGACTGCACGAAAGAGAATGTTTCCCAGCGCATTTCCGATATGGACGAGGTAAGGCGCAGATTTGCCCTGATGTAGGACAGGCCTGAAATGATATCTTTTCTGTTGACGTATTATCCTGAAATGACTATAATACATATGACCGGAAGTATGTTTTGCCCTGCAGGCGCCGGATTTGTGGCGACTGCGGCCTGGCATAAGAAAAGAGAGGAGTTTTGACTATGCGTTTTTTTGTTGATACAGCGAAGGTGGAAGACATCAGAAAGGCAAATGACATGGGTGTCATCTGCGGCGTTACCACCAATCCCTCCCTGATTGCGAAGGAGGGAAGGAATTTTGAAGAAGTGATTGCCGAGATTGCTTCCATTGTGGACGGGCCTATCAGCGGGGAAGTGAAGGCTACCACTGTGGACGCGGAGGGAATGATCCGGGAAGGCAGGGAGATTGCGAAAATTCATCCCAATATGGTGGTAAAGATTCCCATGACAGTGGAAGGTTTAAAGGCATGTAAGGTATTGTCCTCCGAGGGAATCAAGGTCAATGTGACCCTGATTTTTACATCCAACCAGGCTTTGCTGGCAGCACGGGCGGGAGCGGCTTTTGTCTCTCCTTTCCTGGGGCGTCTGGATGATATCAGCCAGAGAGGTGTGGACCTGATCCGTGAGATTTCAGATATTTTTGCAGTGACTGACCTGGACACGGAAATTATTGCGGCAAGTGTCCGCAATCCTGTCCACGTGACGGACTGTGCCCTGGCAGGGGCGGATATCGCCACGGTTCCCTATGCCGTCATTGAACAGATGGTGAAGCATCCCCTGACTGATGCGGGTATCGAGAAATTTCAGGCAGATTACCGCGCAGTGTTCGGAGAGTAATCTTATCCGGGGAAGTCACCGGCGCCGGGCGGGGAACCTGGCTGCAAAATGAAAAAGGCTGGACCCATGACAGCTGCTGATAAAACAGTATCAGCCGGACATCTGAAACAGGGCAGCGGCCAAGTGCAAAGACAAACACAGCCGTCAGGGACGAGAAGTTAATCCCTGGCGGCTGTGTTTCTGATAGAGGAAAACTTTTTCCCTCCGAATCCTGCCATAGCTGAAGTCTTGCCTTATTTCCGTGCAAAGGGCAGCATGCCTGTTCTGAAAGCAGCTTCGCCATATCATTTATCTGCCCCGCCGCCTGCATTTGCACATTGACTTTTGGGAATGGTCCTTGTCAGAATTAAGGTATAGGCAACCGTCAGGGCAATCATCACAAGGATGTGGATAATCTGTTTTTCCACAGCATAGGCCGCTTCATTTGCAAAAGTGCTGAGGGTATTTATCGCGGAATGAGTCATAATACAGGGGAGCAGACTTTTGCTGCGATAAAATATTGTTACAAACAGAAAGCCTACCGCAGTTGCAAAGATGATTTGGATGAAATTGTCTGCCAAATCCATACCGCTTCCATTGAATAAATTTAGCAGATGCCCGGTGCCAAAGGTCAGGCTTGAAACGATTATTGCGGATTTTTCATTGTCTCTCTCCATTGCCTTGAAAAGAAGTCCTCTAAAAATCACTTCCTCCAAAAAGCCCACACAAAGCATACAGACAATGTGGCAGGCCGTATCCGCCAAGGAATCATGAACGGCAAGACCGTTCCAAAGATTACCCGTGGCCAGTATGATCAGCGGTACATAGTAGAGAAGCTGACGGGCAGGCGCAGAAGATTTGCAGAGCCCATACCGTTTCAACAGGCTGTTTTTCCGGATAAAGACAAGAAGGATAACTGCCTGTAAGATACAGAAAATGGCGCTTGCGGAATATGCAATCCCGATTTTTTTATTGAGCGGATTCGCCAGGGACTGCAGAACACAATAAACCACAATCCAGACTATGGCAAAGGTTATCTCGCTTTTCTCATATAACTTTTTCACTTTATATCCTCCTGGGCAGCCAATATTGCGCCGTGATAAGCCCGTTTCAGATGAGTTTTGATAAGCTCCTCCTCATACGCCAGCGAGTTGTTGGCAATGATACTGGCATACCCGTGAGCAAATAAGAAAATTGACAAAAAGATTTCTTTTACCTGCGCCATACCGCATCCCATGGCTTCCTGCATTGCCGAAATAATAGGCGCAAGCTCCTGGGCGTCTATCAGCTCAGGCAGGGTGGTTCCCTTGAAAACATTTGACTGAAAAAGGAAACGGAACAGGTGTGGTTCTTCCATCGCAAAGCGGATATAATTCCATCCAATCCCAAGTATAATGTCTTTTTGTGGTTTTTCCAGATGCATCAGATATTCCGAATGATAACGGTCTGCCTTTGCATAGACCGTCTTTTTCAATGCCTCAATGGTTGAAAAATGATACATAACGGGCTGTGTGGAACAATGCAGCTTCTCCGATACTGTCCTGGCATTGATCGTTTCAAAACCTTCACTGCGGGCGATCTCAAAAGCAGTATCTACAATCATGTCCTTTGTGATTTTTGATTTTGGCGGCACCGGTACACCTCCTAAAATAATTATTGTTATATAACAATAATTATAAAACAATCCCGGCACATTGTCAATAGCATGCAGAGAAAAGCCGCAGCGGAAAAACGGCATGGCCGAAGCCACACCGTTTTCCGAAAACAAACTTATGCTGTTTTATGGGTGCCGCCCCAATGGGCGACGCCTTACGTTCCGTAGAACGATTTCATGTCAGCCGGGGAGCCTTATTTCATCTGCTCTTCCTGCTTCTTGATCATACGACGTACCATC
>OFFW01001201.1_pt1 | contig 16025 bp, 17 predicted proteins | sample 1521501 | NCBI WGS metagenome assembly OFFW01 (sample SAMEA3504107, study PRJEB24116) | mouse gut metagenome | biome: mouse gut; feature: mouse-associated habitat; material: faeces | place: Denmark | collected 2011
TCTGTGTCCCTTGCAAGCCGACCAAGGCAAACGGCGGCCGGACGCGGAACCTGCCGGAGCATGACAGGGAGAAGTGGGAGCGGTTCAAAGCCTATAACCTGCGTGATGTGGAGGCGGAGATGCAGATACAGCAGAGGCTTTCCAGATACCCTGTGCCGGATTTTGTGTGGGAGGAATACCGGCAGGACCAGGAGATAAATGACCGGGGCATCGGTGTGGATATGGAGATGGTCAGGAATGCGATTGCCATAGACGGGCGTTCCAAGGCGGAACTGTCGGCGGCAATGAAGGAACTGACAGGACTGGAGAACCCAAATTCCGTGCAGCAGATGAAGCAGTGGCTTTCGGAGAATGGGGTGGAAACGGATTCCCTTGATAAAAAGGCTGTAGCGGAGCTGATGAAAGATGCGGAGGAGCCTTTGCGGAAGGTTTTGGCACTCCGGCAGCAGCTGGCCAAATCTTCTGTAAAGAAATACCAGGCGATGGAGAACGCGGTGTGTGCGGACAGCCGTGCGCACGGGATGTTTGCCTTCTATGGTGCCAACAGGACGGGGCGGTTCTCCGGGCGCATTATCCAGCTGCAGAACCTGTATAAAAACACAATGCCTGATTTGGCGCAGGCGAGGGAGCTTGTGAGGTGCGGTGATTTTGAAGCACTGGAAATTTTATATGATTCCGTGCCGGAGGTGCTTTCGGAACTTATCCGCACGGCTTTTGTGCCGCAGGACGGCAGGAAGTTCATTGTGGCGGATTTTTCAGCGATTGAGGCGAGGGTGCTTGCGTGGATCGCCGGGGAGCGGTGGCGGCTGAAAGTGTTCGAGGGCGGCGGTGACATTTACTGCGCATCGGCAAGCCAGATGTTCGGGGTCCCGATTGAGAAGATAAAAAAGGGGAACCCGGAATACGAGCTTCGGCAGAAAGGAAAGGTCGCTGAACTCGCGCTCGGCTATCAGGGGAGCTCCGGGGCGCTTATCTCGATGGGCGCTCTGAAAATGGGAATACCAGAAGAAGATTTGTCCGACATCGTTACGCGCTGGCGAGACGCAAACAAAATGATTGTTGACCTGTGGTATTCGCTGGAGAGCGCGGCAGTTTCTGTGATACAGACAGGGGCTCCGGCGGGGGTACGCGGTCTTATACTGGCAAGGGAGTTCGACATCGAGCACAACCTCGACTTCCTTACGATAACGCTCCCAAGCAAACGGAAACTGTATTATGCAAGCCCGGAGCTTGGAGCAAACCAGTGGGGCAGACCGTCAATCCTGTACAGGGGCGTGAACCAGACAACGAAGCAGTGGACGCAGCTGGAGACCTACGGCGGCAAGCTCGTCGAGAACGTGGTCCAGGCGATTGCGCGGGATTGCCTTGCAGCGGCGATAGAACATCTGGAAGAAGCCGGATTTCCGGTGGTATTCCATGTACACGACGAAGTGGTTATCGACTGCCCGGAAAGCAGAGCAGACCTTGATGCAGTCGTTCAAATTATGACGCAGCCTATCCCCTGGGCGGCAGACCTGCCGCTGAACGCAGACGGATGGGTGGGCGATTTCTTCAAAAAGGACTGATGATATGGCAAATGACTATAAAAACGCGGAGGGCTACAGTGACCCGACAGCCGGGGGCGCGTTCAGCAATATCGGTGCGGAGGCGCAGCGCAGGGAAGCGAAACGTCAGGCAGACATAAGCGCCCTGATACCGATAATCAGGAATACAGCCGCTCTTGTCGGCTTTGAGATTGCTGGCAGGATAACCCTCATAGACAAAGAAACAGGAAAGAAATATAAATGACGCGGAAAGGAGGACCTATGGAGAATAAATTGTGCTATGTGTGCAGCCCTTACCGGGGGAACACGGAACGCAACATTGAATATGCAAAGGAACTTACAAGGCTTGCACTGGACAGCGGCTACGTCCCTGTCACGCCCCATCTGTATCTGACGCAGGTTCTGGACGAGGATGAACCGGAGCAGCGTGAAAAAGGGATGGCCGCCGGGACAGAGCTTTTGAAGCATTGCAGATATATCCTCATCGGTAGCCGGTATGGGCTTTCAGAGGGGATGCTGGCAGAAATAGATACCGCTACGGAGAACGGACTGGCTGAACTCGCGGCAACAGTGCGCGGGCTGGAAGTGGTTTACGGAAAGCCCTGATGCTTATTAAAAATCGGGAAAGGAGGTAGGAGCTTGATATGGTATATGACCGCCAAATCATAATCACAGTCGGCAATAACCGAAAAAGCATTAACTGGCAGCCGCAGTCCATCATGCTGTCAGAGTTCTATGAAAAGCTCCGAATACCGAGCCGTTCGACAGAGACGATGCAGGAATACCTCGGATTAAAAAAGTCCGAGCAGGATGATAAAAAGGACATTGGCGGGTTCGTGGCTGCCAGCCTGTCAGGACCCCGGCGAAAGGCTGGGGCCGTGACGGGGCGAGACATAATAACCCTTGACTTCGACGCAATACCGCCGGGGGCGACAGATGACATCCTCAAACGGGTGGATGCCCTTGGGTGCGGGTACTGCATATATTCCACGCGGAAACACTCCCCCGCCAGTCCAAGGCTCCGTATACTGCTGCCCCTGGACAGGACGGCCACGGCTGATGAATATGAGCCTGTCGCAAGATACATGGCGGCAAGCATCGGGATAGAGTTCGCAGACCCGACCACGTTCGAGGCGACGCGGCTGATGTACTGGCCGAGCTGTTGCGTTGACAGTGAGTATGTGTTCTCCTGCGGGGATAAGCCCATGCTGTCCACGGACGGATTATTGCAGGTCCTGGACGAAAGGTACGGGGACTGGCGGGACGTATCAAAATGGCCGCAGGTTCCAGGAGCGGATAACGCATATAAGAAGATGGCGATGAAGCAGAGCGACCCCCTGAGCAAGAGCGGAATCGTGGGGGCGTTCTGCCGGACATACGACATATACGGGGCGATGGACACATTCCTCGACGGGATATACGCCCCTGTGGACGGCTCGCATGGGCGGTACACATACCTCGGCGGGAGCACGACGGGCGGGGCTGTTATTTATGACAACGGTATGTTCCTGTATTCCCACCATTCCACGGACCCGTGCTGCGGGAGGCTCGTGAATTCATTTGATTTGGTGCGTATGCACAAGTTCGGGGATTCGGACGACGGGGCTGACCCAAACACTCCCACGAACAGGCTTCCGTCATACACGGCCATGTGCCAGCTCGCGGTATCAGACGTGAGGGTGTCACGCCAGCTGGCAAAGGAAAGGGCTGATTCAGCGATAAACGATTTCAGCAACCTTACCGGGGCCGATGCAGATGAGGACGAAAACCTGAACTGGACGCAGGACCTGGAGCTGAATAAGCAGACAGGCGCGATAAAGGCGACCATAGACAATGTATGGCTCATCCTTGAAAACGACCCGAACCTCAAAGGAAAGTTCGCCCTGAACGAGTTTGCGGGGCGCGGGGAAGTCCTGGGCGACCTGCCGTGGAGCACCTTTGAGAAGCGGCGGGCATGGGCTGATAACGACAATCAGGGCCTCTACTGGTACTTCGAGAAGGTCTACAAAATCACCGGCAACGGCAAGATTGACGGGGCCCTCTCCCTCCACGCCACCGCCCACGCCTTTAATGAGGTGCAGGACTTTTTGAGCGGTCTGGCCTGGGACGGGGTGCCCCGGCTTGACACCCTTTTCATTGACTACCTGGGGGCCGCTGATACCCCATACACCAGGGCGGTGACCCGCAAGGCGTTTACCGCCGCCGTGACCCGTGCCATGATACCCGGCAGCAAGTATGACAATATGCTCATCCTGGCCGGGCCCCAGGGCCTGGGCAAGAGCACCCTGCTGGATAAGATGAGCCGGGGCTGGTTTAATGACAGCATCCGCACCTTTGAGGGCAAGGAGGCCTCTGAGCTCTTGCAGGGGGTGTGGCTGGTGGAAATATCGGAGCTTGACGCTTTCCGGCGCACGGACGTGGCCCGCATCAAGCAGTTTTTGAGTTTACGCACGGACCGCTTTCGGGCCGCCTATGGCCGCCACGTCAAGGAGCTGCCCCGGTGCTGTGTCTTTTTCGGCACCACCAACACCAAGGACTTTTTGCAGGACCGCACGGGAAACCGCCGCTTTTGGCCGGTGGACGTGGGGGTGGCCCCGGTCACCAAGGGCGTCTGGACGGACTTGCCCGGTGAGATTGACCAGCTCTGGGCGGAGGCCAAGGTCCGCTGGCAACTGGGGGAGCCCCTATACCTCAGCGGGGAGCTGGAGGAGGCCGCCAAGGTCAAGCAGGAGGAACACCGGGAAGTCAGCGCCCGTGAGGGCATCATCATGGACTTCCTGAGCCGCCAGGTGCCGGAGGACTGGCAGAGCTGGCCCCTGGACCGCCGCCGGATGTTTTGGGCGGGCTCCGTGCAGGGTGACATCAAGCTGGTGGACCGTGACCGGGTGTGTGCCCTTGAGGTGTGGTGTGAGGCCCTGGACGGCAGGCAAAAGGATATGCGATACAGTGACACGGCGGAAATCAACAGCATCCTTGAAGCCGCCGCCGGGTGGGAAAAGTCCACCAAGGCCATGCGCTGCGGCTACTGCGGAGTACAGCGTGGCTTTAGAAAAACCGTGTAACATTGACTGTAACATCGTGTAACATTGGCCGCTGAATGTTACACGGACCCCGTAACATGTTACGCTGAATGTTACAGTCAATGTTACGGCTTGAACCCTTGTGGCGCAAGGCTTTGAGGCATTTTGTAACATTGTAACATTCATTTCCTATTAACCGTAAAACAGAGGATTTAGAGAGTATATAAACCGCCTAAATCGCCTGATGCGTATAAAAGTATAGAAAAACGCTGAATGTTACTACAAGGAGGCGAAAGCGTGAAAGAAAGTCAAATTGAGAGCTACATGGTCCGCAAGGTGAAAGAGCACGGCGGCCTGTGTTTCAAGTTTGTTTCTCCCGGCAATCCTGGTGTGCCTGACCGCATCGTCATCACCCCAGCCGGAAAGACCATTTATGTGGAGCTCAAAACGGAAATCGGGAGGCTGGCCAAGGTGCAGAAATGGCAGCGGAGCGAACTGGAGAAACGGGGGGCGGATGTCCGGGTGCTTTTTGGGATGGACGCCGTGAAAGATTTTTTGAGGGAGGTTTTTGGGGATGCAGTACATACCGCATAACTACCAGGCCTATTGCGTCCAGCTTGTGACGGACCTCCCCGCCGTTGGTTTGTTCCTGCGGCCCGGCCTGGGCAAAACCAGCATCACGCTTTCCGCCGTCAACATCCTCAAGTATTTCCGCTGGCAGGTGTCCAAGGTGCTGGTGGTGGCCCCCAAAAAGGTGGCGGAGGCCACCTGGCAAAAGGAGGCGGCACGGTGGGACCACCTGCAACACCTGCGCATCTCCACGGTGCTGGGGAGCACGTCCAAGCGCATAAAGGCCCTCAGCACCCCGGCGGACATCTACGTCATCAACCGGGAAAATGTGGAGTGGCTGGTGGACTACTACCAGCAGGCCTGGCCCTTTGACATGGTGGTCCTGGATGAGAGTACCAGCTTTAAGAACTCCCAGAGCAAGCGCTTTAAGGCCATGCGGCGAGTCCGCCGTTTCATCAAGCGGATGGTCCTGCTGACCGGCACGCCGTCCTCCAAGGGCCTCATTGACCTGTGGGCCCAGGTGTATCTCCTGGACGGTGGTGAGCGTCTGGGGCCTACCCTGAGCGCCTACCGGGAGCGATACTTTGACCCGGACCAGCGGAGCCGGACCCAGATTTTCAGCTACAAGGCCAAGGACGGAGCGGAGAGCGCCGTGCTGGCGGCCATTTCTGACATCTGCATTTCCATGAAAGCGGAGGACTACCTGCAACTGCCGGAAAACATCTCCCATGAGGTCCCCATCCTGCTGGACAGCAAGGCCAAAAAGGCCTATGAGCAGTTTGAGCGTGACCTGCTGCTGGAGATTGACGAAAACATCATCACCGCTGGCACCGCCGGGGTCCTCACCGGGAAACTCCTGCAATTCTGCAACGGGGCGGTGTACGGCAGCGAGGGCCAGATCGTGCCGGTGCATGACTGCAAGCTGGAGGCCTACATGGAGCTGCTGGAGCGCATTGACGGGGAGCCCGCTTTGACATTCTACGGCTACCAGCACGACAGGGACCGCATCCTGGAGCGCCTGGCCAAGACCAAGCTGAGGGTGCGGGTCTACAAGGGCGTGGAGGATGAGGACGCCTGGAACAGCGGAGAGGTGGACGTGCTGCTGGTGCATCCAGCAAGCTGCGCCTATGGGCTAAACCTCCAGGCTGGCGGCCGTCATGTGGTGTGGTACGGCCTCAACTGGTCCTTTGAGCTGAATGACCAAGGTAACTGCCGCTTGTGGCGGCAGGGCTCCCCATACGACAAGGTTTTTATTCACTATCTGGTGGTGCAGGGCTGTGTGGACGAGGATGTCATGGCCACCATCCGGGACCGGGCGGACACCCATGAGGCCGTCATGCGGGCCCTCAAAGCCAGAATAAAGAAAGTCAAGGAGGATGCGAAAAAATGAGCATTGTGACTGATAAGGAGACTATTTTTGTGGATGAGCTCATCCGGGAAAACGCCCGGCTGACCGTCCAGCATGAGGCGGACCTGCTGAGGGCTGACCAACTGGTGGCAGAACTGGATGAGGTCAAGGCCGCCGTCCCCTCTGCCCAGGAGGCCTTGGAGGCTTGTGACAGAGCCCAGAACCGGGCCCGCACCGCTGAGGCAAAGCTGGCCCAGGTCAATGCCATGCTGGCCAGAGCCCTTGATGACCTGCATTTTGTCATGGCTGGCGGTGACCCCTGCAAGGTGTGTACTGTCAAGTGTGCCTTTGGTACGGGGGAGTGCAAGCCCGTGTGGAAAGGTGAAGAAAAGGCGGAAACGGAGGAGGCGGCTGACCAGTGACATTGAAAGAGCTTTCCCAGCTTTACTACCTCAACCGGGAGATCGAGATGGACCAGCGCCGCCTCCGGGAGCTGGAGGCCAGGGCCCTGCCGGGTGCCCAGGTTATCACGGGGATGCCGCACGGCTCCGGCGTGGCGGACATCGTGGGGCGCTATGCGGCGGAGATCGCTGATCTGCGGGGCATCATTGAGGCCAAGCACCAGCAATGCCTCTATGAGCGGAGCCGTCTGGAGCGTTACATTGCCGATATTGATGACAGCCTCCTCCGGCAGATATTCACCTATCGCTTTGTGAATGGGCTGCCGTGGCTCCAGGTGGCGGCCTGTATCGGGGGAAATAATACGGCTGACAGTGTACGGGTGGCGTGCAATCGGTACATAGAGAAACATTGAAACATCGGAACGGCTGAAACTTGTTCGTTTTGTTCGGTATCATGTATGCTACAATGTAACCTGCGGGTGGTGCCCATAGATGAGCATTGCCTCCTTGGTTAGCGGCGGCAAGGTGATGGAGATTGAAACCCAGACCCTTGCCGCCGTCATTTCTGTCATTTAATCGCCTTTTCCGGGCGGTTTTATCATGTTTTGGGGTGGTGAGCGTGGCAAAGCTAACTGAAAAGCAAAAGCGGTTTGTGGCTGAGTATCTGGTGGACCTCAATGCCACCGCCGCCGCAAAGCGGGCTGGGTACAGTGAAAAAAGTGCCTCCAGGATAGCTATTGAACTACTCAATAAAACTCAAGTTTCGGAGGAAATCCAAAAACGCCGGGGAGAGCTACAAAGCAAGCTGAAAATCACCCAGGAGACAGTGCTCCAAGAGCTGGCCGCCATCGCCTTTGCCAACGGGACAGACTTTGTGACAGTGACCGGGGCCGGACTGCTGGATGTCAAGCCTACCAGCCAAGTGTCCAAGGAAAAGCTTCCAGCAATCGCCGGTATCAAGTACAGCCAAAACGGCATCGAGATCAAGCTGCATGACAAGGTGCGTGCCCTGGAGCTGCTGGGCAAGCATCTGGGCGTGTTCGCCACCGGCGGAGGAGCCGCTGCCCAGGAGGACAACAACATTTTTGAGGTCATTGACCAGAGCACACGGGAGGAAATAGACACCAATGCAATACCAGAAATTGAGCCCCCGGCAGAACCTGGCGATGACGTGGTGGAATAGGCCGGGCTTTGAGGCCTATGACGGCATTATCTGTGACGGCTCCATCCGTTCCGGCAAGACGGTGGCCATGACCGTGGGCTTTATCATGTGGGCCATGTCACGCTTTACAGGCCAGAATTTTGCCCTTTGTGGCAAGACCATTGAGAGCTTGCGCCGCAACGTGACCTCCAACCTGTCCACCTGGCTGGCCGGGGTGTTTTCGTTCAAAGAGCACCGCACGGAAAACAAGATCGTGGTGAGCGCCGCCGGGCGGAGCAACAATTTTTACTTGTTCGGCGGCAAGGACGAAAGCAGCGCCGCCCTCATTCAAGGCATCACCCTGGCGGGCATCCTGCTGGATGAGGTGGCCCTGATGCCGGAGAGCTTTGTCAATCAGGCCACCAGCCGGTGCTCTGTGGAGGGCTCCAAGTTTTGGTTTAACTGCAACCCGGAGGGCCCCTCCCACTGGTTTTATCAGGGCTGGGTGCTCAAGGCCAGAAAGCGCAAAATGCTCCACCTGCATTTCACCATGGATGACAACCTCAGCCTCTCCGCCCGCACCAAGGCAAGGTACGAAAATCAATACTCCGGGGTGTTCTATCAGCGCTATATTCTGGGGCTGTGGGTGGTGGCTGAGGGCCTGATCTATACCATGTTTAACAAGGATTTTCACATTGTCCCCTCTGTGCCCCGGCCATATGACAAGTATTATATTTCCATCGACTACGGCACCAGAAACCCCACCAGCATGGGACTGTGGGGCCGTTCATGCGGCGTGTGGTACAGGATGCGTGAGTATTATTACGACAGCCGCAAAGAGGGCCGCCAGCTCACGGATGAGGAGTATTATGCGGAGCTTGAAAAGCTGGCCGATGACCTGCCCATTGCCGGGGTGATCGTGGACCCGTCCGCCGCCTCTTTCCTGGAGACTATCCGGCGGCATGGGCGCTTTTATGACATCAAGGCCTCCAACGCCGTGCTGGACGGCATCCGCAACGTGTCCACCCACCTCAAGGCTGGGGACCTGCTGATCTGTGACGGGTGTACTGACTGCATCCGGGAGTTTGGCCTCTACCGCTGGGATGAAAAGGCCATAGGCGGTGACAGGCCTGTCAAGGAAAATGACCACTCCATGGACGATGTGCGCTATTTTGTCAACAAAGCCTGGGCTCCGGCCCTTATCAGTTTTTAGCGGGGTGCTTTTATGCGTGTTTCTGTTTTGGGCGTGCCCTATGCCCTGGAATATCGGACAAAGGCCAAAGACAAGGAGCTTGAGGAGTGTGACGGCTACTGTGACACCAGCGTCAAGCTCTGTGTGGTCCGCAAATTCACGGCGGCAGAACGCCGGGAGCCTGGGAGCAAGAAAGACCTGGATGCCTATATGCGTAAGTGCATGAGGCATGAGCTCACCCACGCTTTTCTGTATGAGAGCGGGCTGAGTGTCAACGGCCTGGGCGTGGACTGCTGGCCCACCTGTGAGGAGCTGGTGGACTGGATGGCCATACAGGGGCCGAAACTATACGCCGCCTGGCAGCGGGCGGGATGTCTGTGAGGTGACAGCTGTGGTAACGCTGAATTTGAGGGATGACTGCATTTTTAGAACCGGCACCAGTTTCCGCCGGGGCATGACGGACAAGCGCTTTCTGGAGCTGGAGATTACCGCATGGCTGGCCTCCAAAGAGCGCCAGCGCCAGATTGCGGGTGAGGCCTACTATGACGGGGACCAGGCGGCAGCTCACCGCAAGCGTATTGCTTTGGACGATGACGGCAAGCTGGTGGTGCTGGAGCACCTGCCCAATAATTGCCTGGTAAATAATCAGTATTCCAAGATGGTGGACCAAAAGACCAATTATTCTTTTGGCCGCCCTTTTTCGCTTGATACGGAAAATAAAGCCTATGCGGCGGCCCTGGCCACTGTTCTGGGGGCCCGTTTTCGCCGGGTCATGCACAATGTTGGCGAGGGGGCCTGGATAGGCGGCAAGGCCTGGCTTTACCCCTACTATGAGGGCGGGGAGCTGGCTTTTAAGCGTTTCCCGGCGGATGAGGTCCTGCCATTTTGGGCGGACGCTGACCACACCGTCCTGGATGCGGCGGTCCACGTCTACGCCGTGCTGGAGTATGACGAAAACGAACAGGCCAAAACGGTGGTCAAGGTGGAGGTCATGCACGGCGGGGGCGTGGATTGCTTTATCCGCAAGGATGACGGCACGCTGGAGCCGGACCCGGACGCCAATTCTGGCCCCTATATCACGGAGGTGGAGCAGGACACCGGCAAGGTGACGCCCTACAACTGGGAGCGCATCCCCCTGATCTGCTTTAAGAGCTCCCACCATGAGCTGCCCCTCCTCTCCCGTGTCAAGTGTCTCCAGGATGCCTACAATGACGTGCTTTCCAACTTCGCCAATCAGATGGAGGAGGACATCCACACCACCATTTTGGTCATCAAGAACTATGAGGGGGAAAACCTTGGCACCTTGCGCAAAAACCTGGCCACCTATGGGGTCATCAAGGTGCGCTCCTTTGAGGGCTGTGAGGGCGGTGTGCAAGCGCTGACCCTGGAGGTGAACGCCGAAAACTACAAGGTGCTGCTGGCTCTGCTCAAGGACGCCATCATTGAGAACGCCAGAGGCTATGACGCCAAAGATGAGCGCATGGGCGGCAATCCTAATCAGATGAATATACAATCCATGTATTCTGACATTGACCTGGATGCCAACGGCATTGAAATGGAGTTTCAAGCCTCCATGGAGGAGCTGCTGTGGTTTGTCAACCGGCACCTGGCCAACACCGGCAGGGGCAGCTTTGACGGCACGGAGGTCAAGGTGATCTTTGACCGGGACGTGCTCATCAATGAAACGGAGGCAATCAACAACTGCCGCAACTCCGTGGGCATCCTGTCCAATGAGACTATCGTGAAGATGCACCCCTGGGTCACTGACCCGGAGCAGGAGCTCCAGCGCATCAAGGACGAAAAAGAGGAGGAGGCCGCTGACCCCTACCGTGCCGCTTTTGAGAATAACCGGGGCAGGGGGAATAAGCCCGGCGGCTCAGGCCAGCAGGACCCGCCCATAAAGGACGGTGAGGGCGATGGCCAGACAGAGTAATGCGGACTACTGGGCCCAGCGTTTCAAGAACATGGAGGACGCCCTCCAGGACCAGTCCTTTGCCTATGTGGAAAACCTTGAGGCCCAGTTTGCCGCTGCCCAGGTGGAGATTGAGAAACAGATCGCCGCATGGTATCAGCGCTTTGCCGTCAACAATCAAATCACCCTGGCGGACGCCAAGCGGCTCCTCAACAGCGGGGAGCTGGCGGAGTTTCGCTGGACGCTGGGGGAGTACATCGCCTATGGCCAGCAAAACGCTCTTGACGGGGCCTGGATAAAGCAGCTTGAAAACGCCAGCGCAAAGGTGCATATTTCCCGGCTGGAGACCCTAAAGCTGCAAATCCAGCAACAGGCTGAGGCCCTATATGCCAATCAGCTTGACTTTGTGGACGCCGCCGCCCGGCAGATGTATGTGGGCAGCTACTACCATACCGCCTTTGAGGTCCAGCGGGGCCTTGGCGTGGGCTGGACCATGCACGCTATCAACGAAAACACCATCACAAAGGTGCTTTCCCGCCCCTGGACGGTAGACGGCCAGACTTTCCGGGACCGCTGCTGGACGAACAAGCGGGACCTGGTGAACAGCGTCAACACCCAGCTCACTCAGATGATCATACGGGGGGAGGCTCCTGACCGGGCCATTGATGCTATTGCCCACCAATTCAACGTATCAAAGGGCAAAGCGGGCCGCCTGGTGATGACGGAAAGCGCCTATTTCTCCAGCGCCGCCCAAAAAGACTGCTATGGGGAGCTGGGCGTGGAGCGCTACAAGATCGTGGCCTCCTTTGACCGGGACACCTGTGAGCTGTGTGGAGCGCTGGACGGCAAGGTTTTCAAAATGTCGGACTATCAGGTGGGCCTCACGGCTCCCCCATTCCATCCTTGGTGCCGGTGTTGCACCTGCCCCTACTTTGAGGACATGGCCAAAGTGGGTGAGCGGTGGACCCGTAACCCGGACGGCACCACCCGCAAAGTCCCGGCGGACATGAGCTTTGAGGACTGGCGGCAGCAGTTTGTCCAGGGTCCGTTGCCAACAGGCTCCGCCGGTGGTACAATAACACCGGCCCAGCAGCATTTTTCTGGAGCCGTCCAAGGCATGAACAGCATGACCCAGAGCTATCAAGACGGCCTGGAAAACCGCTTTGCTACTGGCACACCCACCGCACAAAGCGCTTTCTCCAAGTATGTGACCTCCAGCTCTGTGGCAGACGGAGCCTACACCAAGGGCGCACATTTTAGCCCTGTGACCCAAAAGGTCAACATGAATTTTGCGGAGGACGCCATCAACCCAAGGGGCCTGGGCACTACGTTCTTTCATGAACACGGGCACTATATTGATTTTCTTTCCTGCTCTGGGCCTGGCTACACGTCCATGCTCACCCCGGACTTTGGGAACGCCCTGCGGGGTGACTACGCCGCATATATCAAGGCGGCCATGAAACAGTATGGCATCAAAAAGACGGAGGCCTATCTGGTGGTGTCTCAAGAAATCCAGGGGCCGCTCTATAACGCTATTTCTGACCTGTTCGGCGGGATGTCCGGCAACAGGTGCGTGGGCAGTTATGGCCACTGGAACAAGCGATATTGGAAACTGCCGGGAGCCGTGGAAAAAGAGGCTTTTGCCCATATGTATGAGGCACAATTTAGTGCTGATAAATACGCCCTGATGCAAAAATACTTTCCCACGGCTCTGGCCGAATTTGAAAAACTTTTGAATGGAGTGATATGATGACCTATCCTGAGTTTGCAAAGGACCAGACGCTCCAAGAGGCTGCCGCTGAGTACACCGCCAAGCTTGGGGGGCGTTTCGGCGGGGAGGAGCCTGGGGTCCGTCTGATGTATGCCCCGGATGATGAGGACACGGCCTACACACCCCCGGACGGGGCCACCGCTGACCAGGTGCGGCGTGACCTCAAGAGCGGCAAGCCGCTCAAAGAGCTCTGGCCGGAGCTGGAATTTGACCCGGAGCTGCTTTATTGATGATTAGAGCATCGTGCTGAAAATGCACGGTGCTTTTTTCATACCCATCACCGCCCGGCCCGGCGGACTATAAAAAGGGCCCTGCAATACCGGGACTGGCCGGACTAAAAAGGACAGCAGAACAAACTAAGGAGGTAAAAAAAATCATGCTTGAATGGCTCAAGACTATCCTGGGGGATGCGTACACCCCCGAAATTGACACCGCCGTGTCTCAGGAGATCGGCAAGGGCTTTGTCTCCCGCACCGACTTCAACGCCACCAGCGGAAAGCTCAAGGAGGCTGAGGCCAAGGTGGGCACGCTGGAGGAGCAGGTCAAGACCCACGCCACCCAGCTTTCCGAGCTGAAGAAGTCCGCCGGTGACACGGAGGCCCTGACCAAGAAGATCACGGAGATGGAGGAACAGGCCAAGACCGACAAGGCCAACTATGAGAAAGAGCTGGCCAAGGTCAAGCTGATGGCCGCCGTGGATGCGGAGCTCACCGCCGCCGGGGCCAAGAACAACACCGCCGTCAAGGCTGTGCTGGAGGACTTCCTCAAGGATGCCAAGATCGTGGACGGCAAGGTCACCGCCAAAGTCTCCGGGGAGAGCGTCACCCTGGCCGCACGCATTGAGGCGCTGAAAAAGGACACCTCCACGGACTTCCTCTTTGGCTCCGTGACCCGTGAGGGCTGGAAACCCGGAGAGGGCGGCGATGGTGGCGGAAAGCCCGGCGGGGGCAAAAAGCCCTCTGAGATGTCCTATGCGGAACTGGCTGAGTACCTGGCCGCCAACCCGGACGCCAAGCTGGACTGAGAGGTGCAAGATGAGTAAAAACATTGTCAAGCCCCGCACCGTTTCCTTTGAGGAGGCCCTGCGCAACCTGGCCAGCCGTTTGACTGGCCGCCCTGCCGCTGATCTGCCCCGCACCCAGGAGGCTATTGTGCAATACATGGCCGAAAACGTCCCCGTCCCCTCCGCTGGGGGCGTCAACGTGGACGCTCTGGGTGAGGCGGTGACCCAGGAGGTTATGGCCCGCATCAAGCTGGATGAGCTGGCGGAGGCCGTCACCAAGGAGGTCATGGCCCGCATTGACGTGGAGGAGCTGGGTGAGGCTGTCACCAGAGAGGTCACGGCCTGTCTGGTGGAAAGCAACGGAGCCAATCCGGCGGCTACAGAGCCCGCTGAGGGGCCCCAGGACGGCGCTGAGGCGGCTGGGGGTACATCTACCCCTCCCGCTGCTGAACCGCCCCAGGAGCCCGCCCAGACGGCCACGGAGGCCCCCAAGGGAAAGACCACCCGCAAGACTACTAAGAAGTAACAGAAAGGAAGATGAATTATGCCTAACGAGAAATTTGACGCAAAGAGCTTTAATCCCCAGGCTTTCAAGTATCGGGCGGACCGCATCCCCCGCACCCGCCTCAATGAGATGCGCAAGAGCCGTGTGCTCACCGGCAACCCAGACATCCGTGCCGTGTTCACCACCCAGGACGGCACCGGCTACGCCCGCATTGTTATGCGGGGGCTGCTGGACGGCGATGCCGTGAACTATGACGGCAAAACCGACATCACCGCCACCTCCACCAAGACCTTTGAGCAGGGCGTTGTGGTGGTGGGCCGTGCCAAGGCGTGGGTGGAGAAAGACTTTTCCCACGACATCACCGGCGGCATTGACTTCATGGACAACGTGGCCCAGCAGGTGGCGGAATACTGGCAGGATGTGGACCAGGACACCCTCCTGGCCATCCTCAAGGGTATTTTCTCCATGACCAGCACCAAGGGCGCTGAGTTTGTGAAGAAACACACCTTTGAGGTGGACGGCCCCATGGAGGCCACCACCCTCAACAGCGCCACCGCTCAGGCCTGCGGTGACCGCAAGAAAAAGTTTTCCATGATCTTCATGCACTCCGTTGTGTCCACCAACCTGGAAAACCTCAACCTGCTCACCGCCCTCAAGTACACCGACAAGGACGGCGTGACCCGTGACCTAACCCTCTACACCTGGAACGGCAAGCTGGTGGTGGTGGATGATGGGATGCCCACGGAGGATGGTGAGGACGGCACTGTCTATGACAGCTATGTGCTGGGTGAGGGTGCCATCGACTTTGAGGACATCGGTGCCAAGGTGCCCTATGAGATGGCCCGTGACCCCAAGACCAACGGCGGCCAGGATACGCTTTACACCCGCCAGCGCAAGGTCTTTGCCCCCTTTGGCCTCTCCTACGAAAAGGCCAAGCAGGCCAGCCTCTCCCCCACGGATGATGAGCTGGCGGACGGGAGCAACTGGGACCTGGTGCACTCCGGGGAGGCTACGGAGGCGGAGCGGTCCTACGTCAACGATAAGGTCATCGCCATCGCCCGCATCAAGTCCAAGGGGTAAGCCGTGGACGTGTATGAGGCTGTGGTGTCCCGGCTGGCCATGCTGGGGTATCAGGTCACCGAACAGGACAAGCCCGCCATCGACTACCTGACCAGCAAGTGCCGGGTGGCGCTCCTGGCCAGCATCCACCACAAGGACGTGCCGGACGGCCTCATCTACACGCTGGTGGACATGGTGGCGGGCTCATTCCTGCAAGACAAGCTGAACGCCGGGGGGCTGGAAATTGAGGGCCTGGACTTTTCCACCGCCGTTAAGAGCATCACGGAGGGGGACGTGTCCGCCACCTTTGCCGGGGCCAGTGACGGCGTTTCCAGCCCGGAGGGGCGCTTTTTGGCCGCCCTGGACGGCATGGTCCACCCATCGGAGAAAATCCTGGGGGCTTTTCGGAGGTTGAAATGGTGACGCTTGAACGCTACAAGGCAGCGGTCCAGCGCCTTTGGACCGGCAAGGCCACCGTCACCGTGCGGGAGGGTGTGCTGAATGAGGCCAATGGCCGCACGGAGCCCGTTGAGCGGGTGCTGGTGGAGGGGGCGGCCTG
>OFFW01001202.1_pt1 | contig 16018 bp, 13 predicted proteins | sample 1521501 | NCBI WGS metagenome assembly OFFW01 (sample SAMEA3504107, study PRJEB24116) | mouse gut metagenome | biome: mouse gut; feature: mouse-associated habitat; material: faeces | place: Denmark | collected 2011
TTAATTAAGGGGACTGCCGCAAAAACTGCAGCAGTCCCCAGACAGTCAATTAAACTGACTCGTGGAATGTACGGGAAATAACGTCAGCCTGCTGTTCCGGTGTAAGCTTAATGAAGTTTACAGCATATCCGGAAACACGGATTGTAAGCTGAGGATAGTTCTCAGGATGTTTCTGAGCATCCAATAACATATCTCTGTTTAATACGTTTACGTTGAGGTGATGTCCGCCTTTTGTTGCGTAACCGTCTAATAATGATACTAAATTATCTACCTGAGCTGTATTTGCCATGGTAATCTGCCTCCTTTTATTATAGTTCGGCCAAAGCCATGCCAATACACTTTTGTCCGGAACAATTTCCGGATGTTTACACATACGAAAATTGCTCCGTATATTGGCTTTGCTTTCGCTGTTTAGTGAAAATCATCCAGACCGTCTTCCAGGGTAGGTACGCTGCACGCCAGAGGGGTTCTGGAGCAGTCCGTACATCCCATGGTCTGAACATTTTTTGTATCGTCTTTGGTTTCGTCGTAGTCCACATTCACATGGCCTACTCCCATAGCCATGCCGGAATCCAGCATTTTTACAAGGTCTTCCACCATTTTTTCATTGTCCATTGCATTGTACCTCCTGAAATAGGGTTGAAATTTATTTATTTAAATCTAATTCGATATCGCCGGCAAATACCTGGTCTTCTTTTCCAAGAGCTCCGGGAATGATGGTGAAGGTATTGGAGATACCATCCTGCGCATCATTGAAAGGAAGTTTGGATACGGAAGATAAGGAAGCTACCGCGCCGTGGGTGTCACGTCCGTGCATCGGGTTTGCACCGGGAGCGAAAGGCTGGCCTTTCTTACGTCCGTCAGGTGTGTTACCTGTTGCCTTACCATAGGTTACGTTAGAAGTAATGGTAAGAATGGATGTGGTAGGAACACCGTTTCTGTAGGTGTGATGTCTTCTGATTGCTGTCATAAATTTGTGAACAACGTCCTGAGCGATGCTGTCTACACGGTCGTCGTCATTACCGTATTTAGGGAATTCCCCGGTTGTCTTGAAGTCAACGATAATGCCGTCTTCATCTCTGATTGCTTCTACCTTTGCATACTTGATTGCTGATAAGGAGTCTGCAACGATGGAAAGACCTGCAACGCCAGTTGCGAAGTAACGCTTAACGTCTCTGTCATGGAGTGCCATTTCAGCTCTCTCATAGCAGTATTTGTCATGCATGTAATGGATAACGTTCAGTGTATTTACATACACGTCTGCCTGCCATTCTACCATGTCGATGAACTTGCTGTATACATCATCATAATCAAGAACGTCGCCGGTAACAGGACGGTATTTAGGGCCAACCTGTTTCTTGGTAACTTCGTCAACACCGCCGTTCAAAGCGTAAAGCAGACATTTTGCCAGGTTTGCTCTTGCGCCGAAGAACTGCATTTCCTTACCGATTACCATGGAGGATACGCAGCATGCGATACCGTAGTCGTCGCCGTGGGTTACTCTCATAAGGTCGTCGTTCTCATACTGGATGGAAGAGGTCTGGATAGACATCTTTGCACAGTATTTCTTCCAGTTTTCAGGAAGTCTGGTGGACCAGAGAACCGTAAGGTTCGGCTCAGGGCTGGGACCTAAGTTGGTCAGGGTGTGCAGATAACGGAAGCTCATCTTCGTTACCATGTGACGTCCGTCAACGCCAACACCGCCGAGAGACTCGGTTACCCATACGGGGTCGCCGGCGAAAATCTGGTTGTACTCGGGAGTACGCGCAAATTTAACGCAGCGCAGTTTCATAATGAAGTGGTCAACGAACTCCTGGATTTCTTCTTCTGTGAAGGTTCCGTTTGCAAGGTCTCTCTCAGCGTAAACATCAAGGAAAGTAGATGTACGTCCAAGGGACATAGCGGCGCCGTTCTGCTCCTTAACGGAACACAGATATCCGAAATAGGTTGCCTGAATAGCTTCTTTTACGTTGGAAGCAGGTTTGGAAATATCGCAGCCATAGGAAGCAGCCATTTCTTTCATCTGCTTAAGGGCAACCATCTGCTCGGAGAGTTCTTCGCGGAGACGGATAACATCATCAGTCATAACGCGTCCTGTGGAATCCTTCTGAGCCTGTTTGTCTTCAATCAGTCTGTCAATACCATACAGAGCAACACGTCTGTAGTCGCCGATGATACGGCCGCGTCCATAAGCATCCGGAAGACCTGTGATGATGTGCGCGGAACGGCATGCTCTCATTTCTGCATTGTAAGCGTCGAAACATCCGGCATTATGTGTTTTTCTGTGAGTTGAGAAAAATTCGCTGATTTCAGGGTCTACTTCGTAGCCGTTATCGGAGCAGGCTTTCTCTGCCATTCTGATACCGCCGTAAGGCTGAAGGGAACGCTTGAAAGGTTTGTCCGTCTGGAAGCCGACGATTTTTTCCTTGGATTTGTCAAGGTAACCGGGGCCGTGTGAAGTAATTGTGGATACAACCTTGGTATCCATGTCAAGAACGCCGCCTGCCTCGCGCTCTTTTTTCTGCAGGTCAAGTACCATCTGCCATAAATCGGTTGTGTCCTTTGTAGCTTTGGCAAGGAAAGATTCGTCACCATCATAAGGATGATAGTTTCTCTGAATGAAATCACGTACATTGACTTCATTTTCCCATTTGCCGCCTACAAAATCTGTCCATTCTGGTTTCATTTGCATAAGCCTCCTCAATTTTGATTTATTTGATATAATTGTGCATAAAACTATGCGATTGCCGTACCATCATTATATGTTACAGGGTCATAATGAGTCAAGGTTGAGAGTGTACTTTTTTATAAACAAAGTATGAATTTTAAGGTAATCTTATGATTTTTTTGTAAAAAGTGATTCAACCTTTGAAAGTTCTTTGCAAGGTTTAGGCTTGCCATAAATGGGGCAAAGTATTATACTGATAACTACTGCAGGACTGACAAAATCTTCCTGTTGAAAACTGCATGTTAAAAGAGGCAAAGGAGGTTATATTATATGGCTGGAATTACCAAAGAAATGACAATCGGAGAGATTTTAAGAACCAATCCCGACGTTGCTCCCATTCTCATGGAAGCGGGAATGCATTGTCTGGGATGCCCTTCCGCTCAGGGAGAGAGCCTTGAGGAGGCTGCTATGGTTCACGGTATGGACATCAACGATTTGATGAGCAAAATCGAAGCGCTGTAGGCTGTATAACCGCAAAAATTTTGCGTGAAACAAAGGGCTGCCGCAACCGGAAATTTCTCCGGCAGAGGCAGCCCTTAAATTTTAAACTTCGTTTGTCCGGCCGAAATTTTTAATAACTACCAGACTAAGCAGGAGCAGAAGGATGCCAATGGGAAGAGGCAGCCAGGGGTTCTGCGCAAAGCCTGCCACCAGATAGGTGACAAAGGAAACTGCGGCAACCAAAAGCGCGTAAGGAAGCTGAGTGGAAACATGATTTACATGGTCGCACTGAGCGCCGGCGCTGGCCATAATGGTGGTATCCGAAATGGGAGAGCAGTGGTCTCCGCAAACGGCGCCTGCCATACAGGCGGAAATGGAAATAATCATAAGCTGCGGGTTGGAGTTTGCAAATACCGCAACCACAATGGGAATCAGGATACCAAAGGTGCCCCATGAGGTTCCCGTTGAAAAGGCAAGGAAACAGCCAACCAGAAAGATGATGGCGGGCAGGAAGTTCATAAGTCCCTTCGCGCTCTGTTCCATGGCGGCGGCAACAAATTCCGCGGCGCCCAGGCTGTCTGTCATTGCCTTTAAGGTCCATGCAAAGGTAAGAATCAGGATTGCCGGAACCATGGCTTTGAATCCGTCAGGCAGGCATTCCATGCATTCTCCGAAAGAGAGAACTCTTCTTATCAGATAAATAATGATGGTAATCAGCATGGCGCAGATGCTTCCAAGGGCAAGTCCCACAGAGGCGTCCGAGTTGGAGAAAGCGGATACAAAGCTTTCGCCTTCAAAGAAACCGCCGGTGTAAATCATTCCGATTACGCAGCAGATAATCAGCGTAATGATGGGAATTACCAAATCAATCACTTTGCCTTTGGAATTTACCTTAACTTCCTCTTTGGAAGCGGCGGCTTTTCCGGAAGTGAGCAAATCGCCTCTCAGAGCATTTGCTTCATGGGTGCGCATAGGGCCGAAATTAATGTTCAGCAGGATAATGGCTATCATCATTATAATAGTAAGTAAGGCATAATAGTTATAAGGGATAGCCCTGATAAAAATGGAAAAACCATCCTCTCCTTCCACGAAGCCTGAAACCGCGGCGGCCCAGGAGGAAATGGGGGCGATGATGCAGATAGGGGCTGCCGTTGCGTCAATCAGGTAGGCAAGCTTTGCGCGGGAAACCTTATGTTCGTCCGTAACGGGCCTCATAACGCTGCCAACCGTCAGACAGTTAAAATAGTCGTCTATAAAAATAAGGACGCCGAGGGCTACGGTGGCAAGCTGGGCCCCGGCCTGGCTCTTTATTTTCTTCCTGGCAAAATGGCCGAACGCCGCAGAACCGCCCGCGCGGTTCATCAGACTTACCATAGCGCCGAGAACCACAAGGAATATCAGGATGCCCACGTTGTAGCTGTCGGAAAGCACGGAGGCAAAACCGTCGTTGAATATGTGGGTGATGGTGCCCTCAAAGGAAAAGCCGGAATAAAACAGGGAGCCGACTAAAATTCCAACGAACAGAGAGCTGTAAACCTCCTTGGTGATAAGCGCCAGAACAATGGCGACCACAGGGGGGATAAGCGCCCAGAAGGTTGCATACATGGAAGGCAGCTCGGAAGCCGCTTCCTCGGCCGCAAATACAGCAGCCGGCGCAAGCAGAAGGCAAAGCGAGAGAACCGCCGCGTCTATACGCAGCGCGCGAAGTACGCGTTTTGAAATTTTCATATAGAAACTCCTTTCCAAGTTAATCAAGCACCTCATTTTATCATCAGCTCCGACAAAAACCAAGCATTTTTGCGTAAAAAAAAGAACTGGGCACTATTTACTAAATATTGGATAATATTTAGCAAATAGTGCGACAGCGCTTTATAATGAGCAGATATAAATACCGAAAACTGCCGGTCAGACGCTGGATAATGACTGCAGCGCCGAATTTTTAATCAGCGGTTCGAAATGCTCTTCCAGATAGGCGTCGGAGGCAGGAACCGTTTTGGAAGCGGAACCGTACTCGGAGAGAATATTGCACACCTTGTTAAATTCAATGGGCGTGTGCCCGCTTTTGGACAAAACAAGAACATAGGAGCCGTCCTTTTGCTTATATAATGAGTTGACGCCGTTATAAAAGCCCGACAGCACATGCGCCGAACCGATTACCTCACGGAGACTGTCAAAGTTATAAATTCTGGTGAGGTCCATGGCCGCCGCCGCATCTGAGAGCTTTTTCTGGAGGGCGTCCTTGAAAGAACGCTTTGCGTTTTCGACGTCGTTCCCACTGTCCGCTGCCTGCGCGTCTGACTGGCCGGCGGCAGCCCCGGTCTTGCCGTTTTGGATTTTGCGGAACAAATCAAGAACGTCGTCCGCCCCTTCCGCAATGGTATCAAGAACTTCGTCCAAAGCGCTGTTGTCCGAATGGACGGACGGAGCAAACTTTGAAAAACGAGTGTCGAGTTCGTCCGGGTCTTCCACTTTGGTGATAATCAGGACAATACACTCTGAGTTCAGAGGAATCGCTTCTATCATTAAAGGAATATCTTCCGCTTCAAAGCCAAATTCAAAGGATGCCTGCTGCATCATGTCGCGGAATAAATCTTTTGCTTTTTCGGTACCATAGGCAAGTTCGCTGAGCTTCAATTCTCTGTCGGCCAAATCTTCTCTGGTGAGGGTACAGCGAATTTGATGATCATTAACTTTTTCGATTTTCATATTTTATCACATCCCTACTATTAAGATACTGTTATCCTGCCGTTTGGTGACAATAAAACGCCACTTAAAAATATATTATACTTTAGACGAATTTAAGTCAATAGGTCAGAAAAACAGTTTAAAAAAATTTAATAATCTGCGGTGTTTTAATCGGTTTATAAGGTTTTTGTTAAAAATAAATAAAAAAACAGTAAAACTGCTTGCAAAAACTGGCAATTAATACTATAATTTGTTTGTGAGATGCTTCCGGGTAAATTAGTATCGGAAGGAGGCATGTACTTTATATTTGTAACACGAATCTAATTGAATAAAATCAGGAAGCCTGTCTGGCCATGCTGCCGGTTTGTGACCGCGGAAACAGCGGCAATCATTTTTTCCGGTTAAGTATTTACAGTAATGTATTGTATGCCCTGACAGAGCTGTCTATTCCCTTCGGGCCTCTGGCCCCGCAATCAATTGATACCATAATTTCTACTTATTTTTAATGAAGGGAAGTCTAACAGGCCTTGTGCTTGTCGCGAATATTTCTGTAGATTTTCACAAATTATAATTCAATCCTATCTGGATGTTCGCAGCGGTAATTTATTTAAACTTTAGATACGTATCCGGCATCTTACGTTTTTAGTATCGTCATTAAAATGAAAACTATAATCGGTTTCGGGATTAATTTATCTCTTTGACATGACATATCACGGATGCCTTTTGGAAATGTTAAAAGTAAAGCCCGGGACAGATGGGAGAAACCATGACCTTTAAGGAGAAGAAAAATTCCGAGCCGCTTAGGGAAAGGCTTGAAAGGATGGAACGGGACGGAGTTAAACTGTATGTGAACGGTTCGGTTTCCACACCGGAATACATTACGCGGCATTGCGTGAATGAAGATACGGTTTATATGCCCGACTATGTGACGGATGAAAGCGGAAAGGTAAAGGAAATCAGATACGATAAAATTTATGTGAAGTAATTGCCCCCAAAACCGTGTCTGCTGATGCCGGGGAAGCGAGTGAGAGAAAGCCCCCTGAACGAAACGAGTAAAAGTTTCCCGGCGTCCGCTGCCGGCGTAAATTGTTGTAAAAAGTCAAATTAAGTAATGACGGTACCTGATTTGTTTGCTATAATATAGGGCGATTGGAGGTTACAGGATGAAGAAAAAATTAATACCCGTACTGATTGCAATCGTCCTTATTATAGTAATCGGGGGCGCGAGCGTGGGAGCGGCGCTGTTCGAGAAATATTCCTATTCCAAAGAACGGGCGGATTTGTCCGCATATTTTCAGATGAATGGGGAATCCGACGTGGCGATTGTGCTGCAGGATGAACTGATTGAGGAGAGAGCAAGGTTTTGGGATAATGTTTACTACCTGGATATGGAGACGGTCCACAAGTATTTCAACGACCGTTTTTACGAGGATAAAGGGGAAGGGCTTGTGCTATATGCGCTTCCTGACGATATTGTCCGCACGGCAATCGGCGGCAGCGAGGTGAGCGATAAAAACGGAGTGGAAACGCTGTCCTATGTTCCGGCCAGATATGAGGGCGACAAGCTGTATCTTGCAATTGATTTTGTGAAAAGGTACGCAAACTTTTCCTATGAGGGTTTCGGAGAGCCGAACCGCCTGCAGATAGATACAAAGTGGCCCGACCGTCAGGTGGCGGAAGCCAATAAGGACACGGCCGTAAGGGTCTTAGGCGGCGTAAAAAGCGAAATCCTGAAAGACATACAGGCCGGAGAGAAAGTAATTATACTGGAAGAGATGGAAAACTGGAGCAAGGTAAAAACCGGCGATTCCATCATCGGGTATGTGGAAAACAAGCGGCTTGAGAACGCTGCGGCGGAGCTTCCCATACCGGTAAGCGATTATGTGGAGCCGGAGTATACCAGCATTACGAGAGACCATAAGATTAACCTCGGCTGGCACGTGATAGGGGGACCGGCCGGAAACGACACCCTTTCAGAGGCGGTGGCAAACACGAAGGGACTGAACGTGATTTCCCCCACATGGTTTAAGTTAAATGACAGCGAGGGCGGCTTCGTAAGCTTTGCAAGCCAGGATTATGTGGATAAGGCACATGGTATGGGGCTTGAGGTGTGGGCGCTTGTGGAGAACATCGAGTATGCGGGCAGCATCGACATGTACGCGCTTCTGTCTTCCACCACCAATAGAGCCAGGCTGATTGACAGCCTTGTGAGCACGGCGCTTGGCTATAACATTGACGGCATCAATGTGGACTTTGAACAGATAAGCATGGACTGCGGGGAGCATTATATTGAATTTATCAGGGAGCTTTCCATTCCCTGCCGGGCAAACGGCATCGTGCTTTCCGTGGATAACTATGTGCCCACAGGCTATACGGACCATTATGACAGGGCGGAGCAGGGAGTAGTGGCGGACTATGTCATCATCATGGGATATGACGAACACTATTCAGGCAGCGACCAGGCGGGAAGCGTTGCGTCCATTGATTTCGTGGAGGAGGGAATCGAAAGGACGGTGGAACAGGTTCCGGCGCATAAGGTGATAAACGCCGTTCCCTTTTACACCAGAATATGGGAGACTAAGGGCGCGGAGCTTGGCAGTCAGGCGGTGGGCATGGCGGCGGCCGAGGAATATGTGAGAGCCCACAATATCGCGCTGGAGTGGGATGAAGAAACCTGCCAGAATTACGGAGAATACACCGAGGGCGGAAGCCTGTTCCAGGTATGGTTAGAGGATGAGCGTTCCATAGAGGTTAAGCTGAATATTATGGAGAAATACCAGATTGGCGGCGTGGCCGGCTGGCGGCTGGGCTTTGAAAAGCCGGAAATCTGGGATGTGATTGGGGTGTATCTGAACAGATAGGAGAAGCAAACGTATTTGTCTTATCCGAATAGAAAAAGTGAGAATATATAAGGGGCGGCTTATGGCCGCTCCTTAATCTATCTTTACCGGGAGGTTTCCCCTTCAATAAGCGTAAGAAGTTTATTTCTTGCCGCAAGCAAATCCTGACCCTTACGGGTATAGGTGCGGAAATCGCGGCAGACGCTTTGGATAAGCGAATCGGTTTTTTCGGGAGACAGGCAAAGCGCCTGAACAAGAAGCTCATAATCCTCGGCTCCGGCGCGCTGGGCTTCAAAGCGCATGCTTTTAAGGGGCCCCATTTGGCCGGGATACACAATGTGGGCGTCTCCGGCGGGCAGCAGTTCGCCTTTGTGGGGGCAGCAGGCGCTGTGCCAGATGTCGCTGCCGATGTAATAGTTAAAGCCCCAGTGGAGAAATCCTTTAAGCCGGTAGAGGGCGGCCATCCAGAGAATGAGACGGCTCACGGTAAGGGGCAAATCCATGCTTCGGTTCATTATGGGGCCTGCGGGAAAAGCGCAGGTATAAAACCACATTTCTTCGCCGGCCGCTTTCAGGGCTTCGTATTCCTCCTTCCATTTTTCATAGGTATCCTGCTTGGGAACCCAAATGTCAATCGCTCCGCCTAAATTTGTGGTCTCCACGGCCTCAACGACAGGGATTCCGGGGAGAAACTTACGGAATATTCCGGCAAGGATGCGGTAAGTGCCGTCGTTGCAGGTCTGAGGCTCGTCGGCCAGAGACTGGGTCATGCAGCCCTGCCAGCGGTTTTTCCTGATAATTTTTGCCCATTCGGAAAAATAAAGGCGGAGCTGGAGATAGCCTTTGGGCGTGGTAACGCCGGTATCGGCGTCCCATTAGGGATAGTATTCGCTGTCGTCCCAGACCCGCCAGTGGGCGATGGGGCCTCCGCAAAGCCATCTGGCCCCGGCGGCTCTGGCAATCTGTCCGGCGCGCTCTGCCATGGAAAAGTCAAAACCGCAGAGCTGGCCGTTTTGGTAGACGGGTTGTCCGGAAGGCAGGAGTATGTGGGTGCAGCGCATTTCCACCTGCGCTTTCACATAGCGGCGGTACAGCCGCCAGTATTCCGGGCTGTTTTTTTCCACGTTATGCTGAGAGGCAAGGCCGTTGTAGTCAAAAAAATTCAGCATGCCAAGACGGCTGGCGGAAAGAGGCGGCACCAGGGCGGCGCCGACGCGGCATTTTAAGGGGATTTTAGTTTCACGCTCCCCCTCAAGGATACACAGTTCTCCGGCATAAAAGGCGGGAACGGTATCCGGGCCGGCTTCCACGCACACATAAAGGGCAAGCCTGCCTTTGGGTCGGCGTTCCTTTACGGGAAGCAGAGCGTCATAGACTTCAAAAGGCGCTTTTCTGGTAACAAAATCCTGACAGCGGCTGTAGTCGGTAGTGGTCATCATCCTGCAGTCGGTATTTTCGTTTACGCCTACAGGGAGCAGCCAGTAAAGTCTGGTTTCCAGGCCGGCAGCCTCCTGATGCCAGGAAAAGGTAACGCGCAAAGTCCCGGAAGGAACCTCGCCCAGAACCTGACAGCCGCAGTGGCCGCCTCTTGGCAGGGTAAGCTGCATCAGGGTGTCCCCGCTGTGGGGAGAGTCGGGGTAGAGCCAGTCTGTGTCGGTAAAAACGGAATATTTCATAATGATGTCCTTTCAGGTTTCGTTCCGCCCTCGAACGCCGGGGTATCGTCCGGGGTGACGGCGGGAATTAATATGGTAACAGTGGTGCCTTTTCCAGGCGTGCTTATGCATGAGAGACCGTAGGGTTTTCCATAGGCAATCCGAAGACGCTCGCAGATATTGCGCACGCCGTATCCTCCGGAGGCGTCGTCCGTATACCGGGACTTTACATGCGCGTCCCCGGGCATCTCCTCCGTGTCTTTGCGGGGAGCCGGGGAAAAATTCATCCGCAGGGTTTCCTCGTCCATGCCCACGCCGTCGTCCTCAATGGTGATGGTCACGCGCTTTTTGCTGCGGGCGGTGGCCACCCTGAGACGGCCCTTCTTGGAAGGCTTTTCAAGGATGCCGTGGATAATTGCGTTTTCTATCAGCGGCTGTAAGGTGATTTTGACAATCAGGCATTTGCCGGCCGATTCGTCCAGACGCCAGTCAACCTGCACTCTGTTTTCAAAACGCATATTCTGGATGTCTGTGTAAAGCTGCGCGTGCCGTATTTCATCGGCCAGCGGGATACGGTCGTTCCCGCCGCTTAAGGAAATCCGGTAAAACCGTCCCAGGGCTTTTACCATTCGGCTTATTTCCGGAACGTTGCGGGAGATGGCGGTGCAGTTGATTAAATCCAGCGAATTATAAAGGAAATGGGGATTAATCTGGGCCTGAAGGGCTTTCAGCTCCAGATTTTTAATCTGCTGTCCGTACAGGACTTTTTCCTCCATCAGTCCGTCGATGCGGTTCATCATCTGGTTAAAATTTCCCATTAGCTGAGAGATTTCGTCATTTCCGGAAAGCGCCATCCTCACGTCAACGTCTCCCTGTTCCACCCGCCGCATGGTCTGGGCCAGAAGGAAAATCCGGTTCAGCGTGGATTTGCTTAAGGCGACGGCAAGCAGGTAGGCGGCTACGCCGAGAATGGCCACGATTATCAGCATTTCAGACCGCAGTTCGTGGCTCAGGCGGAAAATATCGTTAAAGGGAAGGAGGGATACCATGCGCCAGCCCTCCATGGAAAGGGCGCGGCACTGGACGTAATAATCCTCTCCTTCTATCTGCACCGGCTCCCATACGCCGGTATCGGAGGCGGGCAGAAGGCCGGCAAGAGCCCCGAAGGACTTTGGGGCCGGACTGCCGGAGGAATGGTATAAAATCTCGTTTTCCCGCAGAAGCAGCAGGATGCCGTTTTCGGTGACGGAGGTGTTTTCCGCGAGGCTGACAACATGTCTGGCGTCGATATCCGCGCGCAGAACGGCAAGGGGCGTTCTGACGCTGCGGGGGTTATAAATGACCTGCATGGAGGAAAACCACTCCCTCTCGCCCTCCGGCTGGTCCGCGAAATCGGGCGGGGCAAACCAGGTTCTTCCGTTTTGGGCGGAAAGGGCGGTGTACCAGTTGCTGCCGGAGACTTCCCGGAGCTGGACGATGCTGTTCTGACCGGAGGCGTAGAGGTAATCGTTGTCGGCGTACAGGCGGATGCGCTGGAGGCCGGAGAGATTACATAAATACGCAAAGGTAAGGGCGAGCTGGTCGGAATCCTCAAGCCGGCTGATATAGGTATAGTCTTCAGGCGCGTTGGAGGCCATGTCGTAGACGATGGGGTCCATTACGAGAATGTCGAGCACCTCGTCCAGCTTTCTGAAGGTCTGCTGCAGGGAGAGGAAAGTATCGTCAAAGGCGTTCTGGGCGGCGGTCAGAGTCTGCTTTTGCATGACGCCGCGCACCCGCAGACAGGCATATACGGTAAAAAAGCCGAGAGGAAGCACTACCAGCAGAAAATATATGCACAGGAGTTTGGTTTTCAGGCTGCTCGTTTCCGCGCGGCGAAAAAAGCCGGACTTAAATTTCATTTCGGTGTCTCTCCCTGTATTCCTTGGGTGAAAGTCCGGTTTCCCGGGTAAACAGTTTCGTAAAATATTTGCCGTCGGCGTAACCTACGGACCGGGCGACCTCATAAAGCTTTTTGCCGGAACCGGCAAGCAGTTCCTTCGCATGCATGACGCGGAGCTGGGTAAGCCGCTGGTTGATGGTTTTACTACAGCTTTTTTTGTAGGCGGCGCACAGGTAAGTATAAGTAAAACCAAGCTCCCGGGCCATATCCTGAACGGTCAGGCCGCAGTCCGTATAATTTTGTTCCAGATACCGCTCCACCCGGGAGACAATGTCTGTATCCCCATCGGCGAAAGCGGAGAAATATTCCCCGGAAAGGGAAAACAGAATATCCCATAGCTTCGCCAGCGTATCCTGCCCGGCCGCCGTGTAAAGGTAGTAGTCGGCGTTCTGGGTGATGGCGGTGATATTGCAGTTTTCGGCGGCGTTTAAAAACACATAAACAATCTGGCGGTAAAAATGACGGAGATAAGAGGGCTCTGTTCCCTCGCACCGGCGAATTTCCCAGTAAAATTTATGCAGAAGATTTACAGTCTCCGTTTCCCGGCGGCGTCTTACAGAATCGGAAAGCTCGTCAAGCTCCGCCTGGCTGTATTGGAAAATTTTGCTGCCAAGAGGCGTATCCGGCCTGCACTCCCCATGGAAAAACAGCTTTCGCTCATCTTCCTGATTGTCCGATTTTTGAATATCCCTTATCACATCCCGCAGGGCCTGCTCCACTTCCTCCAAATCAATGGGCTTTTCCACATAACTGGCAGCTTTCAGTTTGATGGCGCCCTTTAAGTATTCTTTATCCGAGTAGCCGCTCAGAAAAATAAACTGGCATGCGGGATGAAACTCACGGATGGCGGCAGCCATTGGAAGGCCGTACATCCGCGGCATTTTGATGTCGCTGATTACGATATCGGGATGGCTGCTGCGCGCCGTATCTATGGCCTCGACGCCGTCAGAGGCCTGTAAGACCCTGGTTATCCCCAGCTCCTCCCAGGGAAGATGGTCGCACAGCACTTTTCTTGGCATGGACTCGTCGTCAACAATCAATACGGTAAAATTCATCAACATTCCCCCTTGAAAATCTGCTTCATATGTCAATGATATACAAAAACAAAAAACTTTTCAATTTAAAAATAATAATATTCATGTGCAAAATGGCAAACAACATAATTTTGTACCCTTTTCGAAAATTCGTCCCATTGTATTGGACGGAAGGGGTCTGTTAAGATAAAACTGCAAAGACGCACCGGGAAATTGTAAAAAGGAGGGCAAAAGGAGGAAAACTTATGCAAAGCAGAAAACATCCGTTTTTATATGATTTGCGCCACAACAAGACCAAGTGGCTGATGCTTCTTCCGGCGGCGGTCGTGGTGATTTTAATGTGTTACATTCCAATGGGAGGGATTGTCCTTGCCTTTAAGAAATACAACTACCATGACGGCGTTTTCGGAAGTCCGTGGGCAGGGCTGGAGAACTTCCAGTATTTTTTCAAGTCGGGTAAAGCCTGGCTCACCACAAGAAACACCATTCTCTATAATATCGCGTTTCTGTGCGTGAACACTTTTCTGCAGATTACATGCGCCGTTTTACTGAGCGAGCTTGCGGGAAAGGCATTTAAGCGCGTTACCCAGTCGGTGATGTTTCTGCCGTACTTCATTTCCTGGGTAGTAGTGGGAGCCTTTGTTTATAATTTGTTTAATTATGAATTTGGGGCGGTCAATTCATTCCTTAAGAGCGTGGGAATGGAGCCTGTGGATGTCTATTCCAACAAAAACGCATGGCCCGTGATTTTGATTGTAGTCAGCGCTTTTAAAAACGTAGGATACGGCACGGTCATGTATCTGGCAAGCATTGTCAACATAGACGGGGAAATGTTTGAGGCAGCCGATTTGGACGGCGCTACCATGTGGCAGAAAATACGCTACATCACGCTGCCATGTATACGGCCTACGGTGGTGATTCTGTTCCTGCTTGCAATCGGGACGATTATGAAAGGAGACTTTCAGATGTTCTGGCAGGTAACGGGAAACAATCCCATGGTATTGGATGTGACGGACGTTATCGACACCTATGTGACCCGCTCACTGATGACGCTGCAGGAATTTGGAATGACCAGCGCGGCAGGGCTTTACCAGTCGGGAATTTCCTTTGTGCTGGTTCTGGCGGCTAACTATATTGTGAAAAAAGTGGAACCCGATTACGCGCTGTTCTGACAACGGACAGGAGAAAAAGGAGGCGTTATTTATGCGGAAAATATACGGACAGAAAAAAAGACGCGTAAGCTCTGACCGTCTGGTGTTTAATATATTGTCGTTTACGGTGCTGACGGTACTGTCCCTTATCTGTCTGCTGCCTTTCTGGCTGGTGGTCAGCGGTTCGTTTTCGGACCAGCAGTCCATACGGCTGAACGGCTACCGGCTGATTCCCGAGAATTTTTCGGTGGATTCTTACCGGATGCTGTTCCGCATTCCGGAGGAGCTTTTGCAGGCGTATGGAATTACGATTTTTGTGACGGCGGCGGGCACGGGCCTTGGGCTGTTTATCACCAGCATGGCGGCATATGTGCTGGCGGACAAAGAGTTCCGTTACCGCTATCAGGTATCGTTTTTCTTTTACTTTACCTCGATTTTTGGCGGCGGTCTGGTTCCCTGGTACATATTTAATACCAAGTATCTGCACTTTCACAACAATATCATCGCGCTGATTCTTCCGATACTGGTCAATGTGACTTATCTGCTTATTCTGAAAAGTTACATGATGAATATTCCGGATTCCCTTTATGAATCCGCCAGACTGGACGGCGCGGGGGACTGGGTGGTGTATTTCCGGATAGCGCTTCCGCTGTGCAAGGCGGGGCTGGCTACGGTAGGATTATTTATCGCCCTCAACTACTGGAACGACTGGTACAACGCCATGCTGTTTCTGGACGAGGGAAAAAGAGAGCTTTATCCGTTGCAGTATTATTTAAATAATATACTGACAAAGGCTCAGGCAATCAACGCGGCCGCGGCCCGCAGCGGGATTCCGGCCTCCGACGTGCCCAGCGAGCCAATGAAGCTGGCCATGACGGTGGTAGCCACCGGCCCCATTATCCTGCTGTACCCTTTCCTGCAGAAATACTTTGTAAAGGGCGTTACCATCGGTGCGGTAAAAGGTTAAAAAACCTTATTATTCCAAAATTTAAAAAGGAGGAAGGATTTATGAGAAAGAGAACAAGAATCTGTAGTTTGCTCATGGCAATGCTGTTGGGGATCGGCGTTCTGGGCGGATGCGGCAGCGAGCCTGCTGAGGGTTCGGGCACGCCTGAATCTACAAAGGCTTCCGTGCCGGATGCAGGTCAGCCGGAGGGAAATGGGCCGGATATCTCCAAAGAGGTGGAGCTGACAATGTATCTGATCGGAGACCGCCCGGTAGACAATGACGAGGTGTTTGAAAAGATCAATGCAAGGCTGAAAGAGGAAATCAATGCCACCATTAACGTGAAGTTCATGAGCTGGGGCGAGTATGAGGAGAAATACCCTCTGATCTTTGCCTCCGGCGAGGAATGGGACATCATCTATACCGCAGACTGGTGTTTCTACAATGGTCAGGCCACCAAGCAGGGCTTCTGGGAGATCACGCAGGAGGCGCTTGACACGTATGCGCCTATGACGGCGGCCACCATCTATCCTGAGGCGTGGGAGCAGGCAAAGGTGAACGGACAGGTATTTATGCTGCCCATGAACTACAAGGAA
>OFFW01001204.1_pt1 | contig 16007 bp, 14 predicted proteins | sample 1521501 | NCBI WGS metagenome assembly OFFW01 (sample SAMEA3504107, study PRJEB24116) | mouse gut metagenome | biome: mouse gut; feature: mouse-associated habitat; material: faeces | place: Denmark | collected 2011
AAAGTGATGGATATGGTAATTACTGGCTTCGGGTCACGCCTGGTCAGGGTGCGTCCTGCAGCATGAAAAGAAGCCAACCGGGCTGCAAAAAGAGCGGACTTCGGCTGAAATAGGAAAGAGGAGATGACAAGATATGAAGAAGATCAGTATTATAATTCCCTGCCTGAACGAGGAGGAGGCTTTGCCGGTATACTACGAGAAAATGTCTGCCGTGATGGATGGGATGTCGGACGTGGAGTTTGAACTGCTGTTTGTCAACGACGGTTCAAAGGACGGCACGCTTGCTGTGATCAAAGAGCTTGCGTCTAAAGATCCGCGTGTCAAATACGTATCGTTTTCCCGCAACTTCGGGAAAGAAGCCGCTATCTACGCAGGTCTTTCCTATTCCGACGGGGATCTGACCGCTATAATGGATGCCGATTTACAGGATCCGCCGTCGCTTCTGCCGCAGATGTACCGTGCCATTGTGGAGGAGGGATACGATTCCGTCGCCACACGGCGGGTCAACCGCAAAGGCGAACCCCCCATCCGTTCTTTTTTTGCGCGCTGCTTTTACCGCCTGATGAACCGCATTTCCAAAGCGGATATTGTAGACGGCGCAAGGGATTACCGCCTGATGAACCGCTCTTTTGTGGATGCGCTGCTTGCCATGGGCGAATACAACCGTTTTTCCAAAGGGTTGTTCGGCTGGGTCGGGTTTGAAACCAAATGGCTTGAATATGAAAACGTAGAACGGGTGGCAGGCGAGACGAAATGGTCGTTTTGGAAGCTGTTTTTGTATTCCATAGACGGCATAGTGGCGTTTTCTACGATGCCGCTGTCCATAGCCGCATTTTTTGGCGTCTTTATGTGCGCAGTATCCGCGGTTTCCATTGTATTCATTATCGTACGGCAGCTTTTGTACGGCGGTTCTGCTTTCGGCTGGCCGTCCATGGTCTGCATCACGATGTTTTTAGGAGGTATTCAGCTTTTGTGTATCGGCATATTGGGTTCCTACCTGTCAAAGACCTATCTGGAAGTAAAGCGCAGGCCCATCTTTATCTGTAAAGAAACCAACACAGTACGGCGCAGAAGCGGCGCGGAATGCAGCGGGGAAGAACGATGAAAAAAGCAGGCGCAATGTTGTGGAACGCAGTGGAAACGGTTTCGCTGTGGTGTTTGTCCGTTTTATTTTTGCTGCTGCATAAAAAGCCGACGCCGCAGGCGGAGGAATCCTTTCTGCAGTTTGTAAAATTCGGCCTGGTCGGCGTAAGCAATACCGCCGTCAATTATGTGATTTATCTGGGCGTGCTGCTGTGCCTTCGGGCTTTGGGACTCTGGAAGGAATACGATTATCTGGCGGCGACGGCGGCCGGATTTGTTTTGAGTGTATTATGGTCCTTTTTTTGGAATAATAAATTTGTATTTACCGTGAAAGAGGGCGAACAGCGTTCGGTCTGGAAAGCGCTGGCGCGGACCTATCTTTCCTATTCGTTTACCGGGCTGTTTTTAAACAGCGTCTTAATGGTGCTTTGGGTGGACATGCTCCATATATCGGAGTTTCTGGCCCCTGTTATAAACCTGCTGTTTAATGTCCCGGTGAATTTTCTGATTAATAAATTCTGGGCATTTAAAAAAGAGGGATAACAGTATGGTAAAAGGTTTGATATTGGCCGCATTGTTTTTGGGCGCGCTGCCGTTTTTGCTGGGCCTGCTTGTAACCGGGCTTCCTGCGAAAAAAAGAGAGGCGCATATCCGGGCTGCCGGCATGGACGAAGAAAAAGACAATCTGCTGTTTTGCGTGGCGGCCGGGTACATTGTGATGTTCGGCCTGTTCTGGCTGTTTGCGCTGCCCTTTGTCTGGCTGAAAGGGACGCTGTCTTTGCTGGTGCAAAGCTATATGGGGACCGCGCTGCTTTTGGCGGCGGTTTCTGCGGCGGTAAATTTCAGGCGGCTGCCGGTTATTTTTGGAGCCGCGGTGCGTGCGGTGAAGGGATTTACGCTATGCATCTGGGCGCAGCTTTTGTTTGCGGCGGGGCAGGCGTTTGTTTACCTGCGTTACCAGTATTCCAATGCGGACGACGCGTTTTACGTGGCTTCGGCGGCGACTTCGCTTGCGACGGATACGGTATTTGCATTTAACCCGTATACCGGGTCGGCGTATACCAAGCTTCCGGCGCGGTATGTGCTCTCCCCGTTCCATGCCTTTACGGCGATGGTGTCAAAGGTGACGGGACTGCATCCGGCGACGACGGCGCATGTGGTGTTTCTGATTGTATTTTTAATGCTTGCGTATGCGGTGTACGCGCTGATTGGGCGGATGCTGTTTTGGGACGGGGACGGTTCCGGTTCTTTTTCTTCCGGTACGGCGTCTGAAAAGCGGATGGAACAGACCGGCTATTTTCTGGTTATCGTAACGGCCCTTATGGTGTTTTCCGCATACAGCGAGCGGACTGCCGGGCTGTTTCTTTTGATCCGTCTCTGGCAGGGGAAAGCCGTTTTGGCGGGCGTATTGCTGCCGCTTTTGTTTTACCTGGGGGTCCGTACAACGGGGCTTTTGCAGGAGGAGGAGGCCTGCTTTTGGGACTGGGCGCTTTTGTTTCTTCTGATGTGCGGCTGCTGTATGGTTTCGTCCATGGGCGTGATATTAAGCGCCGTTCTGCTCGGCATCCTTGCGCTTTTAGCTGCGGGAAAGTACAAAAGCATCCGGCTTTTGGCATACGCGGCGTGCTGCTGCCTGCCGAATCTGTTTTGCGGCGGGCTGTACCTGTGGATCCGCTGAACGGCTAGAATAGGAGGCATATTTTGAAAGAAACGTTTCGGGCGGTTATGTCCATGTATGATTCTTACAACGGGACAGGGATGCAGATGGCATTGTTTTTTGCCTGCCTGGTTTATCTTCTGGTACAGAAAAAAGAAAAAGAAAAGCGGTATCTGTTCGCGGGCTATACGCTGCTGTTTTTTATCCTCTGCTTTTGTCCGGTTACGGCGAAGCTGATTATGGAGTGCATTGGCGGAGAGGTTTACTGGCGCATGTTCTGGCTGCTGCCTGCGGCTGCAGGAACCGGATATACGGCGGCGCGGGTTCTGATGCAGGCGGAAGGGAAGGCGAAGCGGTATCTGCTGCTTACCGTCATGCTTGCCGTTATTGTACTGACCGGGACGAACGTATACAACGGCACGATTTTTCACCGCAAGCAAAACTGGTACAAGCTGCCGCAGGATACGGTGGATATCTGCAATATCATAGAACAGGACGCGGCCGAACACGGGATTACCCGCAAAAAGCTGGTTACGGTAAACGATCTGATTACGACCGTCCGTCAGTACGACGCGGGCATCCTCATGCCGTACGGCAACGAAGTCATAAAGGGCAACCGTGCGGAAACGGAAAACGCATCGCAGATATTCCGGATTATGAGCGGCGATACGAAAAACTGGGAAGCGCTGCTGTGGTATCTGTCAATGGAAGCGTGCAACTATTTTGCCTATCCGGCGGACGAGGCGACAACCGATCTGCTCGTATCGCAGGGCCTGAGCAAAGTGGGAAGCAACGCCTCCTACAGCGTGTTCCGAAACGATACGGATAAGGAAGCGTATGACGGGGAATGGCTGATTACGCAGTATGGCGACAAAGACGGCGTCCAGCTTATGTTTTATACCATGCAGGACAGCAAGGGGCATCTGATTGTCGTAGACGGCGGCTGGGTTACGGACGCAGACTATGTCCGTCAGGTCATTAAAGCGCTTGGCGGCCGTGTGGACGCCTGGATTGTGACCCATCCCCACCGGGATCACGCGGGCGCGTTTACGGAAATTTACAAAAACCCCGGAAAGATCAAAATAGACAAAGTCTATGCGGTAGACATGGCTTTGCCACAGCTTTGTCTGGAACGCGCGCCGTGGGACGAAACGGAAGTATACGAGGAATGGTTAAAGCTGACGATCCCGCAGCTTACGTATGTGCACCGGGGCGACACTTTTACGGTAGAAGGGCTTGCTTTTGAGGTCTTTAACGCGTATGATGATTATGTAGGCCGTCTTTCCAATGATTTGTTAAACGACGGTTCCATGATGTTTAAAGTAACGGCAAAAAAAGAATCCATGCTCTTTTGCGCGGACGTCGGGGACGACATGAGCGATTACCTGTTAGAAACCTACGGGGACGCTTTGCAGGCGGATTATATCCAAATGGGCCACCACGGCAACGGCGGGCTAAAGAGCGGCTTTTATAAATCCATCGGGGCAAAGGCAGCGTTTTTTGACGCACCGGACTGGCTGATGAACGGACGCGACAAGCGGTTTTCTACAATGAAAAACACGTATCTGATGACACAGGAGGGAGCGGCGGTATACAGCTTTTCGACAACGCCGAACCAGATTATTTTAAAGTAAGGAGAAGGGTTATGTTACATGCGTCAATTTTGGGGGCAGTTTTGTACCTTGCGGCGATTACCGCCTGTACCGTAATGGTTTACCGGTACCGCAAATCCTGCCAGCCGATGAGCGGGTTTGTGTGGGCGGTGCTCTCGTTTCTGGCCACTATTTGCATGGGAAGCATTCTGGCAGGCGTAATCAGCCTGCTGCATATTCCGGTCAATATCTATACCATGGCGGTTATTTACGCGCTGCTGGCGGGTATTACGGCATTTTTGATCCGCAGGGAAGGCATGGTGCAGGAATACGAATGGGAAAAGTTCGACTTTATTGTCGTCGCCGCCGTAACGGTGGGGGTTGCGGCAGTCTGCATCAAAATATTTTCCCCGCAGCTTTTGTACTGCTACTACAACAGCGACGCCGGGCTGCATTTAAAAGAAGCGACCGCAATCGTGCGTTCCCAGAAAGTGACCAATATGTACTTTCTGCACTTGCAGAACGCCATGTTTATCGAAATGGTGCAGCCGTTTGTACGCATTGCCGACTGGTATAAAGGGTACATCCTGGGCGACTGCTTTTTCCTGTGGGTGGAGACGCTGTTTTTCGCGGCGTTTATCCGGCGGTACGCGCGGACGACGGCTTCAAAAGTATTTGCTGCTTTGCTGCTGTTCTGCTACTTTCTGGGCTACCCGTTTTTCAGCTTCTATTATTCGTTCGGCTACTGGGCGGTCGGAAGCATGATGATCGGGTTCCTTATCATGACGTTAAGGCTTTACGAAGAAGCAAAGGCAGAGCGTAAAATCACGGAATTTATGCTGATGCTGGGCTGCTTTGGCGTAATGACCAGCTATATGATGTTCGCCCCGGTGGCGTTTACGGCAGTCCTGTTTTACCTGATGATTGTAGCAAAACGGGAAGGAAAAATATTTATTAAGAAAAATGTAATTCTTGCGCTGCGCGTCTTTTTGCTCCCAACGGCAATGGGACTGTATTTTTGCCTGTACGGTTTTTTCATTTCATCCGGGACGAGCATAGCGGGAGCGCTGACGAACGCCGGGGGAATTTATACGGAGCTTTATATGGATTTCTTCTGGACGATATTCCCGGTGCTTTTTGTGTTAGCCAGTACCTTAAAACGGCGCAGATTTACGCCGGACGTCCTGTTTTTTCTGGCATTTTTCCTTTTTACCGGCGTAATGCTGCTGCTGACGCTTATGCACCGTGTTTCGACCTATTATTACTATAAAACATATTACCCGCTTTGGATGCTCTGCTGGGCGCTGACCGCCAAAGCGGTTTCCCTGATGTTACAGCAGGCAAAAGAGACGCTGGCTGCATATTGTACTATGGTGGCGCTTTTTCTTGTGCTTTGCTTCGGAAAAATCGAGTACCGGGTGGTAACGTCTACGGAACGCATCACAGGCGCCATGCACAGTACGGCGTTTTTTACCCTGTACCAGCACGACTGGTCCTTTATTACAAGAGGGCACGAAGGGCTGGACAATTCTGTGTTTGATTTGTTTCAGTATGTGGCGGATCATCTTTCGGAAGAGAAGATGGTGCCGCTTTTAACCGAAGAAAACGATTACGGGCAGACCTATCTGTACGAAGGGGCAAGCGGCTACGATTTCCCGGATTTTTATGAATGGCGGCATACCAAAAAAGAACTTCGTCAGGCGTTTTACGACTGGGAGGTGCGGTATGCGGTGATGATGAAGGGAACGCAGTTTGAGAAGGAGCACGGGGAGGATACGCTTGGGAAAAAGGGCGTAAAGATCGAATTTGAAAACGAAGCCGGGTATATTTTAAGCTTAAGCTATTGACAGAAGATCCGTCAGGCATAGGGCAGGGTATGCGGCAGGCCAAGAACCCCGGCTCAGAATAATGAATAAGGAGATTTCTATGTATGTAAACCAAGACGCGGCATTTCAAAAAAAAATAGAACAGGAAAAAAGCTTTGTCTCTGCGGATTTGGGGGATTTTGCAAAATTTTTGGCATATACCCATGACGACGGGCCGGACGATGTTGAAGCGGAACCGCAGCGGCATGGGATCCGCAAGTTAAAAGGGACGCCTGCCTGGGCGCTTTTGTATCCGGCCAGGAAAGGGTATCATGCGGCAAAGTTTTTGTACCAAAACGGGGTGTCTGGCGTGTACCAAAAGGCAGAGCATGCCCTTACCCACAACCGCTATACCAGGCGCAGGGAAGCCAGGAAATACCTGACGAAAATTATGCCTACCGAAGAAGAAAAGCAAAAGCAGAGGGAGCGCGTTTTTGACGCGGATTTGAAAATCAGCGTGCTGGTGCCGCTGTATAATACGCCGGAGCCGTTTTTGCGCGATATGATTGCCTCCGTGACCGGGCAGACGTACCAGAACTGGGAACTTTGCCTTGCGGACGCTTCGGATACAGCCTGCGGCGAGGTGGAAGCAGTGGTAAAGGCATATGCCAAAGAAGACAGCCGCATTGTTTACCGCAAGCTTTCTTCCAATGACGGGATTGCGGAAAATACAAATGCATGCATCAAGATGTCAACGGGGACGTATCTGGCGTTATTTGACCATGACGACGTGCTGCACCCTTCGGCTCTTTATGAATGCGCAAAGGCAATTGAGAGGGAAGGCGCGGATTTTGTTTATACGGACGAAGTCACATTTGAGGGGGAAGAACTCGAAAATATTTTGACGTATCATTTTAAGCCGGATTTTTCGGTTGATAATTTAAGGGGCGTAAATTATATCTGCCATCTGAGCGTATTTAAACGATCCCTGTTGGACGAAGTGGGGCTGTTTCGGCGGGAATACGACGGAAGCCAGGATCACGACATGATCCTGCGCCTGACGGACGCGGCGGGGCATATCTGCCACATTCCCAAAATCCTTTATTTCTGGCGCAGCCATAAAATGTCCACGTCGCAGAATTTGGACGCTAAGCCGTATGCCATTGCGGCGGGCAGGAATGCGGTCAGGGAAGCGGAACTGCGCAGGGGTTACCCGGCCAAAGTGCACAGCGCGCAGATTTGCAAAACCCATTACAGGATGCAGTATGAAACGAAAAACCCGAAGGTATCGGTTTTGATATACGATACGGGACAGGGAAAGGATAAGGCGGCCCGGACGGCGGCGGGTGTGGAAAAGATTTCTGCGTACGGCAATCGGGAACTTTTGTACGCCGCAGATATGGTCGGGTTTTTGGAGGCTATGCAGAAAGCCGCGGGGGAGTATATCCTGTTTTTGGCGGCGGGCGTCCTGCCTGTGACGCCTTCGTTTATAGAGGAGCTTTTGATGTTTGCGCAGCGGGAGGACGTAGGGCTGTGCGGCATGCAGATACTTGACCGTAAAGGCCTGATTTTTAGTTCGGACATTGTGGTGGGGCCTGCGAGCAATCTGCTTGCGCTTGAAGTGAACCGGGGCGTGCCGTACGACGCGCCGGGTTATATGGGCAGAAATTATTATGCCCACGACGTTTCCGCAATATCCGGGTATGCGTGTATGGCAAAAAAAGAAGATTTTCTGGAGTTGTGGGAACAGGGCGGCACAAGGTGCGTATTTGCAAGGATACTGGAAGTGTGCTTTTTGCTGCGCGGCAAAAACAGGCAGGTGGTGTTAAATCCATATGCTTTATGCCAGGCGGCGGACACGGAAGATTATGCCGGCCTGCCGGCGGCAGACGCGCAGAAGCTGATGATAACGTACCGGGATCAGATAACCTCAGGCGATCCGTTCTACAATAAAAACCTTTCGCTTGAACGGTACTGGCAGAAAAAATAGGAGAAAGTATGATCAGTGATTTTGATTTGGAGGGCAAAAACAAACTGCAGAAGGCAGCCTATTATCTGAAAAACTACGGCGCGCCGTATACGGTCAAAAAGGCGCTGCGAAAGCTTGGCGTGCCGTTTCGTGAAGAATCGGAATATATGGCGTGGTGCAGAAGGAATGCCGCTTCTAAAAATGAGAGGAGAGGCCATGCGCAGCTTTGCAGGATCGGTTCGTTTGCCGTTGTGTTTGAACAGGGCACGGATATGGGGCGCGCCGGATTTAAGTCCCAGTCCGTAAACAATCTTTCTTATATTGCAATAGACGGCGGAACGGCGGTTTTGGATTTGCTGCGGCAGTCGGACGCGGAGGCTTTTGTGTTCTGCGGCCGTTCTGCGCGCGTTCTGCCGGAATATCTGTATGAAACGGCAAAGGCGTTTACGCAGGATACCGAACCCGTCAGCCGGATACGCCAAAAGAATGAAAAACCGGTGGATCTGGTGTATACGGACGAGGACAACTGCGCAGGCAAAAAACGGCGTCGTCCGTTTTTTAAACCGGATGCGGATATACAGCTTTTATTGAATTTCCAGTATCTGGGCGAGGTGTTTGCGGTTCGGCGAAGCCTGCTTAAAAAGGTGGCGGGCAGCGGTGAGGATGTGCGTTTATGCGGAAACGGATGGTACGATCTGGCGCTGCAGGCATTTCGCTGTGCGGAACATATCTGCCATATCCCAAAAGTGCTGTTTTCAAATCTAACGTCAAAAGAAGAAGCAGGACTGTTTGCCCGCAGCCGTTTGACGGACGGCGCCGGATGCTTAAAGCGTTACCTGAAAGCGGAACATATAGCGGCCGATATTATAAAATCCGACGTGCCGGGGTTTTTCCATGTGAGGGTTCGGCTGGCGAAGGAACCTTTAGTCAGTATTATCATTCCGAATAAAGACCACATAGAGGATTTGGGGCTGTGCCTTACCTCTCTGGCCGAACAGAGCGATTATACCAATTATGAGGTTATCATTGCGGAAAATAACAGCACGGATCCGGAAACGTTTGCTTATTATGAGAAGCTCCAAAAAGAAGACGGGCGTATTTCCGTTGTGGTCTGGGAAGGGGAGTTTAACTATTCCGCAATTAATAATTTTGCGGTAAAGCATGCGCGCGGGGAGTTGTTTTTATTTTTAAACAACGATACGGAATTTATGGACGCGCAGTCGCTGCGGGAACTGGTTGTTTCCGTTTTAAAGCCGGGCGTGGGCGCTTGCGGCGCTATGCTTTATTACGGCGATCGCACTATTCAGCATGCGGGGGTAATTATCGGGATGGGAGGCTTTGCCGCCCATGCGCTCTGGAGCCTTTCGGATCGGGATGAAACGTATTATCCGTTTTCACTGTGCGAGCGAAGGGTCAGCGCCGTTACGGGAGCATGCCTGATGGTCCGGAGGTCTGTTTTTGAAGAGACGGGCGGTATGGAAGAAGACTTTGCGGTGGCGTTAAACGACGTTGATTTTTGTATGAAAGTACGCGCGGCCGGGTACCATATTTTGTTTAACCCCTATGCAAGGCTGTATCATTACGAGTCCAAATCCAGAGGTTATGAGGATACGGTGCAGAAACAGGCCAGGTTCCAAAAGGAAATCAACCGGTTCCAGCAAAAGTGGGAAACCGAAATTTTAAACGGCGATCCGTATTACAACCCCAATTTAACGCTGCACCGCGCAGATTATTCCATGGATATTTAGGAATGCACATACAGACGCGGTGAAAAGGATAAAATAAATGAAAGAAAAATCAACGTTAGCAAATATATTTTATAACAGCTTTGGTACGATGTTTTATTATGGGTGCCAGTGGCTGACGACGCTTTTGGTTGTAAGGCTTGCCGATTACGCGGACGCCGGGGTCTATTCCATTGCGATGACCTTTACGGCGGCGTTTGCGATTCTGGCGCTTTATAATACCAGGCAGTACCAGGTCGCGGATGTAAACGGGGAGTATTCCGATTGGACATACATCCGTTCGCGTTACCTTTCCATTGCAATCGCATTTTTGCTGTGCTTTGCCGGGCTGTGCTTTAATAACTACACGCCTTATCAGTGGGGCGCAATCCTTTTGTATATGCTCTATAAATGCGTGGAGGCATGGATTGACGTCTATCATGGCGTCGATCAGAAAAACGGGCGTATGGATTATATCTGCTATTCTTATATTGCGCGCGGGATTATGATGCTCGGCGGCTTTTGCCTGGTATTGGCCGTGACCAAAAACCTGGTGGCCGCAATCGGGAGCATTACCTTCATGTCGTTTCTGGCAGCGTTGTGTTATGACAGGCGTATCGCCGGGCGCTTCCTTGCAAAAGGGGAAGCGTTGGATAAGGATGCGCTCAAAAAACTTATGGTCGCCATGATTCCGCTCGTCGTTGTGGCGGTTACCAATAACCTTTCCATTTCCCTTCCGAAGTATTTTCTGGATCGGTATTACGGAGAGGAGGCGCTTGGTTTTTACAGCTCGGTCGCAACGCCAAGCATGATTGTGCAGGTTGGCGCGCAGACGGTATTTATTCCGCTGATCCGCCCGCTTGCCGACAAGCTTAAGCAAAATGACAAAAAGGGGTTTGTCGGAATTTTAAAAACGGTGGGGATTGTGTTTGCCGTGCTTTCGGTTATAGCCCTGATTGCTTCGGCGCTGCTTGGCACATGGTTTTTGTGCCTGGTGTTTGAAGATATTGGGCCGTACACCTACCTGTTTGTGCCGATTATTGTCACGACGCTTTTGATCAGCGTCAATGCCGCGCTGTTCCCGGTCTGTACGGTATTAAAAGAAATCAAGGGGCAGCTTGCGGTGGGAATATGCGGGCTGATAGCGTCCTTTGTTTCGTCTGTGGCGTGCGTAAAGCTGTTTGCCATGGACGGAGTTGTAATTGCACTGTTGATTACTTTGGGCGTACAGATTATAATAGAGATATACTGCGTATACCGCAGGATGAAAAAATGGAAGGAAACCGAACATGGATAAAATAGCAGTACTGATTCCCTGTTATAATGAAAGCAGGACAATCCGCAAAGTAGTAGAAGATTTTAAACGGGTTTTGCCCGAAGCCGCAATTTATGTATACGACAACAATTCCACGGACGGGACGGATAAGATTGCAAAAGAAGCGGGGGCTATTGTCCGCTACGAATACAAACAGGGAAAGGGCAACGTGATACGCAGGATGTTTCGGGATATTGACGCGGAATGCTACATCATTACGGACGGGGACGACACATATCCGGCGGAGGCTGCGCCCGATATGATTGATATGGTTTTTGGGAAAAATGCGGATATGGTAGTGGGGGACAGGCTTTCTTCCACGTATTTTACGGAAAACAAAAGGCCTTTCCACAATTTTGGCAACAGCTTTATGCGGGCCGGGATCAACAGCCTGTTCCGCACGGACATCAAGGATATTATGACGGGTTATAGGGCGTTCAGTTACGAGTTTGTGAAGACTTTTCCGGTATTTTCCAAGGGATTTGAGATAGAGACGGAAATGACCATCCACGCCGTGAATTATAATATGCAGGTGGAAAATGTGGTGGTGGAGTACCGGGACCGGCCGGAGGGCAGCACTTCCAAGCTGAATACTTACAGCGATGGAATGCGCGTGATCCGCAAGATGATTCAGCTGTACCGGAATTACAAGCCCATGCATTTCTTCGGGGCATTCTGTCTGCTTCTGATCCTGCTGGCAGTGCTGCTGATGATCCCCATTTTGGGGGAATACCTGCAGACGGGCCTGGTGCCCCGTTTTCCCACGCTGATTGTCTGCGGTTTCATGGTGCTGGCAGGGATTCAGTCTTTTTTTGCAGGTATGATTCTGGAAGTTATGGCGGCAAAGGATAAGCGGGATTTTGAGTACCGTCTCACAAAAATCAGCGCGGAAAAGAGAGGGAAAAAGTCTTAAATGATAGATAAACTGATTATCGGAGCCGGTCTGTACGGCTTGTATGCCGCGCTCCACTGTGCGAAGAAAGGCCAGCGGGTCACGGTTCTGGAGCTGGATGAGGCCCCGTTTTCCAGGGCTACTTATATCAACCAGGCCCGGGTGCATATGGGATACCATTATCCACGGTCATTGGCAACTGCGGCAAAGAGTGCCGGGTGTAGATAAAAATTCTGAGTTATTGCTTTTCTCTTGACATCTGTCATGTAGTAATGTTAATATAGCCATATGAATGAGGTGGTTATAATGCCAGACCAAGAAAAACGCAGTATTGATGAAATAATGGAAGATCTCCAACGCATCAATCAAGAGTTTAGAGAAAGGGTCCGGGATGGCTTTAAAAATCCTGACGATTTTATAAAACTTAGTGAAATCGAGAAAATGGGCAGAGAGCTGTCTTTAAATACTCAGAAATTATATTTGGAAGAAACAACTTCATTGCTTAATGATATTGATGAAAGTTTGCTTATTCGTAAAAAAAAACAGAGTACAAAGAAAAAGGGATAAATCTTACCCCTTCACAACTCGAAGCTCGAAATATCACAACGATCAATGGAGTAGTCAGCATTTTCCGCCGGAGACTACGCCCTGTAAACAAAGAGAGCAAAGCACTTTTATTAAAGACGGAAGGCGTAAAAAGCATCGCTCCGCTGGATTGTTTTTTAGGTATTGACAAACTGCCTTTTAAAATGACAGCAGCAGCCATGCTCGAATGCGCTTACTGGGCACAGGATCAAGTATCTTTCCAGCGTGCGGAAGAAAAGATAAAAAGAACACTACACATTTCCATTGATGACGACACGATCCGCAAAGCTGCCGGTTATATTGGCAAAGCGGTTTTCGAGGAGGACTGCCGCAAAGCAGATGAGGCATGGGCAGAGTTCTGTAAAAGGCCTCTGGTTTCAGAGCCGAAAAGAAAAAAGGGTGTACTTTATATAGAAACAGATGGCAGTTCGGTAAATACAAGGATCCAGGACGAAAACGGGTCGACCTGGCGTGAGAATAAACTTGCGATCTTTTTTTCTACTGACCACATATATAAGTGGAAAAATAAGAAGGGAGAGATCTGCCGGAAGATCGAAAAGAAAGAATACGTAAGTTATCTGGGTTCTGTTTCAGAATTTAAGAAGCATGTATTGGCCGGTGCAATCCGTAATGGATATGGGAGATATGAAAAAGTCGTGCTGTTAAGTGATGGCGCGGGATGGATTGCAAATATGAAGGATGAACTTTTTGGAGAGGATGTCCTCCAAATCCTGGATTTTTTTCATTTGAGCGAAAATGTTTACTCATACGGGAAAGCAAAATTCAAAATGAATGAATCACAATATATACCATGGGCTGATGAGAAATGCAAAAAACTCAGAGATGGAAAATGGAAAGAAGTCCTCGGCGAACTGGATCCGGAAGAAACTTATAAAAATACTGTTAATCTATATCATTATATAAACTCGAACAAGGAGCATATTGATTACCCACAGTATTCAGCGATGGGATTGTTTATTGGCAGTGGAGCTATCGAAAGCAGCAACAAGATAATCGTACAGAGGCGATTCAAACAAGCTGGAATGAGATGGGGGGTATCAACTGCACAATATTTAATGACCCTTGTTTCCAAATGGGAAAGCGAACTTTGGGAGTCGGATGTTGTAAATAGAACCTATAAAATATTGAACTAATTTAAGCACCTGTGTATGCAGGTGCTTAAATTGTCAGATAATTACTCAGAAATTTTATCTACACCCATGGATGTCTTATAACTCTTTCTTGATAAAGGAAAAAGCTGTCCCCCATTTCGGTATGACAGCTTCATAAGATGGACGCTCAACTACTCCTCTTCCTCCAAAGGCTCATAAAAATTCGGCAGTGTCCCCCGTGTATCCGCACGGAGTTCCAATCTGTCCATCCGCTTTTCTTCCAATTTTTTACTCTCCTGCAATGCCTTTGCCGCATCGCCTAACTGTGCCTGTTCAACCGCAGTTCCATCCTCCCTCTTACTTGCCCTGAGCTCGCCTGTGATTTCTTCCAGCTTCTTTTCCAGCAGTTCAATTTGTTCTTCCGATGCCCCGCTGTCTCCGGATGTTCCTTTCATAAGGAGCAGTGCGTTTTGAATCGACTGTTTTTCTGTCTCCAGGGTTTTCTGCTGCTTTTCCGCCGTTTTCTTCGCAGCCGGATTCAAGCGATCTGACACTCTGTCGTTTTTCATCATTTTCAATGGATTTACATAATTGGGCCTTACATTGTTTACCATAAGCTTCCACCTCCGCTTTTATTGAATACCCACCTCCGAACAGTATGGATATTTTTATGTTCATTCCGTATATCGGACACATCTCCCACCATAAAAGCGGTTTTCCGCCAACGGTCACCCTGCTTTCGTAAACGGCGCAAGACACAGCAGCACCGTCAGCCGGAATGTTTCGCCGTCGTTCTCAATCTCCATCGTCCCCTCATACTTTTCTGCGGTACGCCTGATATTGTTCAGCCCGGTTCCATACTCCAATCGGCCTTGTGCCTGCACCGTCGTATTGACTACCTCGATGATCAGGAAATGATGCCGTCTCCGAACCATGACCGAGATCTCCGGCTGTCTTCCTGCAACCCTTCTGCAGGCATGTACCGCATTGTCCAGCGCGTTTGCCAGAATCACGCACAGATCCATATCCTCCGCACCGCAATCCGGCGGAATCTGTACATCGTGTTTCACTTCAATGCCGCTTGACACAGCGAAGCTGATCTTTTCCTGCAAAAGGATATCCAGGATCGGATTGCCTGTTTCAATCCCGATGAGCAGTCTGTCCGCAGAGCCATGCAGCTTGTCAAAATATATTTCTGCCTCCTCATATCTTTTTTCCCGAATCAGCCCGGATAACACCAGAAAATGATTGTTGATATCATGCTGGAACGCACGGTACTGCTCATTCCTTTTTTTCGCTTCCTCCAGGTATGTATACTGCTTTCGGATCTGATCCTCCAGCCTTTTCTGTTCCGTTTCCTGAACGGACAGCGCCAGAATCCTGCTCACCAGCCTCAGAATGATAAAGAAGATTACGCAGGCTCCCAGAATCCATATCAGTGCCCACAGGCTCTGCCGTTTCTTCCTGAAAGCCGGTTCCATCCACATGTCCAGCCCAAGCCCGCTGCGGATGACCCACACGATAAAGCTGCACGGTAGCAGCAATGGATACATATAGGCGGACAGCTTCTGCCTTCCCGTATATGCATAGCGTTTTGATACAAAATGCAGGGTCAGCAGCAATACAGCCGCCAGTCCTCCGGACAGAAGCATCTGCATGAAAACAGCGGTATACATTTTCATAGAATGCCCTGCCAGCCACCGCATAAAAACAGTCTGAAATCCTTCCATAAAGGTAAACAGCGTCAAAATGATCATTGCCGGAGCGACCGTCTCCGCCCATTTGAGCTTTAGCACAAATCTGGAAAAGCAAAGTATGATCCCCATATGCAGAATCAATCTGAGAACTCCGGAGCTTTGAAAATACATGGCCAAAAATGTAAGTAAGCCGCTGGTCAATACATAGCATACCATATATTTCTTTTCCTGAATCCCGGTAAAACTGCGTATAAAATAAAATTCAGCCAAATAGAGAATACCATTGAGCAGCAGCCACCAGCTATAAAATCCGACAGAAAACATGTGCGGGTATTCCAATCAGATCACCTCATTTTTCAAATTGTGCAAAAGCCTTTGCATAAACTCGGCCTGCTTCCGCCGTGATATCAGAACCCGGTTCCCGTTTGAGACCAATGCCGTCCCTTTTTCCTGGCCGACCACGTGGCTCATGTTGATGAGATAGCTTCTATGGCATCGAAAAAAACGCCCGTCCAGCTTTCCCTCCAGCATGTCCAGCGTTCCGGAATATTCGTAATTTCCCTGCGCTGTATGGAT
>OFFW01001206.1_pt1 | contig 15945 bp, 16 predicted proteins | sample 1521501 | NCBI WGS metagenome assembly OFFW01 (sample SAMEA3504107, study PRJEB24116) | mouse gut metagenome | biome: mouse gut; feature: mouse-associated habitat; material: faeces | place: Denmark | collected 2011
GGAATATACCCTCCAACGTCAGCGAGAGGGTATTGCCATCGCTAAGGAACAGGGTAAATACACTGGGAGGAAGGCCAAGCAGTCGCCCAACTTCGATAGAGTGGTCGCTCAGTGGCGCAGAGGCGAGATCACAGCAACGGAAGCCATGCGGACACTGAAGATGAGCAAGACCACGTTCTACAGGAGAGTACAGCAGGCCGCCAATCGTTCTGCATTTGAAAATCAGGCTTAACTATGGACGGATATGGAGGGCAAGGGATGAGCATATGCCCATCCTTTGCCCTTCATGATTATTTTTTTGATCGACTCCTACTGGGAAATAAATCCAAACCCTAAAGGAGTTGAAAGCATGGACAAGATTAAAGTATCTCTCGATGAAGAAGGTTTCCGAGATAAACCCAAGGATGAAGCAATAGGTAAGATCAGCAATCGAATCGGGGCTTCCATCAAAGAGGTAAGTTGTATCAACATGAAGAAGTTTGCTCTTGTTGTGGGACGTGGCGGGTATACGTTCTGCCCTGCCACATTCAAGAATGGCAAGCGAAGCAAGGATAACTTCGAGCAGCAGCAGATGTTCGCTCTGGACTTTGATAACAAAGACCCAAACCGAAGAGTCTCCTTAGAAGAAGTAAAGGCCAGAGCCAAGAAGTACGATCTCCCTATCTTGTTCGCCTACGATACCTTCTCCAGTACAGATCATGATAAGTTCCGAGTAGTGTTCCTTAATGATGTCTCTATTTCTCACAGAAGAATTGTAGAAGCTATGCAACTGGCACTGGGTACGATCTTCCCTGAAGCCGATAAGTCGTGTTACACAGACAGCGCCAGAATGTTCTTTGGAGGAAAGGGACTGATTTATTACGATGATACCATCCCTACCATCAATGTCGAATCCATATTCAGAGGTCTGACGTACTTCTTGCGGGATACAACAGGAAATCATTACAAGGAGAAGCTGTCCAGGTTCTCACGAGAGACAGGCATCGCTCTCAACAAGAACGGTCTTCTGGATGTCACCATGACTGATGATCCGACTGAAGCCCTTGGTGCATCTCTATCAGCTCAGGATGGGAAAATCTCGCCAAGCCCTATTATAAATATTCCCTTTAATATAATAGAAGATGGCGAGAATTTCCCGAAGATGTTTTATCGAGTTAAGCTCAATGGTAGCACCAACAAGTCTTCTGTCACACCATCTGTTGATAGAACAGATGGTGTGACTAAGGAGTATAAGAATCACGGAGCCTACCGATCATCTGTATTGTCAGATATGAGTCGAGGATGTCAGTTGTTCGGAAAGTTTGAGAGTGGCGAGAGGGACATGAGCCACGATGAATTGTTTGGCCTGGCTACCAATCTGAAGCAGGTCGAATCAGGCATTCAACGATTCAAAGAGATCCAAGCAGAGCATCCCGAGTTCTACGATGATGAGCGGAGAGAGAAGTGGGAACGTCACCTTTCCTATATCCGCCAGCAAGAGTACAAGCCCTATAGCTGCGCCAGCTTTTGTCCCTACTGCAAGGAATGTAACCACGGTACAAACATCCTGTCTACGGTACGTCCTAAGCCTGGAATGATGGAAAGGCTACCAGGGTACAGTGAGAAGTTCTATTCGATAGAAGATGTTCAAGATGATACATACAAGGCCATCAGCAAAGCGTATCATGCTGAGGATACCAAGATTCACATTATTAAAAGTCAGACTGGAGCTGGTAAGAGTCACAGTTACCTACAACTTATGTCAGAGAATCCAGATCATAGGTTCCTGGTCGCTGCTTCGACCAATCTATTGAAGAACGAGCTTTACCACAAAGCAATCCAAATGGATATAGAAGTACGCAAGACACCCTCATTGGAGGAGATCAAGAATGAGATACCGGACAAGGTAAAGGAGCATATTGAGAGATTTCATCGGAGCGGACAACACCAACTAGTCCATCCGTACATTGAGGAGATACTTAAAGAAAAAGACATCCCTTGTTTGAGGAAGTATATGAAGGAGCGCGAGGCCCTGAAAAACTTCAAGGGCAGCGTTATCACAACCCACCGCTATCTGCTGAGCATGGACGAAGAGCGGCTAAAGGCGTTCGATGCGATCATCATTGATGAGGACATCATCTTCAAGAGTATCATCCCAAATCAAGGAGAAGTTCCAGTTGCTAGGCTGGAGAAGTTGTTGGCGAAGACCACTGACAGCCGCCTGTCCCAAAAGATAAAATCCCTATTGAGGAAGGCTAAAGTTCAGTCGTCCATTGAACTCGATAGCTTGGAATGGGACGATGAGGATGATAAACTATACTCCTTTGATCTGCCGTCATTCTGCCAGGCAGAGCAATTCTATGTTCGGAGAAGCGATAAGGAGCTTAATCTAAAAGAAGATGCCATTGTTTATCTAAAACTCCCAGAGTTCTTCAAAGATATAAAATACATCATGGTTTCAGCTACCGTTGACGAGGGTATATGCCGTCAATACTTCGGTTGGGATAGAGTGGATTTCTATGAATGTAAAAGAGCCAAGTATCAAGGGCCGCTGTGCCAGTATCCCGGTAGGTCCATGAGCCGTAGTTCTATATCAAGTGACCCTGACATCGTCCGCCGTCTAATGAATCGGTTTGGCATGGATGAAGGCCGTGTTATCACATTCCTGCGGGAGAAGATAGGCAACTTACACTTCGGGAACACCGAGGGCAGCAATACTTTAGAAGGCCAAGACATCCTCGTTGTTGGAACCCCGTACCATGCCGACTTCTTATACAAGCTGGCTGCATTTACGATGGGGCTTGACTTCGATGAAGATGAAGAGGTGGAACCCCAGGTAGTCACACACAATGGCTATCGTTTTCGTTTTACGACCTTCCACAATGAAGATTTACGGCATCTTCAATTCTGGATGATTGAAAGCGAGTTGGAGCAAGCCGTGGGGCGAGCACGGCTTCTCCGAAATCCATGTAAAGTACATCTTTTCTCGAACTTCCCACTTAGTCAGGCAAAGATGGTTGATGGCTTTGATTATAGCAAAGAGTAGGAGTCTTTGCCCAAGCCACCCATCCTATGCCAGTCCTAGTTAAATGAGTGTTCCACAGCCAACGCATTTGTATTAGCGCAGTCATCGAGATGAAATGTACCACTGGCAAACAGTGGCGGTGGTATGCCGTTCCTTACCACTGCATACCGCCGTTAATGCAGGATAGAAATAGTAATTATCCACAACCTTTCGGTAAAATATCTTTGTAAAAAGGGTGGATCATTATGTTTCTAAATCACACATTTGAACTATCCATGATACTCGATTCAGGCCCATTCCAGAAGATATTCACCACCAAGGCCAGCTACCTAAAGGAGCTTGGTGACGAGTATCTTGACACATCCCTGGCGGCAAAGGGGCTTACCGTCATTTACCGGGACAGTCGCTACAAGAAGAAAGTTCGGGTTCTTGTCAACACTGGCGTAGTCGTGGATGACCCCACTGACACCGACAAGTTGCTCCGTAAGTTGGATAAGCGTATCTCTGAATACTTCAATCACAGGTATACACTGGATGACTTCACCTTATCCGGCGTGACCCTTACTGTGGACATCAACGTCGGCAGTCGCATAAACGTCTCCGACTATCTGAAAGTCTTACAGAGAATCGGAAAGGTCAAAGGATTTTCCCCGGTTGAGTATGAGTGCTTCGATGATAAGGCCAGCTTCTGTTTGAGTGGCAATAGCAACGACACCGACTTCCTGCTCTATGATTTAGAAGCTGCTGTCACGGGTCAACTACGGAATGCAGATGCAGGACGGAAGCAGCTACAATCAGCAAGTGAACAGACCAAGGGTATGCTTCGAGCGGAGGTACGGCTGACAAGGCCAAAGGCTATTCGAGAGTATACAGATACCACAGATACGCCTGGCCAAATCGTAGAGATAATGAAGAACAGCACCGATGCTTTCGTGGATACGTTCGCACGGGTGGTTCCCTTTGGGGATTTCTACAAGATGGATGCCGCTGTCAAGATCGTCCGCAGCGAGGTCAAAGATAGTGTCATGCGAAGAAAAATGCTGCGGCTTTTGGCGCTGATTCCAGAGAAGAAGTCCCTGCACCTTGCTCAGAAGGCTATGAACTGTCGAGACGTAGAGAAGGTCATGGACGCCTTTGCTAAGTTATGTTTGTCGCCAGTGACTATCAGCAAGCGTCATGAGGTCAAGCAACTAGAATGTCTGTACGAGTACATATTAGGCACGAAGCAATAGGAGGGAGCGAAAAGTGTTCGGAGAGGTAAGCTATACTGGAGATTCGGCAAGCGTTTTGGAGGAACGAAAACTTTTGCAACAGATCGTATCCCTTGGAGTGGGGTATCCTTATGGTAGACAAGGGCTTTCAAGAGCGGCTATCACGGATACGAATACGCTGCAATATCAAATTGCTAGAGAGTTACGTTCCCAGAGATGTTCTGATGCCGATAGTATAATTCGGGAGGTCAAAAACAGTATCCGAAATGGGGATGATGGGTATTACTTTCTTGATTTGGACAAAGGTCGTATGCTGGCTAAAGGGCAGTATCTTATAGAGGACATGATCGTTGACTTTACCATATTGGGTGCAGATGATAGGATTCTGCTCCGAAGGAGAAAAGGAACCCACCTACATATTGCAGGATTTTTAATTGCACCAAATACAGTATATTTCTTATGGGAAAATAGAGTTTGTATACCACTTAACGAGTTCCATATGCTATCCTTCATCAGTTCAGATGATACTTTCAAATCTGGCTTAGTGGTGGACTATGATGCGGCACAAAACAACAGGCCGTTGGTTCTCTTTCCATGTGAAGAAAACGACGACATCATACAGTTTCAGTTAGATCACGATGACCGCTGCTGGGTAACGGAACACGAGACAGTCATCGGAAACATCGGTTTTTACTGGAAAAATATATAGGAGGACGATTATATGCAGTTCAAAAATTATGCCCGTAAGACAGTAAGTTACGAAAAACAAATGCAAATTACGGAGAATAAAGCAAAGGTAGAAATGACACTTGATCCTCTGCGCTCATATCTCCAATGCGCAAATATTTTTAATGTAGAGACTGACAGCTTATACAATCAAATTGCTTCCGTTGGTGATCTTTCCAACAGGAGCAACTATTTTATTGACCTGCGGCACGGTCCCCAAACAGAGGCCCAGAAGAAAATGATTTACAATATTGAGTACATCAGTGATTATGCGCAAGAAGGGATCAAAATGAACTTCATTGTTGATATGGAGAAGAAGAAATACCTGTCGGCGGCCAAGGATGAAGAAATTGGGACTTGCCTTTGCTGCCTTTATCCAGTCAACGCTACTAAGCCCATTATGTTGCTAACAGAAGAGAACCAGCAGTTGGGATTGTATGTGTATGTTGGTACTCCATCCAAAGAGGGAGTAGCGTATCTCTTTGCCAAAGAAAAAGCAGGATCATTCTTTATTCAACTACAGGAATTTCACTTTTTGTCTTTAAAAAAAGACCCGGTACACAACTACGACCACGGCCTGCTTCTCAGCTACAACTCTGAGTGGGGATGGAAGAATATATCTTTCGGAATCATTCTGAAAGAAAATCAGGATATGGTTCGACAGTTGTTTGATTCTGTCAGGAACCCAATGAAGCCCGTGGAGCTGCCCGACAGCAGCAGAATGAGCGCAGAAACTGTGAAGCATTCTTATCCGTGGCAATAAGTTTGTGTGTTTGCTATGCAAGGACTAAGATATTCCCATTTTAATTCAAATCATAGTTGACAAGGCTTCTTTTTTTGCTGTAAAATAAACGCATCTTTTTACAGTAGGAGGGCACACAACATGGCTGGAAAGACCGCAGAGGAACGTATCGCTGTAATTGACGAGAAGATTGCTAAGAAAAAAGCTGAGATTGAATCGCTGGAAGCTCAGAAGAAGAAACTCTTGCATCCCGTCAACATGAAAACGGTGATGGCAGCGGCGAAGGAAGCTGGACTTACACCGGAAGAGATTGCAGAGAAATTAGGATTAGACGTATGAGATAAGAGGGGCTGCGTGTGGTGCAGCCCCTCTTGGTTGAAACATATTTCGCTATAGGAAAGGCGACACCGGGTCGCATATCAAGTGCTTCCAGCTATCCTCACGCAAATACCACTTTGCAAGAATTTAATATTTAAGGTTATGATTTAATGGGAAATAGCAACTTACAACAATCTGATTTTCTTCTACAGACAGCATGGCAAAATGAAGAATATGTAGCAGAGCAGATTGCCCATGTTAGAAAATATTTGGATTCTAAGGGTGTTGACCTCAGTGCAAAAAACTATAAAAGAGAAGCAAAATATATAGAAATCAAGGATAAGAGGTTAGATGGGGTTCCTGGTGGAGCTATGTCTCTGGAAGAATTCATTGATCGGTTTATGCGCACTAATTGTTCTTTTGATAGTATATACGATATGGGAAATCCAAACGAAATCGAAGATAGTGAGTGTACCGATGATGCAGTGGCTACCGAAATCTGGTACAGTCTTTCTCTTGATAAAGAAGGAATAACGGAAGCGAATGTTCTTGATGAGTTAGAAAGAAAAAGCGGCCTGATTGAAAGAATAGAAAAATATCTTTGGATTGACCTGAATCAACTAATTAGAGATGATGATCGCGAAAAGCGTGAACGCAGTAAAATCCTATACTTTTTCTATATACTAGAGCACAGATACTATCCCAACATCAACGTACTTATGCTACTTGACAAGCCCTCAATGGAGAACATAGATAATACATTTTTAGGGTGGCAGACACATAATGGAAAAATTGTGAGAACTGTAAAGGAAGCCTTGGGAAAAGAGCTTCCTTTAGGCGAAAAAGGCCGTGTTTATTCAACCATAGCGGCCATATCCACTGAATGGGATAGCACCCTAAACAACGCACGGCTCCTTCTGGACTTTTTACATGACTATGGATTTGACTACACCTCAGTAGAGTTGCTTCATTCGCCGATACCTATTTTTATAAGTAATGAAGGTAGTCGGGAGAACACCTGTCAATACCCAGTTGAAAGACTATATTTAACCGTATCCCAGAGGGAATATTTGGGCAACTTACTTGACATCGCTTTTGTAAACAAAATTCAAAGCAGCAATAGCTACGATGTTCCTCCTGAGCTTGTTGAGGAAATGAGATCTCTCATCCATAAGCCTTTAGATTTTAATAATGTTGAGGAACACATCAAAGACAATGCTCTGAGGTTATCCTACTATGTCTACCTTGGGAAAAAGACAACCAAGGAGGACGTTCGACGCATACGCACATTCGCACACAAATTTCAAAAGTTTCTGAATTTTTGTAATCGAGCGAATTGCGTAATTCCTATACAAGAAATCTCAAACGAACTTCAAATTGTCTCCTTCTTGCAGGCATTGATATTGGACGATCAGAGTGAAGCGTTTGACTATACTTATCACGACTACCAAGATAGGGCTAAACATATGATGCGTGTCCAGGCAGCCTTAAAAAATGATAAAAGTGTACCTGATGCACTACAGGTCTATTGGGTTCGGAAAGTTACTGACCGTTGGTATGCAAATGTCGGTAAATATGCTGTCCGGTCGAAGTTACGGCAAATAGAACAAGCCTGCGATGAAATCAGGAAGCAAATATTAAACCAATCCACTTTGGATGGAATGGTAGCCGCACATGATTTTTATTTGGACCAAATTGACCCTGGCTTCTTTGAGGTCAGCAATCAGATTCAGTCAGTCATTCGTGTGCTTAACTATTTACAAAGTATAGGGTTTAGGTATGAAGATCATGAGTGCAAAATTCGGTATGCCTTTTTAGATTCAGAGGATTGCGAGGGCATCTGTGATGCGATCCTAGTGAACATCCAAGACGCAATTCGAGGCCATGACTCATCCTGCCAGATAATGTGTGAAGCCAAGGGAACTACTATGAGAGATGCAGGATTCTTTTTGGAATTGGCGTTTGATTATGTGGAAAAGACGTGTAAATTGATACGATTTGACCCTGTTTTGGGATAAAAGAAAATGGTGGAAATTTTGGAGTGCTCCGTTTTGTGACGGAGCGCTCTTTTTGTTGTATGCTGACTGCACGCAGAACCCAAGAAGACCGATTTTTGTACCTTGAAAACTGAAAACGAAAGGAGACCTTAGCCATGGAAATGGAAAAAGGGAATTTCTGTACCAAAGTGGAGGAAACAGTGAAGAGTCCTCCCCGTGTTGGGGACAGTGACCTGCTCGGCGATTCTGCTGCATCTGATGTCAGCCAAACGCCTGATGACAACACCGATGATTCCTGGGAGCATCAGCTCAACACGTTCAAGCAGGAAATCGAGAAGCTGCAAGAACGCTACGAGCAATCGTACCTGGAAATCGGCGGGCTACTCATCCAAGCTAGAGATGTCTATAAGGGCCACGGCGACTGGATCAAATGGCTAAAAGCGAATGTGCCTTTCTCGGTCAGGCACGCGCAACGTCTGATTCGAGTTGCGGAGATGTTCGACGACACGACCTTGGTGTCGCAACTGGGACTGACATCCTCAAAAGCCTACATACTCACGAGGATTGGGAAAAATGACATTGCCCATTTCCTGCATACATTTTTTCCAGTTGGAGATAGGCCGAAGATGGTTCAAAATATGACCAAGCGGGAACTGGAATTTGTCGTCACACGCTATTTGAAGGGCAAGCTGGCAGCAACAGATCACGAGGAGGCCGCGTCATCAAATCAAGGTGAGGAAACTCCAAGGGACAGTGTGGAGTCGAATCTGGAGAGGCTGAGAGAGGCTTTGAGCAGAGCGATCATCTCTATCAAAGATTCTGATTCAGATACCCGTGAATCATGGATTTCCGAGTTGGAAGAGATGTGCAAAGAGGGTTTGGATCAGCTAACATCAGTATCTAAATAACTTAGGCGAGGCGATTATTGTGGTCGGGCATTCGGCTGACCGCAATAATCGTTTCTCATAGTTACAGAAACACTGTTATTTTTCCACTTTGGAACGTGCCGGATGTGCCTGAATTTTTTCGCCAGACGAAAAGGGTTCGGACAACGTGAAATCTTTTAAGTTATGCCGGATGGAGAAAAAATTCGGGCGCAGTTGGTACGTTGCAGGAGGCACACTGATTCAAATAATCCGAATTGTACCCAAGCGAAACGGCGAATGAAAACACAGGATTATCACTGTTGCTCCGGGTGCAATGTTCGCAGGAGGCGACTACCATGGGAAAGAAGAAAAAGGCGGAAATGATGTTGTATAGCGGCATTATGTCAGCATATCCAATGATCTCACAGATCGACAGGCCCAAAATTGAGCCAGGCAGAAATATTCCAGATGATATGATTTTGGATGTTGCAGATTCTGGCGTGTTTCTAGGATTGGATACAGGCAATGGCAAGGGGTACTATGTGGGGAAACGCTCAACCGATGATGGAAATATTCTGGTTGTGGGAATCAACGGTTCTGGCAAAAGTCACTTTCTTGCTAAGTCAACACTTAGGACGATGGACGATCCTGCTGTGGTTCTTGACATAAAGGGTGAAATGTCGAGTTGCTATGAGATTTTGCAGCATAGGGGGCTTGCAAGAAGGTCGCACATCGTATTCGACCCGACCAACGGCGGAGTTCACTATGATGTGTATGCGTTGTTGGAGAGAAATGATCCACATTTAGTCCAGTATGTTCTAGAGATCGCTAACGCCATTATCCCTATGCCGTTAGATGTGAGGGAGCCGTACTGGATCAATATGGCACGAGATTTTCTATCGGGTGCGATTATCTACTATTTTGAAAAAGGGTACGACTTCATTGATACCATTTTGTTGGTGCAGACTACATCTGTGGCCGACTTATGCAAGAAGATCATGGCAGGTAATGTATCTCTCGCTAAGACGTTCGTCAGTGATATTTCTTCCTTGAAACCAGAGCATCAGGCCGCTATTGGCACGGATGTTAAGCAGTACACCATGATCTTTGCTACTGATCCCGACATTCAGTATGCGTTGTCAAAGGATGAAAATACGGTATCTTTTTCATGGAAAGATATTGTAATGAACGAAGATGCTCCTAACGTATTTCTGTGCCTGGATCAGTCTCGATTGGAACAGTGGAGTGGTGTGATTCGGTTGATGATTACGCAGCTAATCCGGCAGATCGAACGCCGTCCCGACGAACATAGTCCCCAGGGAGCAGAAACGAAGCCAATCTTGTTACTGTTAGACGAGTTCCCGTTGTTAGGGCGGATGGAGGTAATCACCGAAGCTATGACAACGTTGCGCTCTAAGAAGGTCACTCTGTATCTCGTAATTCAAAGTATAGCACAGCTTGATGCAGTCTATGGTTCTGACATTCGTAAAATCTTGGTGGATAATTGTCAATACAAGGCAATTCTGCAAGTCACAGAACCAGAGACACAAGAGTACCTAAGCCGAATGATCGGCACCATTGCGACTGCAAAGATCAGCGTGTCTCAGAGTTTTAATTCCATCATGGAACAATCATCTTGGGGAGCGCAAGTCCAAGAAATTCGTGAACCCTTGATCCACCCACATGAGTTCAGCACTAATCAAGACATATGGCTGCATACGCCATACGGATTCCTCAGTACAATCAAGCTGCCAGCCACAGTGACAGACCAGCCAATTCCCACATTCGGTAAAACCATTGCGGAATATTTTAGGAGGTACACAGAATGAGAATCAGTGTTGAAGAACGACTTGCACGAGCTAGGAAGAGAGAGGAACAACTCGAACAGAGGAACATTTTGGTCGAGAATCAGGCAAGGGAAGCAAAGAAGAAGTCAGATAGCCGCCGTTTGTTTATTATCGGGGAACTGTTCTGCAAGCATTTTCCCATTGCTCTAGAAATCGCACCGGGCAGGTCAGTCGAGGAAGACCGTCTCAATTTTGAGTGCCTGGATAACTTCATAGAAGCATTGGCGAGATGTCAGCAATGTTACCAAGAGATTGAAGATTCTCTGATCGGGAAACAGTAATGCAGTCTCATAATGGTGGTAATGATTGGAACCTGTGTATGCGCACTTACATACCAGACGTAGGCAACACTTGAAAGGAAGGATATTTATGGAGGTCATATCGTTTCACGTTGGCACTATAAGCCGGGGAAAGGGCAGATCATCGGTACAGATGGCGGCGTATTGTTCCCGAAGCAAACTGCTCGATGAACGTACCGGGGAGACATACAGCTATGCCGGACGCTCAGACCTGGTTCATCACGAAGTTATGCTGCCGGGTCATGCACCAAACGAGTTTTACAGTTCGGAGATTCTTTGGAGCAATGTTGAAAAAATAGAGAAGAGCCGCAATGCGAGATTAGCGCGGGCAATCATCGTCGCCTTGCCGAAGGAGCTTGATGCCAAAAACCATATTGCTATGGTTCGGCAGTATGTGCAGGAATACTTTGTGAAAAGCGGAATGTGCGCCGACATTTCCATTCACGACAAGGGTGATGGAAACCCTCACGCTCACATTTTACTTACAACCAGGCCCTTAGACTGCGCTGGCAGATGGATGAGCAAGCAGCACAGAAATTATCTTCTCGACAAAAATGGGGAAAGAATTTTTGATCCAGTTAAAGGGCGATACAAGCTCGGTAGGAGCATCAAGACCCATAATTGGGATGATTCTGAGCGGGTCCAGGAATGGCGTGCTGGTTGGGCAAAAGCCTGCAACGCACAGTTCCGACAGTACGGTATCGACAAAGAGGTCACTTGTCTGAGTTACGCAAGGCAGGGTATCGACCGTGAACCCACCAAGCATTTGGGGGCAAAGGTAAGGGCCATGGAAGAACGTGGCGTACTGACTGATCGCGGCAACGACAACCGCAGGATCATAGCTGAACGCCAGCGGCAAGATCGGCAACGCTTTCGGCAGCGCATGGGGCAAAATCACACTCGAAGCATGGAACGGGATTTATAACAACGAGAACGTATGTACCCTACACTGCATTATATATTCTCTCTCCAAGGAGGTGAACACCATGCAAAAAAGCATCCTGAAACTGGAAACGTCCAGCAACGCATCCAGTTACAGGACAATTTTCAAGACCCGCCATGGGCGGACGTTGTTCCTATCTTTGTCAGTCAACGGCCCCATCTGCACCATTATGGACTGTTTCTACACTGACCGCAATCAGGGCAGGGGAGAGGCAGCACATTACAGTGCCAGGCCCAAGAAGCTGCGAACACTTCAGTTTCCTGCCGAGGATCTGTCGGCGATTCTGGAAGCGGAACTGGACAAAAAGTGCTATGGCGTGGAATTCGTGGAAACCGGACAAGCCAGCCTTTCCTTGGACGAGTACTTGGACGCCAAAGACTGCAGCTCCAACAAAAAATACCGGTTCCTGATCATGGTCGGGGATGGTGACAGCTCCAATGGCCTTCCCATACGTCTGCGGACCCGGCTAAAAAACAAGCTCCACAGGTCAGTATATGTGGAGCTAGCCTACTACAAGGACGGGAAGGGCGTTGTCAACCAGTGCTACTACTATGATCGGGAGTACCGGCGGCAGGATATCAAGATCACGCCGCCAATGCTGATCAGCTGTTTCTTTCCGTACACCAGGGAGGGGATCCTGAGCTTACTCAACCACGAAATATGCTGTGATTTCACGCATATGTTAGTCACGGAAGGGCTGGATCTGGCTTCCAACACAACGCCCCTCTGTGGGGCAGTCTAGGAGGTGTCAACATGGCAGATTTGAAAAAGGAGTACACAGATATCCGGGATCGGATACATAAAGTGGAGCACATGGTCGTTCCCATGGAAGACAAGGCAGCCAAAGAGCGGATCATCAAGGAACTGTTTTGCGCTCTGACAAGGACAGGCAAGAAAATTCCTGCCTGAGTTACGACTAGATTCTACCAGAGGGAGGAGGTGATGTCAAATGGCAATTATCCTATATGCCCGAAAGTCTGTGGAGCGGGAGAACAGCATCAGCTGCGAGACCCAGCTGGAGTACTGCAAAATGATGATCCGCCCGGAGGAGCGGGAGGAGAAGGTCATCACTTTTGTGGACAACGGTTTCTCCGGCGGCAACGTCAACCGTGACGGCTTCCAGAAGATGATGCGGCTGGTGCGGCAGGGGAAGGTCAGAAAGGTCATCGTCTACAAGCTGGATCGTATCAGCCGCTCACTGTCGGATTTTGTGAACATTTTGCAGGAGTTCAAGGAGCACGAAGTCGAGTTTGTGTCCTCTCAGGAGTCATTTGACACCTCCTCCCCCTATGGGGAGATGATCGTCAAGCTCCTGATGGTGTTCGCCGAGTTTGAGCGGACATCCATCATCAACCGTGTTACCCAGGCTTACGCCCACCGCAGCGAGATGGGGTTCTATATGGGCGGCCGGCAGCCCTATGGGTTCGAGCTGGCGCCGACAGTCATCCACAACGTCAAGACCAAGAAGCTGAGCCCCATTCCCGCCGAGGCACAGCAGGTGCACGAGATCTTTGCGTTATATGCCCAGGAGAGCATCTCCTTGCGGCGATTGTTGGATGCTCTGGTTGCTGAGGGGAAACAGCCGCTGAATGGCAGCAGCTGGACAACGGCAAAGCTGTCCACTTTATTAAAGAATCCTATCTACGTCAAAGCAGATTCCGACGTGTACGTTTTCTACGACCGCCACGGCGTACAGGTGGTCACGGATGTTTCCCTGTTTACCGGGGAGTATGGTGCGCAGCTCTACGGCCGTACCAAGCACGACCCGGAGGCACCGGATTGGTCGGATATGCGGCTGGTGCTTTTGACCCACTCCGGCATCGTGGACTCCGACATCTGGCTGAAATGTCAGCGGAAGCTGGAGCGGAACCGGCAGATCGGGAACAGTGTCAGCAATCCTACCAGCTGGCTGGCCGGGAAGGTGGTCTGTGAGAAGTGTGGCCATACCATGACCACCATCAAGGGGAAGCTCAACAAAAGCGGGGAGATACGCCGGTACTTCAACTGTACCGGAAGATCCCACAAGAAGACCTGTACCGGACCGAAGGTGACGATCTATGCCGAGGATCTGGAAAATATGGTCTATAAGTGTATCTCCGCAAAGCTGGCAGACCTGAAGGAGGTGGACCGTACCGCCAGGAAAGGCGATCCGGCGGAGGTAAACGAGCTGAAGCTGAAGATCAAGGCCATCGAGAAGTCGGAAAAGCAGCTCCTGGACACTATGCTGGCAGGCGGGTTCAATGATGATCTTCTTGCGCTCGCGAACCAGAAGGCCACCCAACTTAAACGGGATCGGCTTGCTCTGTATGAACGGATCGAAGAAGCAAACCATACTGATTTAAGCAGAATTTATCCCCTGTGGGCGGCGGCTCACAGGGGATATTTCTCGCGCATTCACTGAAATCTCAGGCACAGACCTGCCCTTCCTCATAGCACAGCCGGATATAGTCCCGGGGCTGATAAAAGAAATCTGTATTGTAGTTGGAGATGGCGGAATCGATCCATGAGGTATAGACCTCCACCAGCCGGTCAACTACATGCTCCTCGTCGCCGCCGGTGATGTCCATGATCAATCGCTCGTAGACCTGTCCGATCGTCCAGTAGTCCGGAACCGTGTAGCGGCAGGCCGATACATTATCGAAATCCCCCTCTGGGATCTCCAAATTGGTGATGAAGTCGTCCACAGTCTTGGCGATAGGCTCACAGTGAAACACATCCGCATATTTGTAGATGCGTCGGATGTTCTTCTCCCCCATGACGCGGACCACCTGAGAGCGTTTCAATTTCCGTTCCCGGCCAATGTATTCGATCAGGCTGCAAGTATAAAACAGGTCGCTGTTATGCTTCGCCATGGATGGGTTCTCCTTTCAGGAAAGTCAGAGTGGCTAAAGCTCGGGCTGTATGGAAGCTGATCTGGTGCGTTGGCTTTTTGAACTTCGCCAGTGCCCAAAACGCCTCTCGTGTGATCTCGCCGTCCGAAAAACTCTGTACAAAGTTGAAAATCGTGTCGTTGGCCATAGGACCTTCTACAATATCATATTCATGGGGATTGCCTAACCGGCAGGATACGATAAAATCCAGCCACTCCTCTGTCATCTCAGGAAACTGCTTGACCTTTAGGGAATCATCCGGTGTATACAGGTATTCATTCAGGTATCCAGTTCCGTCGAATCGCCCGGCCCATCGGATTGCCTGATCCGGCAGCAGCGTACAATAAAAACCAAAATAGAAATCTTTATTATATTTTTGAATCCGTATTTCCGGAGATTCGACTAGCATTTTGCTGCCGTGGTATAGGATCATGACTGCTCCCTCCTGCCCTGCTTTTTATCTATAATATCACAGAGCTGTGGATTTATCAAGGCACACACAAAAGCTACATTTTTACCCGTCAATACGTCTGCTTGCGCTTCTATATCCCATCTGCTATACTGTAGCTGTCATAAATAAAGAGGACTGATATCATGTCGCTTTCGGATACAATTGCAAATTGGGTGGTCAACGATTACTTCACCCCCAACATCAAGGCGGAGGTCATCCTGGACACGCTACTGACCGACTATGCAGCAGAAATCATCAAGGCGCAGTGCGGGGATAAGGTGGACAAAAATCTACATTTTGTCACAAAAGAGATGTCGCTCCTGGACGAAAGCAAACCGGATAACACAGGGGCAAAAATCGATTACATCCTCTCGGACAGTTCCTACGTATACCTTGTCGAACTGAAAACTACGAACGGCAGCATTGAGCCGAATCAGGCCAGGAATTATATCGAGCGATGTGTAGCACAGCTTCACAGCGATATTTGCGCGTATGATTGGCCTCATTGATCGCCCATTTTCTTTCTGTGATAAAGCGCTTGGCGTTTTCCGCATAAGTAAGGTGGTCGTCGTAAGTGAAACTGTTTTATTGATATAATTTGAACGCAAGAATATCAAAATGTGGTTATCCCTTTAACTCAGCCAAGCAGAAGCACCAATAGCTAAGACCAG
>OFFW01001208.1_pt1 | contig 15941 bp, 11 predicted proteins | sample 1521501 | NCBI WGS metagenome assembly OFFW01 (sample SAMEA3504107, study PRJEB24116) | mouse gut metagenome | biome: mouse gut; feature: mouse-associated habitat; material: faeces | place: Denmark | collected 2011
CGGGATTCGAACCCGTGACCTCCACACTGCCAGTGTGGCGCGCTCCCAACTGCGCCAATGCCCCATGAGAAGAGTATAACAAAAATGTGCAAAAAAAACAACAGGAAATTTGTGTTCAGATACAAAAAAACGGCCGATATATATTTCAACAGGGAAACAGAACTTTAAAGGATTGAAACGGACTTCAATCTTTCCCGCGGGCGGGTTGATTTCAGGGAGGAATGCTTATGGATATTAATGTGACAAAGACGGCTGAATTTTTTTCGACGCAAAACAGGCAAAATACCGGGAAAGCGCAAAGCAGGCAAAAGCAGGAGAACGCCGGGAAACCGGTGCCCGGCAGCAAACGGCAGACTGTCGGGAAAACAAAAGACAGACAGGGACCGATAGCCGTCGGAAACAGAAGGTTTATTATTACCGACAGTTCCGACATTGGGGAGATGCTTTCGTCCGGCAGGATGGAAGTGGACGGTGTGTCCATCGAACTGTCCGAGGAGGCAAAACTGGCGCTTGAGGAAGCAAGGGAAAAACTGATTGCCGAAAGGACGGCGGAACTGGAAAGATATACGGCTGAGTTTAACGGTTATGTGGCAAAGCAGCAGGGCGAAGCCTATGAAGATATGGCGGAAGACATGGCAAAGGCATTGGAGACCGCGCGGCGGATTGCAAACGGAGACATTGTTCCGGCCAAGGATGAGCAGAAATTGCTTGAGTATGATGCGGAGCTTTACAAAATGGCAAAAAATGCCGCCATGCTGCATGAAATGGAGGAACGCCGCAAACAGAAATCCTTATATGAAAACGAGGAGGAGCGGGAATATACGGATCCGGAGGAGGAGACGACTCCCATGCAGGAATTTGGCGTAGCGGTGGAGCTTTCCGCTGTAGACGCGCCTGTTGTTGGAGACGTTGTAGAGATAGAGCCAGGGACTGTGGAATAAGCCACAGTCCGGCTTTTTTTATTGACCAGGCTCTGTCATGGAATCCCGGAGGTGTTTTTCCTTATTTACTGCCTGTAATAACGCAGGAAATCCCCAAGATTTTCCATAGCGTCCTTCAGTACCTCGATTCTGGGCAGGTACACAATGCGGAAGTGGTCGGGTTTTTGCCAGTTGAATCCGCCTCCGTGAATAATCAGTATTTTTTTCTCCCGCAGCAAATCCAGCGCAAATCTTTCATCGTCCGTGATATTGAACTTTTTCACGTCCAGTTTGGGGAAAATGTAAAAGGCTGCTTTGGGTTTTACGGCGCTGATTCCGGGAATGTCGTTCAGCGCTCTGTAAATGTAGTCTCTTTGTTCATAGACCCTCCCTCCGGGAACGATATAGTTGTTTACGCTCTGGTATCCGCCAAGGGCCGTCTGTACGATGGACTGGGCGGGCACATTGGAGCAGAGCCGCATGTTTGAGAGCATATTTAAGCCTTCAATATAATCTTTTGCTATCTTCTTGTTACCGCTTAATATCATCCAGCCAATCCGAAAGCCCGCAATCATATGGGACTTTGACAGTCCGCTGAAAGTAACGCAGAACAAATCCGGCGCAAGGGAGGCGATGGGAATATGTACGGCGTCGTCCATCACAAGCCGGTCGTAGATTTCGTCGGAAAAAATGATGAGCCGGTGCTGTCTTGCAATCTCAACAATCTCCTGCAGAACTTCCCTGGGATAAACCGCGCCTGTGGGATTGTTGGGGTTGATGATAACGATGGCTTTTGTCCTGTCCGTTATTTTTTGGCGGATGTCGTCTTTGTCAGGATACCACTCAGCCTCCTCGTCGCAGATATAGTGGACGGCTTTTCCGCCGGCGAGGGTGACGCAGGCCGTCCATAAAGGGTAGTCCGGCGCGGGAACAAGAACCTCGTCTCCGTCGTTTAAGAGGGCGGACATGGAAAGGTTAATCAGCTCGCTTACACCGTTGCCGGTATAGATATCTTCAATGGAAGTGTTGGGAATATTTTTTATCTGGGCATACTGCATGATTGCCTTTCTTGCGGAAAAAAGTCCTTTTGCGGCGGAGTATCCCTCGCACTCGGTGAGCTGTCTTTGCATGTCGTAAATAACCTCGTCGGGGGTCCTAAAGCCGAAAGGCGCCGGGTTTCCGATGTTCAGCTTCAGCACGCTGGTTCCGTTTTCCTCCATTCTTGTGGCCTCGTCCACCACCGGGCCTCTGACGTCGTATAACACATAATCTAATTTTGAAGATTTTTTGATTTCGTTCATTGCTGCTGCTCCTTTAATCATTGATTTTACCAGGTTCATTTCCGCGCCTGTTGAGGATATGCTTTCGGAAGGCAAACCTTCGCAAGATATGCCTTCACGGGGTACGCTCTCACGGGGTACACTCTCGGAAGGTAAGCCTTCTTCGGAAGGTATGTCCTCAGGGGACGGAACGCCGTGTAACAGCCACTGCGCGTCCACCTTTAAGATTCCGGCAAGAAAAAGCGCGATATTTTTTCGCGGAACGGCCTTTCCGCTGACATACTGGCTCATCTGGCTCTTTCCCAGCTTGATGCCGGCTTTATCCGCTTCCCGCAGAAAGTCCACCTGTTTCAGGTTTTGTTTTCCCATGGCGGCGGTAAGCCGTCCGGCAAAAGTTTTGTTCTCCATTTATCAATCTCCCGGGTCGGTATTTAAAAAGTTCATTTCAATAAGAATGATAGCACGATACGGAGGAAAGTTCAATATGAAAATGGAAAAAGTTTATTTTAATTTACAGAAGTTCAATTTTAAAATTAGAACTTGAAAAAAGTTCATTTTCACAACTATGCTTCTTTCCGACTGTTAATCAGGAAAACATAAAATTTCTGTGGAAGATTGGTGAGTCTGACAGTTGCGTAGATATAAGAAAAAATGCTATAATGTCCACGAAAGCACTGCCGTGGCAATAACCAGCGTCACCGGCAGATGCCGCTGACAGGAGTCGGCGCTGCCGAATATACAGAAGAAAAGACAACCGGAGGAACAAAAGCGTGCAAGGTGCGGTAGAGAAAATCCTGGAAGGAAAATTCAATAAAAACATGCATTCTCTGGATTTTTCAAGTCCTGTCATTGAGTTGAAGCTTCGTGAGGGTGAGGACTACGAGGGAAGCTTCACTATAACCGGACCTGAAAACGAAGCGACGGAGGGCGTCATATCCTCCACAAGGCTTAGGATGCAGTGTCTTACGGATAAATTCTCCGGTTCCGAAGAAGAAATCACATACCGCTTTGACACCTCGGGCATGAGAGAGGGCGAGAGCCTTAAAGGGGAATTTCGGATTATTTCCAATCAGGGCGAGTATTATATTCCCTACGACGTCACAATCATTGCAGGCATGCTGGATTCCGAACTGGGCACAATCCGCAATCTGTTTCATTTTGCCAACCTTGCCAGAACCAACTGGGGCGAAGCGGTGCGGCTGTTTTATACCAAAGATTTCGAGAGGGTATTTGACGGCGTGGACAGACAGTATTACGGGATTTACCGGGGATTGTCGGCAGGCGCGGGACGCCAGCAGAATGTGGAAGAGTTTCTTCTGGAAATCAGAAAAAAACAAAAGGTTGAGTTCCTCCTGGAGGAAGATGAAATACGAATTGAGGACCCCCGCGGCATGGAGGAGAGCCGGCTTGTCATAAACCGCAACGGCTGGGGCTTTTCGGAGCTGTCCGTGGAAAAGGACGGGGATTTTATTGTTTTGGAAAAGGATACCCTGCGGGACGAGGATTTTCTCGGAAATACCTGCAGGCTGCCCTTTTATATCGCGACGGAAAAGCTTCACGGAGGCAGGAACTATGGCAGTATCCGCCTTTATAACCCGTATGTGAGCCTTACGGCGAAAATCACGGTGATTGGAAAGTCCGTGCTGGTAAAGGTGCCGGGAATCCGCACCCAGAAAAAGCATAAGACAGTGGAGCTTATGCAGTATTACGAAGCTTTCCGCATTAAGAAAATCAGCGCGGGCTCCTGGCTGAAAAAGACAGAGGAGCTTTTGGACGAACTGATTCAGACGGATAATTACGACGTCTCCTTAAAGCTGTTCCGGGTGCAAATCCTGATTACGGAGGAGCGGATAAGCGAGGCGGAGTGGCATTTAAATCAGGTAAGTTCAGTGGTGGAGGAAAATTTTGACCCCGCCGTTTACTGTTATTACCTGTATCTGACCACGCTTCTGGGGAAATCGGATATTTATGCCGACGAGGCTGCCGGACGGGTGGAGAGGATTTACGCGCAAAATTCCGACAACTGGCGGATTGCCTGGCTGCTCTTATATCTTTCGGAGGAATATACGAAAAGTCCTTCCAGAAAGTGGCTGATGCTGGAGGAGCAGTTCCGGCAGGGATGCACAAGTCCGGTGCTTTATATAGAGGCGTGGAACCTGATTGCGGCAAATCCCGCGCTTCTTATGCGGCTTTCCGGTTTTGAACTGCAGGTTTTATACTATGCCTCCCAAAAGGAAATCCTGACCGCCGAGGTTATCATACAAATTGTTTATCTGGCGCAGAAGGCGAAAAACTTTTCCGGAAGGCTTTTTAAAATTCTGAAGGTCTGTTACCGGATAATGCCGGATAACGAAGTGCTGCAGGCAATCTGCACGCTGCTAATCAAGGGAAATATCACGAACGGGGAGAGTTTTCCCTGGTATGAAAAGGGAATCGAAAAAGAACTTCGCATTACAAGGCTTTATGAGCATTATATGATGTCCTTAAACCTTGAGGCCGAAAAGGAAATCCCCAAAATCGTGCTGATGTACTTTGCCTTTGACAGCACTCTTGACAGCCTGCATAACGCCTATCTTTACGCTTATGTGTACCGCAACAGAGGCCAGTTCCCGGAGCTGTATGAAAACTACAGGGAGCAGATTGAGCGTTTTGTGGTGTTCCAGATATTAAAGGGAAGAAGCAACAGGTATCTGGCTTATCTGTATAAAAATCTGATAAATCTGAACATGCTTACGGAGGAGACTGCCAGAGGGCTTTCCACGGTCCTGTTTGTACAGTGTCTTAGAGTGAAGCGCGGCGATATCCGCAAGGCGGTTCTAATCTACGAAAAAGAAAAATACGAGGCGGTTTATCCGTTTACGGGCAGCGAGGCTTACATTCCCGTTTACGGGGAGGACTGCCGGCTGCTTTTGGAGGACGCGAAGGGAAACCGGTACTGCAGGGAGGAGGAATATACCTGCGAGCGGCTTCTTGCGCCGGACCGTCTGGCGGCCATGATTGCGCCTTATGTCGCCGGAAGCGTTCATTTTGACCTCTGGCTGTGCGAGAAGGGAAATAATCTGTCTTCGGTGACGGCGGACAATGTAATTTACATGAAGCGTCTTGCGTGTTCCGACGAGATACGGGAGGAAGTCTGTCAGGAAATCAGGATGAAGCTGATAGATTTTTACTATGACAGCGACAGGGTTCAGGATTTGGACGATTTCCTTGCGGACCTTTCCCCTGAGCAGATTGACAGCAGGTGCTTTGCGAAGGTCACCCGTTTTATTGTGCTGCGCGGCATGCATGAAAAGGCTTTTGAGTGGATAAAACTGCGGGGAGCCGAGGGCGTGGACGCCAAGACGATAATGAGGCTTTGCAGCAGGCTTTTGACCATAGAAGGGATGGAGGAAGACCCGGTTATGACCATCCTGATTTTCCGGGCCTTTAAAGCCGGGAAGTATGACGAGAGCCTTCTGGAATATCTGTGCCGTTTCTTTGTGGGAACCAGCAAGGAAATGCGGGACGTGTGGAAAGCGGCGTCGTCTTTCGGCGTGGACACCTATATGATTGCGGAGCGGCTCCTAATCCAGATGATGCACACAGGAGCGTTCCTTGGCGAAAGGGTGGAAATTTTCAAAAGCTATGTGGCCGGCGGCGCGAGAAGCGAGGTGGAGCTGGCGGTTTTGGCCCAGTGCGCATACGACTATTTCGTGCGGGGCAAGCAGCTTGACGTCTTTATCCTGGAGGATTTGCTTAGGGCGGCGGACAGACAGGAGGAGATTCCTTATGTATGCAGGCTTGCCTTTGTAAAATATTACGCGGAAAATAAAAAGCAGGTGGACGAACATATCTCCCGTTATCTGCTCGTTTTTCTCCGGGAGATGGTCGCGGCAAACCGGTATTTCCCCTTTTTCAGGGAATATGCGGACAATATCGCGTTTATGAGGCAGTTTCTGGATAAAACTATGATTGAGTACCGCGTCAGAGACGGAAACAGGGCGTTTATCCATTATCTTCTGGAAAAAGAGGGCCCTGGCGCCGCAGGCGGCGGGGAAGAATATATAAAAGAAGAAATGCGGGATATGTTTGGCGGAATCTGCGTCAAACAGTTTATCCTTTTCTTCGGGGAGCATTTGCAGTATTATATTACGGAAGTTGAGGACGGCAAGGACCATCTGACGGAAAGCGGAACCTTGAGCCATAACGACGCCGGAGGCGAGGAGCGGGAGGGCAGGTACACGCTGCTGAACGATATTTCCATCGGAAGAAATCTCCATGACCACGATACCATGGAAAGCCTTCTGCGGGAATATTTTGAAAAGGATTTTATCGTAAAAGAGCTTTTTGACGCGATTTAAGGAAAACGGGAAATTCGATATAGAGGAAAACAAGCGGTGATGCTTCAAAATCAGAAAGATTTTATTGGGAAAAAGAACGGTAAAAAAATAATCGTGGGATATGATTTAGGGCGCGAGCGGGCGCAAATCAGCTATTGCGGGCTGGAGGAATCGGAGCCGGAAACCATATCCGCGGTGGCCGGTACGGAGCAGTACAATATTCCGGCGGTGCTCTGCAAGAGAAGCGGCGTGAGCCAGTGGTATTACGGGAAAGAGGCGCTTAAATTTGCGGAGGAGGAAGAAGGCATTGTGGTGGAGCATCTGCTTACTCTGGCAGAACGGGGCGAGGACGTGCTTGTGGAGGGAGAGGTTTTTGACCCGGTGGCCCTTCTTACGCTGTTTATCAAAAGAAGCCTGTCCCTTCTCAGCATGCGGGTTCCCTTAAACCAGATTGAGGCGTTCATGTTTACGGTGGAGGAGCTTACCCCCCGCATAGTGGACGTTCTTGGAAAGGTGGCGGTGGGCTTACAGCTCAAGGCCAAGCACATTGCTTTCCAGAACTATTCCGAAAGTTTTTATGCCTATACCCTTCATCAGGAAAGGGAAATATGGAAAAACGACGTGGTGGTGTTCGAGTATGACCATACGCTGAAGGTGCTCTGTCTGGAATGCAACAGAAGGACAAGGCCCCAGGTGGTGTTTATCCAGCAGTGGAATTTCCCCAAAATCGAGCGGAGAGTATGGAAAGAGGAAGAAGGGGAGCGCCAGCAGCAGATGGACGAGCTGGACGCGCTTTTTCTGCACCTTGCGGGAGAGGTTCTGACGGGACGGCTTGTTTCCACGGTATTTCTTCTGGGGGACGGGTTTAAGGAAAACTGGATGAAGGAATCCCTGAAATTCCTCTGCAGGAACCGGCGGGTTTTTCAGGGGAACAACTTATACAGCAAGGGCGCCTGCTATGGAATGAGAGAGCGGCTCTCTCCCGGCAGGGAATGGCAGGAGTACGTTTATCTGGGAGACGAGAAGCTGAAATCCAATATCGGGCTTCGGGCGCTTCGCCAGGGGGAGGACTCCTATTTTGCCGTGCTCGACGCCGGGACGAACTGGTACGAGGCTTCTTCGGAGTTTGAAATTATTCTGGAGGACGGCAACACGGTGGAGTTTGTTATCACGCCCCTTACAGGCGGGAACGTGACAAACAGGACGGTGTCTTTGGAGGGGCTTCCCGAGCGGCCGGGAAGAACAACCAGATTAAATGTCCAGGTGGAAATGGCCTCCGTCAGCCAGGTGATTATTACCGTTTCGGACGAAGGCTTCGGGGAACTGTTTAAGTCAAGCGGAAAGGCGTGGACAAGGACAATCACGGTATAAGATAAAGGAGTAACGGTCAGCATGGGCAGAATTTTGTTATGCACGGGAAAATATGCCAAAAATCCGTATTATGTGGAGAGTTTTTGCGCAAACGTATACTGTGTGGAGGAGCTTTGCTATCTTTTTATGAGCAATCCCTTTTCCATTGACAGGGATATCATGGACAAAAAGCTGGCCCAGTGGCTGGACGAGGAGTGCGGGCTTTCGGAGCTGGGGCACCAGCTTTTAAAGCTGTTTCAGAGAGGAAGCCAGCCGGGTATTTTTGTGGGAATGATTCTGGACTATGTAAATTACTGCAGGCCGGAAGAAAAAGAGAAGATTGAGGAAGTACTGCAGACCAACGTAGGGCTTACGGATTACGAAAAAAAGAAAAAGCAGGCGGATTTCCTTCTGAAAAACGGCAGGTTAAAGCTTGCCATTGAGGAATACGACGATTTAATCCGGGAAATTCCGGATACGGAGAGCGCGCTTTCGCCATCCCTTTACCATAATATGGGAACGGCTTACGCAGGGCTTTTCCAGTTTGATATGGCGGCGAAATACTTTAAGAGGGCTTACGACAGGTCGGGAAAAGAGCAGTCCGGGATTTCTTACCTGATGGCAAAGAGGCTTTCCCTGTCCGAAAATCAGTATATTTCCTTTATTGCGGAGCATGGCGAGTACCACGGACTTTCCATGCAGGTGGAGAAGCTTCTGGAAAGGGCAAAGGGCTCTTTTGAAACCACGAGGGAAAACAGGATGCTGAGCGCCCTTGAAATTTATAAGGATGAGGGGAACGTGGCCTCGTATTATGATGAGATTGACAAAATCATATCTGAAAAAAAGGACGAATACCGGGAACTTGTGGCAAGGTAGCCGGGTTTGCGGTAAGGCGGGAGCAATATGGGTTTAATTAAAAAGCTGTTAAATTGGAAGAAAAAAGACCAGGAACCGGTCTATGAGATTGAGGACTGGAACGAGGTCGTCTACGACAGAGACGATTTGAAGATTAACAACAAAGAACAGCGGCAGGAATATGTGAGGGGATGCCTCGAGCAGATTGCCGAGGCTTCCAAGGAGCTTGATAATCTTCAGTTTGAGTATAATATGGTGACTTCCTACCTGAAAGATATGGAAGAGATTGAAGCGCTGCCTAAGGAGGAAAAGCAGCTTCTTACAGAATGCGCAAAGAAAATCGACGCGCTGGAAAAGCAGCAGAGCGGCTTTGAAGAGCGCAGGGGGCGGATGAGCGACGAGAAATACCGTCGGATGGAACGTCTGGAGGAAGAGATTTCGGAGGGGCATAAAAAGCTCAGCGAAGCGGAAGAACATCAGGAACTGATTAAGCGGGACCTGCGGAAGCTGGACGGCGAAAAGCAGGCTTATCTTTTCAGAAAAAGCGAGCTGCGCCATTTCATTGAGGATACCAGAACCATGACCGTCATCTGCACCGTTGCGATGCTGGTGTGTATCTGCGTTTTGTTCGTGCTGCAGTACGCTTTTGAGATGAATACAAAGCTGGGCTATCTTCTGGCGGCGGGAGCGGGAGCCGCGGCGATTACGGTTATTTTCATCAAGCACAACGACGCGGTGAAAGAGCTTGCCAGAGTGGAAAACGGCATCAGCCGCATAATAAGGCTGCAGAATACGGTAAAAATCCGCTATGTAAACAACACAAATCTGCTTGATTATCTCTATTTAAAATACAATGTCAAGAGCGCCGGAGAACTGGGGAAAAGCTGGAAGCAGTTTAAGGAAGAAAAGGAAGAGAGGCTGAACTATCAGCAGGCAGTCAGGCAGATGGACCGCCACCAGCAGGACTTACTCCGCATTCTGCGCCGATACCAGCTAAAAGACCCCATGGTCTGGCTGCACCAGACGGCGGCGCTTCTCGATAAAAAGGAAATGGTGGAAATCCGCCACAATCTGATTATCAGGAGGCAGTCGCTGCGCCGCCGGATGGATTATAATAAGGAAGTGATTGCGGGGAACGCCCAGGCAGAAGTGAAGGATTTGGTGGAGAGTTACCCCAAATATGCAAAGGAAATACTGGATATTGTGAATGAATATGAGGAAGATTTTTCCTGAAACGGCTTTTGCGGACAGGGCGGGTAAATGCCGGTTTGTGACGCTGTCATAAAATTGTTTGTAAATTATTAAATATAAATTTAATTTTAATTGCCGTTTGGCGGCAGAATGGAGGATGCCATGAAAAAAATGGAACAGCTTTATGAAGGAAAAGCAAAAAAGGTATTTGCAACAGAGGACCCGGATATTGTCATTGTGGATTATAAGGACGACGCTACCGCTTTTAACGGCGAGAAAAAAGGAACCATTGTGGGAAAAGGCGCGATTAACAACCGCATGACGAACCATGTATTCAAGCTTCTGGAAAAGGAAGGCGTTGCCACCCATCTGATTGAGGAACTGAGCGAGAGGGAAACCGCGGTAAAGAAGGTGGAAATCGTACCCCTTGAGGTAATTATCCGAAACGTGGCAGCAGGCAGCTTTTCCAAGCGTCTGGGCGTTCCCGAGGGAACTCCTTTCAAGGAGCCTACCATAGAATTCAGCTATAAAAACGACGAGTTAGGCGACCCCCTTATCAACAGCTATTTTGCGGTCGCGCTGGGACTTGCCACCTGGGAGGAAATCGACACCATCAAGAAATTCGCCTTTAAGGTAAACGATGTTCTGAAAGCGTATTTCCTGCAGGCGGACATTAAGCTGATTGACTTTAAGATTGAGTTCGGCCGTTACCACGGACAGATTCTTCTGGCCGACGAGGTATCTCCCGATACCTGCAGGCTGTGGGACGTAAACACCAACGAAAAACTGGATAAGGACCGCTTCCGCAGGGATTTGGGGAATGTGGAAGAAGCCTATAACGAAGTATTCAAGAGACTTGGACTTTAATCGGGGAACAGAAAACAGCAAAAATGGAGGAACCATGGATACGGACAGATATATAAGTCCCCTGTCTGAGCGTTATGCCAGCAGGGAAATGCAGTATATTTTTTCCCAGGATATGAAATTTCGGACGTGGCGGCGGCTCTGGATTGCCCTTGCCGAGACGGAGATGGAGCTGGGATTGTCGCAGGACGGTAAGCCGGTGATTACAAAGGAGCAGATTGACGAGCTGAAAGCCCACGCCGAGGATATCAATTACGATGTGGCAAGGGCGCGGGAGAAGGAAGTGCGCCACGACGTGATGAGCCATGTGTACGCTTACGGGCAGCAGTGTCCTGAGGCGGCGGGAATCATTCACCTTGGCGCCACAAGCTGCTACGTGGGCGACAATACGGATATTATCGTGATGCGGGAAGCGCTTTTGCTGGTAAGAAGGAAACTGGTGAACGTTCTGTCTGCTCTGGCGGCCTTTGCGGACAGGTATAAGGCCCAGCCTACGCTGGCTTTCACCCATTTTCAGCCGGCCCAGCCAACCACCGTGGGAAAACGGGCCACGCTCTGGATGCAGGAATTTTTCCTGGATTTGGAGGATTTGGACTATGTACTGTCCGGCTTAAAACTCCTTGGTTCCAAGGGAACAACGGGAACCCAGGCTTCTTTTCTGGAGCTTTTTAACGGGGACCAGGAAACCATCGACAGGATTGACCCCATGATAGCGGAAAAGATGGGCTTTGCGTCCTGCTATCCGGTGTCCGGCCAGACCTATTCCAGAAAGGTGGATACCCGGGTGGCGAACGTGCTTGCGGGCATTGCGGCAAGCGCCCATAAAATGTCCAACGATATCCGTCTTTTGCAGCACCTGAAAGAAGTGGAGGAACCCTTTGAAAAGAACCAGATTGGTTCCTCTGCCATGGCTTATAAGAGAAACCCCATGAGAAGCGAGCGGATTGCCTCTCTTTCCAGATACGTGATGATTGACGCTTTAAATCCGGCCATCACCTCCGCCACCCAGTGGTTTGAAAGAACGCTGGACGACTCCGCAAACAAACGGCTTTCCATACCTGAGGGCTTTCTTGCGGTTGACGGTATTTTGGACCTTTGCCTCAACGTGGCGGACGGCCTTGTGGTTTATCCCAGGGTGATTGAAAAGCATATGATGAGCGAGCTTCCCTTTATGGCCACCGAAAACATTATGATGGACGCGGTGAAGCTGGGAGGCAACAGGCAGGAGCTTCACGAGAGAATCAGGGAGCTTTCCATGGAAGCGGGAAGAAACGTGAAAGAGGAAGGGAAGGAAAATAACCTTTTGGAGCTGATTGCGGCGGATGGCGCCTTTAACATGTCGCTGGAGGATTTGCAGAAAGCCATGGAGCCCGCCAGATACATCGGACGCTCCAAAGAACAGGTTGAGAGCTTTCTTTTGAACGTGATAAATCCGATACTTGAGGAAAATAAGGATTTGCTGGGTGTGAAAGCGGAAATTAATGTATAAAAACGACTGGAACAGGAGGGCATATGGGAGGATTTTTTGGAACTGCGCTTAAAAAGGATTGTGTTTTCGACCTGTTTTTCGGAACGGATTATCATTCCCATTTAGGGACAAGAAGAGCGGGAATGGCTGTATACAGCAGGGAAAAGGGCTTTGACCGCGCCATACACAATATAGAAAACGCGCCTTTCAGGACAAAATTTGATAAGGATTTCAACGAGATGGAGGGGAGTATGGGAATCGGATGTATTTCCGATTTCGAGCCGCAGCCGCTTTTGGTGCGTTCCCATCACGGAACCTATGCCATCAGTACGGTGGGAAAGATTAACAATGCAGAAGAAATAACAGATGATATTTTTACTACGGGACATGCTCACTTTATGGAGATGAGCAGCGGCGACATCAACGCTACGGAGCTGGTGGCCGCCATTATCAACCAGAAAGATAATATCATCGAGGGAATCCGGTACGCGCAGGAGGTAATCGACGGCTCCATGTCCATTTTACTTCTTACCCCGAAGGGGATTTACGCGGCCAGGGACAAGGTGGGAAGGACCCCTATTGTAGTGGGGAAAAAGGAGGACGGTTACTGCGTTGCCTTTGAAAGCTTTTCCTTTTTAAATCTGGGATATACCATGGAGCGGGAGTTAGGGCCCGGCGAAATCGTGGTGATGACGCCGGAGGAGGTCCGTACCCTGTCCGCTCCCGGCACGGATATGAAAATCTGTACTTTCCTGTGGGTTTACTACGGCTATCCCTCATCCTCCTACGAGGGAATCAGCGTGGAAAAGATGCGTTATAACTGCGGCGCGCTGCTTGCCAGAAGAGACGACGTGCGGCCGGATAACGTGGCGGGGGTGCCGGATTCCGGCATAGCCCATGCCGTCGGCTACTCCAACGAGTCGGGAATCCCCTTTTCAAGACCTTTCGTAAAATATACGCCCACCTGGCCAAGGTCCTTTATGCCGACCAATCAGAGCCAGAGAAATCTGATTGCCAAGATGAAGCTGATTCCGGTGCACGACCTGATTCAGGGAAAGAGCCTGCTGCTCATAGACGATTCCATTGTAAGGGGCACCCAGCTCGGGGAAACCACGGAATTTCTCTATCAGAGCGGCGCGAAAGAGGTACACATCAGGCCGGCCTGTCCGCCCATTTTATACGGGTGCAAGTACCTGAACTTTTCCCGTTCCACTTCCGAGATGGATTTGATTACCAGACGGGTGATTGAGGAAATGACAGGGGAAGGGGAGGAAGCGGATTTAACCGATTATTCCAATCCGGAAACCCCCGGGTATCAGGATATGGTGGAACGCATCAGGGAAAGGCTGAATTTCACGACCCTGAGGTATCACAGACTGGACGATATGATAGAGTCTGTGGGGATTGACAGGTGCAAACTCTGCACCTACTGCTGGGACGGAAAAGAATAAGAGAAACAGAAAGGTGCAGGGAAGAAAGCCCTGCGCCTTTTTAAAAATAGGGGCTTTCCATTTCTTTCATAATGATGTATAATGCCAGATATAGGCATGTAGACATATCAGATAACAAGTCGCAATAAATTCCCTAAAGAAAACTTTTAATATGAATTTTTTAAAACTTGCATTATGACTATAAATGAATGGAGGATTTTATGAGAGAAAAGTATGAGTCTCTGGCGCTTGCGGACTTAAAGGCAATTGCAAAAGCCAGGGGACTGAAAGGCACATCATCGATGAAAAAGGCGGAGCTGATTGAGCTGATGCTGGCGGAGGACGAGAAGGATAAGGCGGAAGGCAAAAACATTCAGCCCCGCGCGGCGGCGCAGAAAACGGCCGGAAAAGAGAACGCGGGCCAGCAAGGAGCTGTGGAGCGCGCCGAGCAGGCCGGGAACAGACCGGCGGAGCGCATCGACAGAGCAGGCAGCCGCAGCGAAAAGCCCGAGGGAAGAACGCCGGCGCGGGCAGAAAAAACGGAATACCGGACCGAGCGTGCCGAGGGCCGGGTGGAGGAGCCAAGGTCCGAAGAGGACAAGTTCCCGGCGGAACTTGACAGCGGCGTGGCGGCCAGCGGAATTTTGGAGGTTATGTCGGACGGCTTCGGATTCATCCGCTGCGAAAATTATCTGCCCGGCGACCACGACGTTTATGTAGCGCCCAGCCAGATACGGAGATTCGGGCTGAAAACAGGCGATATCCTGGAAGGCAACACCCGGGTAAGAACCCAGGGAGAAAAGTTTGCCGCCCTTTTATATGTGAAATCTATCAACGGTTATCCGCCGGATGTGGCGGCCAGAAGATGCAGCTTTGAAGATATGACGCCGATTTTCCCCAATGAAAGACTGCACCTTGAAATGCCCGGAGCCAGTATTTCCATGCGGATTATGGACTTAATCAGCCCTGTGGGAAAAGGCCAGAGAGGTATGATTGTGTCCCCGCCCAAGGCCGGTAAGACAACGCTCCTTAAGGACGTTGCAAAATCCGTAAAGCGCAACGCCCCTGAGGTGCATCTGATTATCCTTCTGATTGACGAGCGTCCCGAGGAAGTTACGGATATCAAGGAAGCCATTGAAGGGCCTAACGTGGAAGTGATTTATTCCACCTTTGACGAACTGCCCGAGCACCACAAGCGTGTTTCCGAGATGGTTATCGAGAGAGGCAAGCGTCTGGTAGAGCATAAAAAGGACGTTATGATTCTGATAGACAGTATCACAAGGCTTACCAGAGCCTACAACCAGACGGTTCCCCCCAGCGGGCGTACTCTGTCAGGCGGTCTTGACCCGGCGGCATTACATATGCCCAAGCGGTTCTTCGGCGCAGCCAGAAATATGAGAGAGGGCGGCTCCCTTACCATTCTCGCAACCGCTTTAGTGGATACGGGAAGCAAGATGGACGACGTGGTTTACGAGGAATTTAAAGGCACCGGAAATATGGAGCTTGTGCTTGACCGTAAGCTGTCCGAGAAAAGAGTATTCCCGGCAATCGATATTCCAAAGTCCGGAACCAGAAGAGAGGATTTACTGCTTACGCAGGAGGAACTGGAAGCAATCAATATCATGCGCAAGGCATTAAACGGACTTAAGAGCGAAGAAGCGGTGGACAAGATTCTGGATATGTTTTCCAAGACCAGAAACAACCATGAATTTGTAAATATGGTGAAAAAGATAAAATGGTTTTAAAAAATGCTTGCATCGTGGTATAAGCTGTGCTACAATAAAAAAGCTGTATGCGTGATGCATCGCAGGCAAAAATATGAAAAAATAAGGACTGCAAAAGTTTCCATAGAGAGGTGAGAGAGCATGAAAGAAGGAATTCATCCTGAGTACTATCAGGCAACCGTAACATGTAACTGTGGCAATACGTTTGTAACAGGTTCAACCAAAAAGGATATTCACGTTGAAGTTTGTTCTAAATGCCATCCATTCTACACAGGCCAGCAGAAGACGGCCAGAACGGCTGGACGTATTGACAAGTTCAATAAGAAGTACGGTGTAGAAAGCAAATAAGTTTTGCACGGAAAGGTTGAGGTGGTTGCATCTCAACCTTATTTTGTATGTGCAGGTCCGGGTGAAAAAGACAGGCTTTTAAAGCGCGCGCAGAAAACCGGGCGGCGGGCCGGGAAAGCCGGCTCAACGTCCGGATTAGTCAACAACCCCGCAGCAAGCTGACGGGGCATCAAACTTGCAACGCAGCAAGCT
>OFFW01001212.1_pt1 | contig 15929 bp, 14 predicted proteins | sample 1521501 | NCBI WGS metagenome assembly OFFW01 (sample SAMEA3504107, study PRJEB24116) | mouse gut metagenome | biome: mouse gut; feature: mouse-associated habitat; material: faeces | place: Denmark | collected 2011
CCGGAAATTCCGGCGCGGCCTCTTTTTTACTTTCAGCTTTCGGCCGGAGCCACGGTGTACCGAACTCCGTCCTTCTCATAAAGCTGCGTCAGCACTGCCCCCGCTTCTGTAGGATAGATGACTCCGTTCTCACAGCGGATGGATTGGACGCCTTCTGCTGCCAGCTGTTTCAACGCTTCTTTTTCAAAACTGTTGGCAATATAGACCGGCGCCATCCTTATCAGGATCTCCCCACAGCCTTTATCTCCGGCATAGCACACCAGATTGGGCACAGAGCTTTTGCACAGCCCGTCCTCCGGGTCCAAATAAGGCGTCCGGATTTCCCCGTCCTCCATCTCATAAAACCGGTTCAGATCCCGGTCATTGATCGGGTAATCTCTCAGGCATACCATGCCGGCTGGTCCCCGGATGCTCATAACGGCCGCCGGATATACGGTCTGCCCTTGGCAGTCATAGAGCTGCACAGAGTATTCTGTCCCGCTGCCATCCAGATTCCGGATGAATCCGTCATAGCTGGTCAGCGTCCCCCGGGTGTAACCCAGCGCGGTCAGCTCCTGGGCGAGGTAGTCCGCAATAAAAGCGTTTGCAGTCCAGGAAAATCCAATAAAATCGTCTATTTCCTCCCGCCCAGCATAGGCCAGATACTCTGTCGACACATACAGACGTACCTGGTTATCCCCCAGCAGTTCTATCCGGACCGCCTCCGGGTCTCGGGCAAAGGCAGCGATCTCCCGATATTCCTGGGCTATGTCCTCGTTGAGACGCGGGTCAAAGTCTACAATCTGGCTGTCATCCACACAGAAAAACAGGTCGTCATACCGGTCATAAACCGGTCCCAGATACAGCAGCCTGCTGCCGCTGCGCTCCATAACTTCCAGCGCCCGATACAGTCCCGGCTCCACTTTTACAGTCTGATTTGGATGCAGATTGATGGTCCGGACATTGCCGGTCTCCTCAAATTCCTCTCCGCTGTGGAACATCTGATAGGCGGAGCGGCACAACTGGGTATATTGAGTGGACACCGCTCTCCGCTCGGCGGACGTAGGCGCATAATAGAAGAATGTGAAATCCTCCCCGCAACTGGTTCCCACACTGGCGCCAGCTTCAATCTCCGTCCATCCGGTTTCCGGTGTCAACAGCTGCAAAACCGCGTAGGCCAGCAGTCCCAATCCCAGCACCAGCAGCACCCCGGCGGTAATCAACCGCCGTCCGATATGCTCTTCGTTGAGTTCAATACGCTTTACTGGCGGGGGATGGGGCCTCTCCCGCTTATCTCTGGCGGTACGTTTCAAGCTAGGCCACCACTCTCCACAGCAACAGCAGGAACACCAGCAGAATCACACCAATTAGTATAAATCCGGCAATGGCTCCCTTCCTGCACATCTTGTAGTTGCGGGTATGGCGGAATTTTTTGAACAGCAGCGCCGCAATCAGGCCCAGAATAGGCAGGAAAAAGGAGATGACCATATACCAGATACTGCCAGTATCATGGGTGGGATGAATCAGGAACTCCTCTTCCGCAGCCTTGTCCGTCTCGTCATCCTGGATGGTGTGAACCTCCTCCGGCGCACCGGGCTCCCGGATAGTAATGGGTTTGACGGGCACACCCTTCTCGCGAATGGCCTTGTATTCCGCGATTTCCTTTTTGTTGCCGTAGATATAGTGGTCATACCCGATACACACAAACTCCGGCTTATCCTGGCTGTAGTCGTGAATAGAGGGATCGTAGGTGTACAGCACCTTGTTCTTCTCCAGCTGGGGATCCGGAATAGGGATAGCCGAAATCAGGGAATGGGTGTAGGGGTGCAGCGGGAAGTTGAACAACTCCTCCGCCTCCGCCACCTCTACAATCCGGCCCTTGTAAATGACACCGATCCGGTCGGAAATGAAGCGCACCACCGACAGGTCATGTGCGATGAAGAGGTAGGTAAGGTTCTTCTCCTCCTGGAACTTCTTCATCAGGTTGAGCACCTGGGCACGAATGGACACATCCAGAGCGGAGATGGGCTCGTCGGCCACCACCAATTCCGGCTCCATGACCATGGCACGAGCAATGCCGATGCGCTGCCTCTGGCCACCGGAGAACTCATGGGGATAACGGGTCAGATGCTCCGGCAGCAGGCCCACCTCGGCCACCATCTCCTCCACCTTCCGCACCCGGTCGGCCTCGTTTTCAAACAGATGGAAATTGTACAGACCCTCGGAAATAATATAGTCCACGGTAGCCCGTTCGTTCAGGGACGCGGCGGGATCCTGGAACACCATTTGGATATTCCGAATGACCTCCCGGTCCAGAGCATGGGGAATCTTGCCCGAAATGCGCACGCCCTTGTACTGGATCTCACCTTTAGCCAGAGGATTGACCCGGATGACGGCCCGGCCAACGGTAGTCTTGCCGGAGCCAGACTCGCCTACCAGGGAAAAGGTTTCTCCCTTGTAGATATCAAAGGAAGCGTCCTGAACGGCCCGGACCGCATCCTCCCCCTTGCCGAACGTGATGTCCACATTCTTCAGGGACAGCAATATTTCCTTGCCATTCTCTGCAATGGGACCATGCTCCGGCAGGCGGCCGCTGTGGACCGCGTTCTCTTGTTTCAATGTAGCCACGTTTTTCTCCTCCCCCTAAATATTGAACGCGCGGATCAGCTTCTCGTGAATGTCCTGGATGCCCTCCGGCTTCTCGATCTTGGGGGCGTTGGGGTCCAGCAGCCAGGTCTTGGCATAGTGGGTATCCGTGACCTTGAACATAGGGGGCTCCAGCAGGGTGTCGATCTTCAGGCAGTAAGGATTCCGGGGCGCGAAGGAGTCTCCCACGATCTGGTTATAAAGAGAAGGCGGTGTGCCGGTAATGGAATAAAGCTTTGTATTCTTCTGGGCCAGCTGAGGCAGGGAAGAGAGCAGCGCCCAGGTATAAGGGTGCCGGGGATCATAGAAAACTTCTTCCACAGTACCCAGTTCTATCACCTGTCCGGCGTACAGCACAGCTACCCGGTCCGCCACGTTGGCCACCACACCCAGGTCATGGGTGATAAAGACAATGGTGTAATTGAACTCCTTCTGCAAGTCCTTGATCAGCTGCAAAATCTGGGCCTGAATCGTCACGTCCAGAGCCGTGGTGGGCTCGTCGCAGATAAGGATCTTGGGCTGGCACGACAGGGCAATGGCGATGACGATTCTCTGGCGCATACCGCCGGAGTACTGGAAGGGATAGTCGTCAAACCGGGCCTCCGCCTTGGGGATACCTACCTTTCTCATCAGCTCCAGAGCCCGGCGGCGGGCCTCCGCTTCGGAGCACTGCTGGTGCTTGAGAATGATGGAGGTGATCTGCTTGCCGATGGTAATGATGGGGTTGAGGCTGGTCATGGGATCCTGGAACACGGTGGCAATCCGCCGGCCCCGGATCTGGCCCCAGTCTTTGGCATACTGGACCTTAGCCAGATTGAGGATGCAGGTGCCATGGAGAGCCTCCGCCGTCTCATCCAGATATCTCACCCGGAACGAGACATCGTCAAAGACCGCGTTGCGCTGGTTCTCATCGTTCAGATCCACTCCCAGCTGCATGGCCTTTTTCAGCGCCTTCTCCAGCTTATGAACCATCTGCACCCGCTGATGGAAACCATACCGTCCCACGGAGAGGTAGATTTCCTTGGCCAGAACCTCGTTGCGCTTCACCGTCTCAGGGGAAATCTCCCCCTTGATCTCCCGCTCGTACTGCGCATGCAGAGCGGCGGAACGCTCCTGATAGTGCTTCTGGAAGGAGGCGTCTCCCGCAGCGGCGGACTTGTGCTTCCGGATAAGCTCCTCTTCCTGTTTTTTCAGGGCCTTGATCTGCTCGTCATAGTCGTTGATGATCCGGTCGGTTTCCTGAATCTTGTCCTTTTCTTTCCTGCGGTCGAAGGTCTGCTTGAGATTGAAGGCATCGGTTCGCTTGCCCTGCAATTCCCGGAGCTTCTCATCCATTGCAGCCCGCTCTTCGGCACTCAGGGTGCTTTTCTCCCGCTTCTCGCTCTCCAGCTTCAGAATCTTCTGATACGTGGCCGCCCCCAGCTCGAGGCGGGATGCCTCGTTGAGTTTGGTGTGGGAGCTCGAGATTATCTTCTGCGCACCGGAGGTCAGCTTCACGTGGGTGTCCGCCAGCTCCTCATCATTATAAATGATGCTCCCTTCGCTGACAAAACCGTTGGAGTCCAGCATCCCTGCGAAGGTCTTGGTGAACACGCTCTTGCCGGAGCCGGATTCGCCCACGATGGCGATGGCCTCGTTCTCATAGATGTCCAGGGAGATGCCCCGAATGGCGGTCAGCACCCGGCCACGGACCCGGAATTTCACCCACAGGTCCTTGACGGACAGCAATACTTTTTTCTCTTCTGCCATGGCTCTCCCCCCTTACATATGCGTCCGCGGATCGGACGCGTCGCCCAGACTCTGACCGGTCACGTACAACACCACGGAAATGACGATGGCAATAGCCACCGGACTCCAGAACTCGAAGCCCCAGCCCGGCGTCACCATGGCGCTCTCCGCCGAATAGATCAGCCGGCCCAGACTCATGTCCGGCAGACCGATGCCGATATAGGCCAGAAACACCTCGTAAGAGATGTAGGACGGAATCTCCGCCGCCAGCAGGGTCATGATGATGCTGGTCATAAAGGGCAGGATGTTCTTCATTGCGATCTTGACGGTGTTGGTCCCCAGGCAGCGGGAGGCCAGATTGTATTCCCGGTCCCGGATGATAACCACCTGAGTTCGGATGGAGTAAGCAATGCCGATCCATCCCGTTACCGTCAGAGCAAACACCATGGTCCAGAAGGTTGGACTCAGAATCAGAACCAAAACGGAAATTTGCAGAATATAGGGAATGTTGGCAATAATCTGGTAAAGCACCATCATCACTGTGTCCACCTTCTTGGAGAATCCCCAGATAGCCCCAAGGATCACGCCGATGGTCATATTGATGACTCCGCAGATGAAAGCTAGGGATACGGAAATCCGCGCACCGTTCCAGATGGCGTCAAAGGTGGAGTTGCCCGCGTTGCCGGTGCCCAGAATCCACTTGATGGAAAAGCCGAACTGCTCAATGGCCGCGCCGGGCATCAGGTGCTTGGCGTCGCTGCTGAGCAGCTGGCCGAAACGGTCATACTCTGTAAACGTGGGGTACAGGTAGCAGAACAGAATCACGGCGGCCAGCAGAATCAGGATGACAATGTTCAGTTTCTTCCGGAAAAACACCTTGAACACGCTCTGCCAGTATGAATACCGGGGCGCGGTAATCTTCTCGGACTCCAGGTCGCTGTGGTCCTGCCTGGAAAAGAGCTCCTGTGTGCTCAGGCCCAATTTACTGTAATCATATTCCATCGCTCTCACCTATCCTTTGTCGTAAACGAAATCCGCGGGTCCATAGCGGCCATAAGGACGTCGCCCAGAATGGTGGATGTCACCGTCAACACGGAGTAGAACAGAGTAACGCCCACAATTACGCCGTTGTCATACTTGTTGATGGCCTCGGTCAGCAGGTTGCCGGTACCGGGGACCACGTACACCCGCTCGGTGATGATCGCGCCGACCAGCGCGCTGAGAATCGCGCCGGGAATGCCATGAACCAGAGGAATGGCGGCATTTTTCAGAATGTGTCCTCTGAAGATTTCCCCTTCCGTCATGCCGCTGGCCCGGGCGAACTTCACGTAGTCGGAGTTCATCTGGTCGATCATGTACCGCCGCAGCCATTTCATCAGCATTGCCACCTGGGGCAGTGCCAGAGAAACAATGGGCAGCACATAGATCAGCTTGCTGGTGGATTCCACGTCGAAGGTGATAGGCATGCCCAGCTTCGCGCCGATGGCCTTGAACATGAAGATATAGGCCAGAGACGGCACTGCCGAGATGAACACAATGTAGAATGTGCCCAATTTATCCACCAGCCGGTCCTTTTTCTGAGCCATCAGAATGCCGATAGGCACAGCCAGCAGATAGGCCAGGCAGGTGGCGATGATGCCAATGACAAAAGAATAGCCGATCTTGGACAGACCGCTTCTCACCGTGTCCACCACGGTATAGTCGTCAGTGAACCGGTCCTCATAGATCATGCTGCTGGTGCGGGATCCCGCCAGATAAGTGGCGGTATGCAGATCGTCCGCGCTGTCCTCCTGAAGTCCCGTGGGGAAGGTGGTGGGGCGCATGACGTAGGAGCCCTGGGTGCGCGTCATACTGTGAAATACGTCCACGCCCGTACTCACGGAATAGGACATGCCCAGCCGGATGGTGGCCAGATTCTGGTGTATATAAGGGAATGTAGAGTCGCAATAGAGCAGGTACTTGTGCTTTGTTCCGTTGCCGATGATGGCGGGGGAGAACTTCCCCTCATAGACCGGGTCATAGAGCGTGAAGGTGAGACCCCGGTTTTCGATGTCCTCCTCCACATAATGCACGCTGTCAATTTCCAGCAGACTGCCGAAGTACTCCACCAGCCGCTGGGCCAGAGGCCGGTCCTTCACGGCGAACAGCTGCTGCTGTCCCCCGTTCTTCAGCTTGCCGCGCTTGTTGACGTCAGCGTCCAGCCGCTGAACCTTATAGCCCTGGGACTCATATTCTTCCGTAAATTTCTTGACAAATTCCGCCGTCTCCGGACTGTCGTCCTCTGGCGTACGGCCAATGGACGCAGCAGCGGCGCGGGTATCCTCATCAATCTCGCCCTGCCGTACCAGCTCCTGCATATAGTCCGTATAGGGCACGAAATCCAGATATCCGAATTCTTCCCACTTGGTATTGCGGTACACCTCCCGCTGGTTGGAGGCCGTCTTGTTATACACGGCGTCCTGGGCGAACACCCGGGTGCGGTCCAGCAGGGAGTAGATCATGATCATGACGATGGCAATGACCACGCAGATGGCGCCAATGCCATACAAAACACGCTTTAACAGATATTTGAGCATACCGGTTCCCCCATCTCTCTGATCTGAGAACCTGTATTCATAGCCGGGGAACCTCCGGAAGCCTGTTCAGCCCCGCGGCGCAGCGGGAAACCCCTGCCGTCAGGTTCTGCGGCTGTGAATGCAGGTTTTTTGATAAGTGCAGCGGGAGAATGGAATATTCCATTCTCCCGCAAGCACAGCTATAGATTCTTCTTGCCGTTTACCGGCGTCAGCGGATTAATACAGGCCGATGCACTTGGCCATGTAACCGGCGCCGTCGGGCAGCATGGTATCCAGATAGGTGGAGGGATCACCGTAGTCGGGGCCCCAACCGGACAGATCGTAGATGTCGTAGTTGGACTGGGTTCCCTTGTCCATATCATAGCCGGCCTTGTACCAGTCGTCCTGGTCGCCGCCCACCAGATTGACAATGATCCTGCCCTCGGTAGTGGCCTCCACAGCCTGCTTGAACGCGTTGGCCATGTTGGTGTAGTTCTCGTCGTTCTGCTGATAGGGCAGATCCACGTAGATGGGATTCTCCGCGCTGATGTCGCAGTTGTACTCAGCCAGCTCCTCAACGGCCTTGTCCAGGTACTCCTTGGACGCAGAGGGGTTGAACCAGCCGTCAAAGCCGTCGCTGCTGCCGGTGGCCTCGTCCCAGACCTTGACGGGGATGCCGTCAGCGTCCAGCTGGGCCTGCATCACGGCGCCGTAAGCGGTGCCGGCGGCAAAGGTGGTGGGCGTGCCGTTGACGTCAACGGTCACATCCTCCAGCAGGTACATAAAGTTGCCGGGGGTGTAGGAGTTACGCAGGCTCACCAGCTTCAGCTCCTCGCCGACGCCCTGCGCGTTACGGCCGGCATGGTCCACGGCCAGGCACAGAGCCAGACGGAAGTTGGTGTTGTTGATGGCCACGTGGGTCCGGGCGCGCTGCTCCTCGGTCTGGGGGGAGACAAGCTTGGTGGGATCGTTATCGTTGGCAAAAGCCACACGGTTGAGGTTGATGAAGCCCACAAAGCTGGTGGAATCGGTGTCGACGATGGTGTTGTAGCCCTCATAGAGGCCGTCGGCCTTGGCAGCCTCAATTACGGCCGCGTTCAGGGTCACGTTGGTGACGGTACCGGCCTTGAAGTCCTGATAGGCCTTGGTAGCGTCGGTGCCATCGTTGAAGCGCCAGTTGAGGGTCTTGGTCTGGAGGTTCTCAGCGTTCCACCAGGCGGGGTTGGCCTGGAAGACGATCATGCTCTTCTCGGTGTGGCTGGTGACCAGATAAGGACCGCAGTAGGCGATGTTGTTGGTATCCTTGCCATAGGTGTAGTCGGCGGCGGAATCGTCGAAATCGGCGCCGAACTTGCCGCCATGGGACTCATAGTAGGTGCGGCACAGGGGGGAAGCCACGGTGGCATAAGTCAGCATGGTGGGGAAGTAGGTGCAGCTCTCATTGAGCGTGTACTTCAGGGTGTACTGGTCCACGGCCTCCACGCCCACCTGGGAGAAGTCGGTCAGGGTGCCATCGGCGTAGTCCTGAGCGCCCTTCACCAGATTCAGGGTCAGCGCACTGGCCTTGTTGACGTCCACCATGTGCTGATAGCCGGCCACCCAGTCGTCCGCCTGGACGGGGGCGATCTCACGGCCCTGGGAATCCACCCAGTTCACGCCCTGACGGATGTGGAAGGTGAACTCGGTGTTGTCCTCGTTGGCTTCCCAGCTCTCGGCCAGGGAGGGCATCAGATCGTTCTCGCAGTTGTACTCAAGCAGGTTGTCGCAGGTCTGGATAATGGCGCGGGTGTCGGCCTGCTTCTGGGTGCCCAGAGCGTCCCAGGTAGCGGGGTCGGAGGTGTAGGCGTAATCATAGGTGTCGCCGATGGTGTAGCCATGCTCGGTCAGATACTTCTGCACCTCGTCGTGATAGGTGCCGGTACCGCGCAGCTCATTCCACAGGCTCTTCATGGCCTCCCAGTCCTCCACCGTCACCATCTCGTTGGTGACAATGATGTCATGGAAGCGGTCGGCATCGCTGCCCCACATGATGGTGGAGCCGCTGCGGGGAGCCACCTTGCGCAGCACGTACTGGCCGCCGCGGGTGGTCAGAGGGATCATCACGCCGGCGCCCAGCATCTTGCCTTCGGCCAGAGCCATCAGCGCGTAGCGCTCGGATGTGTTATTGGTCTCAAACGCCTTCATGTAGGTCTCATAGAACTCACCCAGAGCGGCGTCGTAGACCTCATCCTCGTCGTAGGTGTAGGGGACGAGCTCGCCGTCAGCGGCAGGCTCCACAGGGGTATCGGTGTCATCGGGGGTGTCGGTGGGGGTGTCCTGGGGCTGATCGGCGGGGGGGTTGTTGTTTCCGCCGCAGGCAGCCAGACTCAGCAGCATTGCCAGAGCCAGCACCAGGCACAGGATCTTCTTTTTCATGATATGCCTCCTATAAATTTATCTCCAGCCGTACCGGAGCGAACTGCTCCGCCCGGTTGAATCCTAAGGAAACCAGAGGGAATGGCAGCAGCTGTGCTGCTGCCCGCTTTAAAGTATTTAAAGCGCTAAATTGCCTTCAACCAGAAAAAGCGTGGTCTGGGTACGCTCTGGGGGTACGCTGCGGGCCACGCTGAGAGAGGAAGAGGAACATTTTCCCGGAAAATATTATACTGAAAAAACGATGGCTTGTCAATAACGCCCTTTCTGAAAATGCAGCCAAATTTGTCAAAACTTTCAAGCCCGCTGAGCCCAATCTCTATCAAACAGCACAAAAAGCAGGGAAAGCCCTTTCTCCGCCGCTTCGACTGTTTTCTTCCTCCCTCTAATTTTGCAGGACGGCGGGCAAAATATGCACCGCGGATGGATTTGGCACTCCGGAACCGCGCCGGACGGCATGTTCGGCTCCGCCGGAAATCTCATTTGGAAGGTTCTCCCTCTTGGCAAATATTTGATGGTGTAGTATACTGGAGAAAATATCATGCATCGGCGACGGAACCGAAGCGCTTTTCCGTTCCGCCGCCTTTCCGCCGATTCTCGGGAGGGAGCCTATGAGAGCGTTTCTCAAACGACACAGAGTTGTACATATCTGGCTGGCAGCGCTTCTCGCGCTGTTCGTCCTCTACCGGCTGGCCGTCAGCTCCGCAGCGGCGGCCAACGCGGTGTCCGCCGTGACCCAGCGGCTGAAGGACGGATACGCCCGCCTCTGGTATCTCTTTCCTTTTTCAGTTGTGGAGTGGTTTTACGCGGCCTTTGCTGTGGGCAACGGCGTCTGGCTGGCGGTGCTTTTTCACCGGGTGCGAATCCGGAAGGGACGGCGGCTGGAATCGGCCTACGGCTGCGCCATGGGTATTTTATGCCTGTGGCTGACGGCCTGGGTCTTCTCCTGCCTGTGCTGGGGCGTGAACTACTACGCCGACGGCTTTCAGCAGAAAAGCGGCATTTACGCCCAGCCGGTGACGGCGGAGGAACTGGAGCGGGTGGCGGTGTATTTCACGGACCGTCTGGCAGAAATCTCGGATGAGGTGCCCCGGGATGAGGACGGGGTTTTCGCCGCCTCCCGGGACGATATATTTGCCGCCAGCACCCAGGTCTATGACAACCTCTCTCAGGAGTTCCCCTTTCTGGCCCGGGAGGACCGGACGCCGAAAAAGATGTTTTTCTCCCGGCTGTTCAGCGCCATGAACTTCACGGGCTTCTACAGCCCCTACACCGGGGAATCCAATCTGAACGTGGACTCCCCCGCCTGCCTGCTTCCGGCGAACATCGCCCACGAGCTGGCCCACCAGCGGGGCATCGCTTCGGAGCAGGAATGCAACTTCCTGGCCATCGCCGCCTCCACTTCCTCGGACGACGTGGTCTACCAATACTCCGGCTATCTGATGGGATACATTCAGCTGTCCAACGCCCTCTATCGGGCGGACTACCAGCGCTGGGCGGCCCTGCGGGCCTCGCTGCCGGAGGAGGTTCTGGCAGATCTGCGCTACCACAGCGCCTACTGGGCGCAGTTCGACGGCCTGACGGCCCAGGTCAGCACCAGCCTCTACGACTCTTCCCTGAAGTCCTTCGGACAGGCGGATGGAATTCAGAGCTACGGAACGGTGGTGGACCTGCTGGTCGCCTACTACTGACGGCGGCAGATGCCGTGATGGAAGGAAAGGAGCGTTTCCCCCTTATGGAAATCCATCCAATTGCCCATATCCGGACCGACTTCCGGGAAAAGTTTGGAATCCCCCGCCAGAGCGGTCTGGTGGAGGCCCTGGAGGCCGTTGTCATTTTCGAGCCTCCCTACCGCGTTCCCGACGCGGTAAGAGGGCTGGAGGAGTTTTCTCATCTCTGGCTGATCTGGGAATTCTCCCGGGCCCGGCGGGAGAACTGGTCTCCCACGGTACGGCCGCCCCGTCTGGGAGGCAACCGGCGGATGGGCGTCTTCGCCACCCGCTCCCCCTTCCGGCCCAACGCCCTGGGCTTGTCCTGCGTGCGCCTGGAGGGCGTGGAGCTGGACAAGGCCCTGGGGCCGGTGCTCCACGTGTCCGGCGCGGATCTCATGGACGGCACGCCCATCTATGATATCAAGCCCTATGTCCCCTACGCCGACGCCCACCCAGAGGCCCGGGGGGGCTTTGTGGATCAGGTGGCCCGGCGGCGGCTGGAGGTGGACTGCCCGCCGGACCTGCTGGAGCGGGCGCCGGTGGAGAAGCGGGCCGCCCTGCTGGGGGTGCTGGCGGAGGACCCCCGGCCCGCCTACCAGGGAGACCCGGACCGGGTGTACGGCATGGCCTTCGCGGGACTGGAGGTCCGCTTCACCGTGGCAGGAGAGCGGCTTACCGTCCTTTCCCTGGACAGGCAGAACCCGTCTTCATAAAATCTTAATACTTTTCTTCGAGAAATACCTTGACAGACGATGTATATCCTGCTATGATTATCCCACCACACAAACGCGGCTCAGACAAGCCGCTGGAAAGGAGTGTTTGGATTGTCCATTTCATCGGACACCCTGCGGGGGCACACGGATACCATCATCCTCACCCAGCTCATGCGGGGGGATAACTACGGCTACGAGATCAACAAAACCATCCAGCAGAGGACGGGGGGGCAGTACGGCTTCAAGGAGGCCACCCTCTACACCGCCTTCAAACGCCTGGAGAGCGGCGGCCTGATCACCTCCTACTGGGGGGAGGAGGGCCCCGGGGCCCGGCGGCGGTACTACGCCATCACTGAGGAGGGCCGCCGTCAATGGGAGGAGAACTGCCGGGAGTGGCAGAACACAAGGGCCCTGCTGGACGCCCTGATTTCTTTGGAGGAGTAAACGTCATGGACAAAATGAAGACAAGGTTCATTATCGCTGTCACCGGCCGTCTGGCCCAGGCGGAGGAGACCACCGCCAAGGTGGAGCTTATCGAGGAGCTCAGCGACAATCTGTACAGCCGCTGGCAGGATCTGGTTGCCTCCGGCGTGCCGGAGGAGGAGGCCTATACCCGGGCCCTGGAGGATCTGGGCAATGTGGACGAGCTGCTGGCCTACCTGGCCGGCCTGGGCCCGGAGGAGGCGCTGCCGGGCCGGGAGGGCTCTGTGAGGGAGTTCACCAACGAGCTGCTGCGGGGGCTGGAGGACGTGGTCCGGGAGACCGTCAGCCAGACCAGGGACGCGGTGGATCAGGCCGGCATCATTGTCCGCAATGTGGCGGAGCGGATCCGGGAGAAGTACCCCAACGGCGTCCAGGGCAGGATCTGCGTCCAGGTGGACAAGGAGGGCTATGAGGAGACGCCGCCCCGGGATACGGAGAGCGGCGGGGAGACGGCGTCCCAGGATGGGGAGAAGGCGGGCTGGTCCTTTGCCGTCGGCTACGACAAGGAGCGGGGCTTCTTCTGCGGCTCCAATTCCGGCCGCGCCGCCAGCCGCCGGGTCACCGGCACCACCCTGCCCTCCCAGGAGGTGAAGGGCGTGGACGTGCAGGTGGTCAACGGCGACGTGACAGTCCATCTCTCCGACGATCCCCAGGGGGACGTGGTCCTGGACGGGGACGTGGACCACCTGGAGGTGCGCATGAGCGAGGAGGGCGTGCTCTCCATCCGCCAGGGCAACACCGCCAGCAGCGCCTTCTTCTTCCTGCGGGGACTGGCGGCGGCGGACGTGGAGCTGACCCTGCCCCGGCGGTACTGGGAGTTCATCCAGCTCTCCACGGTCAACGGCGATCTGGAGCTGGACGACGGCCTGGAGGCCGGCCGGCTGGCGGTGAAGGCCGCCAGCGGGGACGTGCGGTTCCGGGAGGCCCGGTGCGGGGAGGTGTGCTTCAAGTCCGCCAGCGGAGACCTGGACGCGGGCGGGGAGATCGGCTCCATCCAGGCGGAGACCGCCAGCGGGGACGTGGAGCTCTCCGGCAGCTTCGGCGCGGTGCGGGCCGCCACGGCCAGCGGCGACGTAGAGGTGCAGGGCAGCGTCCGGGAGATCCGGTGCTCCAGCGCCAGCGGGGACGCCAAGGTGCGCACCCAGACCCTGCCCGACAAGCTGGAGATCTCCACCAAGTCCGGGGACTGCCGGCTGTACCTGCCCGCCGGGGAGGGGTTTGCCCTCCAGTTCAGCACGGTCAGCGGCGATCTGGACACGGAGTTCGATCTGGTGGGCCCGGTGGGGGCCCGGTCCGGCGAGGCCATGTATCTGGACGGCGGCGGACGCAGCTTCCGCATCACCAGCATCAGCGGGGATATCTCCCTGCGCCAGAACTGAGGGAAAGGAGGGAGAGACTATGAGCAAACAGACCACTGACATCGTTGCCTACCTCACCTGGGTGGGACTGATTATCGCCCTGGTGGCCGGGGACCGGGAGTCCAGCCGGTTCCACCTCAACCAGTCCCTGGTGATCTGGCTGGCGATTACGCTGCTGAGCATCGCAACCAGATGGATGCCCCTGATTGGCTGGATCGTTCAGATCGCGGGGGGCCTCTTCCTGACCGCATGCTGGTTCATCGGCTTCATCAACGCCATTCAGGGCGTGGAGAAGGAGGTCCCCCTGGTGGGACAGTTCCATCTGCTGTAACGGCCCTCCCGCCGCGCTGAAGAATCCTGAAAGCGGACCATCAGCCGCCAGGATGTGCGCGGAGATAGGAAACGGATCATAAGAATCCGTGAATACAGTAAAGCCCAAGGGGCGTCCAGGCGGTCTTGAAACCTGGGCGCCCCTTGGGTTTTCATATGAGCCGATAGAAAAAGGGAATCTATTGTTTCCCGGCGCCGCCCCATCGGCGCCGGCGGAAACACAAAAAAAGCCCCGCGGCCAAAACCACGGGACGCACACGGCCTCCCCGCAGATACGGTGAGGCCGAAAACAGAAACGCATCCTTCCGGTTCCGGCGGAAAAACTGCCAAGCTGCCCATGTATCTGACTTATCCCTCTTCCGGCGGGAGGCCGGGGAGGGCTTCACAGTGACCGACTCGCGGGGCGTTTCACCCCATTCCATGCTGCCGCGGACGCGGCAGGCAGCTGGCGCAGTATTTGATTCTGAAAGCAGTATACCACCCGAGGGCGGGTTTGTAAAGAGCGGAAACGCATTTTGCGGGACAAATCAGAAGAGGCGCATCTGGTCCTGGGACTCCTTCTCCTCCAGCGTATGCAGATACGCGAAGATCCGCCCGTTATCGTGGACGATCCCCTTGTCCGCGCAAAAGATGTGAAACAGCTTCATCAGGCGGTCGTGGCGGGGGCTCCGGACTTCGTACCGCATTCCGTAAGTATCCATGTACCGCCGCTTCATCCCGGGGAACAGCCGGTCCAGCTGGCTGTAAAAGTATTCGCGGTTCCCCTCCCGGAGGGTCAGCCCCATGCCGAAGCAGATCACCCCGTACACCTCCGCCTCCGCACAGCAGCCGAGGATGCCCAGGATGTTTTCCTCCGTGTCGTTGATAAAGGGCAGGATGGGGGAGAGCCACACGACGGTGGGGATGCCCGCGTCCCGCAGGCGCTTGAGGGCCTCGACCCGCTCCCGGGTGGCGCTCACATGGGGCTCCAGCTTCCTGCACAGCGCCTCGTCATAGGTGGTCAGCGTCATCTGCACCACGCATTTGGCCTTTTCATGGATGGCCGTTAGCAGGTCCAGGTCCCGCAGCACCCGGGCGGATTTGGTCTGCAGGGTAAACCCGAAGCCGTACCGGCAGGCCAGGGACAGCGCCTGCCGGACATACCCCAGCTCCTCCTCCAGAGGAATGTAGGGATCGGTCATGGCGCCGGTCCCCAGCATGCACCGGGACCGCCTGCGCCGCATCGCCTGCTCCAGCAGGGCGATGGCGTTCTCCTTCACCTCGACGTCCTCGAAATCGTGGTCCATGTGATAGCATCGGCTTCGGGAGTCGCAGTAAATGCAGCCGTGGGTACAGCCGCGGTAGAGGTTCATCCCATTCTGCGCCGACAAGATTCCCTTGGCTTGTACGAAGTGCATCCAAACGCCCCCTGTCCCGGCGGAAGGCTACCGCTCCTCCGCCAGCAGTCCGTAAAGATAGAAGTCCGCCCAGCCGCCCCGGTTGTCTCCGGTGTGGCTGCGCTGGACGCCCTCCCGCTTCATGCCCAGCTTTTCCATTAAGGCCACCGACTTTACCCCGTCGATGGCCTCCGCCATGACCTTGTGGGCGTGCAGCTCCTGGAAGGCGTAGTCCATCGTCCGGGAGCAGGCCTCGTAGGCGTAGCCCTGCCGCCAGTACGCCCGGTGGAAGATCCAGCCGATTTCGTAGACGTCCTCCTCCGCGTTCTCCCCCAGGGCCTTGAGGAGGATATAGCCGATGACCTTGCCGCTCTCCCGGAGGGCGGCGGCTGCCGATGCAGAACTCCGTCAGGAACTGCCGGGTTCTTTCCGGCGTGTAGGCCGGCTCGCAGTTGATCATCGTCTCCTCATCGCCGAAAATTTCGTGGAGATCGCCGGCGTCCTCCGGCGTGAAGTCCCGGATGATCAGCCGCTCCGTTTCCAGATACATTTTGCACCTCAGCTTTTCCCGATGATCTTCCCGCCGCACTTGGGGCAGGTGATCTCGATTTTTCCCTTGCCCGCCGGGACCCGGCAG
>OFFW01001213.1_pt1 | contig 15914 bp, 11 predicted proteins | sample 1521501 | NCBI WGS metagenome assembly OFFW01 (sample SAMEA3504107, study PRJEB24116) | mouse gut metagenome | biome: mouse gut; feature: mouse-associated habitat; material: faeces | place: Denmark | collected 2011
TGCCCACGCCGAGATGTTAGTGACGGGGGTTCCACCGAGGATTCCTACCAATCAGGTTTACTGCTACTATTTTAGCAAAACGCACTTTTTGAAAAGCGGACTGGACGGACGCTCTCGGACGCTCTCGGACAGAGGGTAAATTTTCAAGCAGGAGGAAAGTAAGGCATGACATTTTCTGAATTTGCTTCAGATCTTTCGGCGTACATTTCATTCGGAAAATCTGAGCATGATTATTTCACAGAGCTTGTCGGAAATTTTATACAAGATGCCGCAATGGACTCCTGTAAATTGCTGGGGAGAAAGCCGGATACAAAATACCGATACATCAAAGGAGATCGCACATTTTCGTCGAAAGATGCACAGTATGTCTATGACCATCGTGATGTCAACAAGTTTTCAAAGTGGATATTAGATCGAATGGATGACTCTGAATCCTACGACAATGTAATGGCATGGTTAAAAGTACACAGCATTAACGACGATGATCCAGCTATGGCCTGCACTTATTTATTGGAGAGCATAATCCTGGACATCATCAACAGCACTCCCGTCTCCAAGACAGCGCAAGAATCAGCAATTGATTTGAAGCTGATAGATGACATCCAGGAAAAAATAAAATCGCTACCTCGACCGGCTAATGTGCCGATTCCGAAGATAGCGACTCAAGACGAACAGACCTATATTGATGAACTGTTTCTGGCATATGGCGATGCCGAGGGCATGACTACCTTTTCAGCGAGTGACCTCTCTTCTTTCCCCGATTACTCGAACGATTTGGATGACCGCCGCATTGATTTTTATGCTGCCGAAACCATACGCAGGGGCGTGTTAGAGTTGGGCGGCGGCAGTCTGACAGATCAGTTTGATGTGCTGAAGACGGAAACACTCGCCGGAGTGAAGGACACCGCAAAACGGAAACACCAAGATGGCTACGAGCATATGCTTGCCATAATGGAACAAGCCGTCATAGCCCCGGTTACGAACTACATACTTAGCGCATCGCCATACTGGATAAGTGCGACAATTAAAAAAGGCGTGTGCCACCATCTCGTAAATGACGGCAAATTGGTATGGGTAAGGAGAAGAAAGAATCCATGAATGAATCAGTCCTCGGCTCTACTTTTGAAATATCTCTCCGTATTCTGCTGATGCTGAATGAACTGTCAAACTCGACATTAGATGAGCAGCAGATCGGAGCGATAGATTTCATTTCCGTCTATGCAGCCGATTTCGGCCTTCTTGACGAGAATCTTCATGGGTATAGCAATTACAGATTTAGTGAATATCCCGCAAGAAAGCACATGGTGGTTTCTGCCCTAAAAGACCTTGTGTTGGATGGATACGCCCATCTATATCCCACTTCAACGGGATACAGATATTCCATCACGGAGGCCGGTAAAACTGTCTGTGTCAATCTGACCAGCAACTATGCCGAGGAATACATAATTGCAGTTCAATCTGTAATTAACAGGTTTGACAATGCAAATGCTGAATCCATGTTGAGGGAGATCAACAGTGTCACCATCCAGTCGTTGAAGGAGATCGGACATGAATAGGCTTTATATTGAAAAACTCGTTGTGTCCGGCGGAGGACACAGGACAACAGTTATCAACTTTAAACCGGGATTGAATTTTATCTTGGGGCCTTCCAACACAGGAAAAAGCCTCGTAATGGACTGTCTGGATTATATGTTTGGATTTTCCCCAAAGAAAAACCGCCCTTCAAAAATGGTGGACAACAGCCATGGTTATGAGCGGATTACGCTCTACCTGGCAACAGGCAGAGGAACAGTTATCCTTGAACGCAAAATAGGTGATACAAAAATTGCCGTTAGCGGTACTGACCCCACTGTCGATCACGGATCGTACAGTATAGGTCATACCGCAAAAAAGAACATTAACTCCGTGTATCTCCATTTAATTGGTATAGATGAGCCGCATTCTGTGCGATCCGCAGAAAAGGGATCTAAAACACAGGATTTAACTTGGAGAAGTATGCTCCACTTGTTTTTTGTCCGGCAAGGTGATGTTGCGAGAGAAAGTTCCGCGTTGTTGGCTCCTGGCAGCGTAGGGCATACGGCATCTGCCGCTGTACTGCTGTACCTTCTAACCGGGCAGGATGCAAACGATCTCGCTGCGGATGAAGACCCAAAAATCAGCGAGGCAAAGAAAAAGGCCCTTATCGGCTACATCCAGGAAAAAGTCGAAGAATTTACAACCAGGCGTGAAAAACTGGAACAAACACTTGCCTCCTTTAATATCACAGACCCTCGCTCCAGCGTTGAGCAGGTTCGGAAGGAAATTTCAGAACTGCAAGCCAAATTGGATGCTGCCACCAAAGAAAGCCAGCAGATAATGTCGCAAATCTATGAGTGGAACGGCAAACTCTCCGAATCCAGAACAGTTGGGCATAACTTCTCCGTCCTGCGCCAGCAGTACCAATCCGATATAAGGCGTATTGGGTTCATAGTTGACGGCGCAGTGAGCATCTCGCCCGTGCGCAAAAAAGTAAAATGCCCCATTTGCGGCGAAGAAACGGAGCGGGTTCAAGACAGTTCTTTCATTGATGCATCGGCAGCGGAACTCGAAAAAATCAAAAAGCATCTTTCTGAACTTAGTGATGCACAGCACAGCGTTGAGCGTCAGCAGGCAGCAATAATTGCAACGATTCACACGCTGGAAGAAAAGAAAGATGCAATCGACAGTCTGATTACCGATCAGCTGCAGCCGCAATTATCCTCTTTTGAGGAGAAACTTGAACAGCAACTTAAACTGGTACGGGTATCAAGTGAATTAGAGGTTGTCCGCCAGAACGAAAACCAGTATAGAAGCGATCTGTTCAGCAAGGAAACCGAAGAGACGCCGGAAACCTCGAAGCATAATATCTTTGAGGACTATGAATATGATATTGTCCACGGCTTTGAGGAGAAACTAAAAGAAATTCTAAGTGCTTCAAAAATCGGTGGTGCAGCCACAGCCAGACTCAATATGGAGAACTTCGATATTGAGATTGGCGGATTCAAGAAGTCGGTTTCAATGGGTGGCGGATTCTGCGGAATACTGAACACCATCACCACACTGGCGATGAGTGCGTATCTTATTGATCTCGATAGGAATGCTCCTGGTTTCTATGCCGTGGATTCTTCGCTGACGCAACTGTCCGAGGCAGAGCACAAGGAGCGGAGCGACACCATAAAGCAGAATTTCATCAAATACCTTATCGCCCATGCACATGAGCGGCAGATCATCATCGTGGAACAAACAAAGCGTATGCCATTCGTTCCCAGCGAGGATGAGGGAAAAGGCGTCCATATTATTCGGTTCTCCAGGAACAAAGAAGAAGGTCGGTATGGCTTCTTGAACGAAGTTTATAACCCGGAGGATCAGTAATCCTCATTCAATTGCTTTTACGCTCAAAATCAGGAGGCAAACAATGCGTATAAGTTATAACAAGTTATGGAAAATGTTGATTGACAAGAATATGAATAAACATGACCTCGCGGAAAAAAGCGGTGTGAGTTCAGCCTCCATCGCAAAGCTGAGTAAAGGTGCAAACATTACCACGGATGTCTTGCTCAAAATTTGCGAGGCTATGGATTGCACATTAGAAGATATCATGGAAACAGTAAAAGATTGACAAAGGAGGTGCATCATGCCGAATGTTGTTACACTCGATATGAATACGCCGTCCGTTCAGTATCTGCGCAAAAAGGATAAACGTCTGGCAAAGGTCATCAGCATGGTCGGCCCTATTTCATATGTGCCTCATGATGAGTATACATATGCTTTCCTGATCCACGAAATAATTGAGCAAATGCTGTCTGTAAAAGCTGGGCAGAAAATTTATGATCGGTTAGAGAATTTATGCGGAGGTCATGTTTCACCAGAAAAAATTAGTATGCTCAGTGATGATGAAATTCGGGCAATTGGGACTTCGTCTTCTAAGGTCAAGTGTATCCGCAATGTCACAGATGCAGTCATTTCTGGTGACCTTAACTTCGAAATGTTGAATACTCTTTCCGATGAAGAGGTTATTTTGTCCCTCACCAAGTTACATGGTATCGGGAAATGGACTGCAAAGATGTTTCTTATGTTTGTCCTTGAACGCCCCGACATTTTACCTGTGGAGGATGGCGCTTTCTTGCAGACATACCGCTGGGCATATAAGACAGATGATTGCAGTGAAAAGTCTGTTTATAAAAAATGCAGGAAGTGGAGCCCCTATTCATCTATTGCATCTCGTTTTTTCTACAGAGCATTAGATGCTGGAATGACAAAAGAGGAGTTTCATCTGTATAAATGAATGGGAGGAAAAGATATGGCCACAAGAGGAAATAAGCGGGCAAATTTAGAGGCTAACGAAGCCTTTCTGCAATATGAAGAAGAAATAGTCAATCACCCTGCATATGCCGGAATGCCTGATTTACGGCATGAAGACGGAACGATTCAGTGGGAAGCACCGTCAAATAGAGAATCGGGCATTTTTCAGTTCTCTCATGACAAGAGATACCAGTGGTGGGTGAGAAAAGCCGCAGAAATTGGAATTAGTACGGATGAGGATAAGTGGATCAGCAAAGTTGCAAAAGCTATTCACCCTACAAAACTACACCCTTGCAAGGTTTGCGGGCGGGTAATGGATATCCGCTACTGCTATCTTTCATCTAATTTCATGAAACGAGTGCAAAAGCTCTCTTTTTATGATGGTTCTGTAGAAATGGAAGAAGTAACCCATATTCTGGATTTTATTACTTCCTTTGTCGATACATATGGGGATGATGCTTACAACGCTTTGCCTAAATTACTGAAATGTACCCAGGTGAAGAAAATTCCTGATTTACCCCATGATCTTTCTTCATGGACTTCGTGGATTGAACAAAGCTATATTCCCCAAGAACCAAGTATGCTCAGCCCCGGCGCAATGTCAAATGCTCCAGATCGCCTTGACGGTTTTCATACATTTAACCGTTGCTGTCGCTCAAAAGCGGACAAAGGCCGGTCAAAAGAGAATCTTGCATCCTATTCAACTGACAGGAGAGCCTTTGAGAACTGGAGCGATGGCAATTGGATCACGGCAAATAAACTGATGGGTTTTATCAATTCAAGCCCAGACATGAAGAAAGAACATTGTGCCAATGATGAAAGCGGTGGGCATCATCCGCGTCCTTGTAGTGCTGATCATATTGGCCCTATCTCTCTCGGTTTCTGCCATAGACCAGAATTTCAATTTCTTTGTAAACTTTGCAATAGTGCAAAGAACAACAGGATGTACTTTTCAGATGTCTGCCACTTAATTGAAGTTGAAAAGCACGGAGAAACTGTTGCTACTTGGTATGCAAATCCCATCTGGCAGAAATGCAAAGGTAAAGTTACAGACAAAGAATCAGCATTAAGACTCAGCCGCGTGATGCGCGACAATCGCAACATAGCAATGATGCTCTTAGCCAACTTTATTGACAGGGGTGAGTATTTATTTCTGTTTACACTGCTTAATCTTGAATATGCTGATTATGAATATGATATCGTTCCTGGCTCGACAAAAATCAATAATCAGATTGTAACTGTCGACTTTTGTCGGAAAGCCAGCACATTAAGGTATGTAAACATCCAAAAAACTCGGAAAATTCGTGTTGCTTTTTCCTCACTTTCTGAGTATGCAAAGAAGGAAAATCGGAATGGCTATACATATACCAACTCACAGATAGAGACTTTGAAGAGGAGAGCCTTCGGTGTCCTCTCTGGCATCAGCAATAATTTGAAAAATCAAAACAAGGCTCTTATCGCGGCACTTTCTGATGAAACGCGAGTGGATGCTGAACTTGAAGCATTTCTATCCTCTGTCGATTATCCAGCACTAAAGTCAACACAAGAATTTATAGAGGTCAAGAATATTCTAACTCAAATTATGGAATTAGTTGCCGCAGAACTGTCCTCAAATTGGGACGATCCACGCTACTCAAGAGAAACCGTTGATGAATGAACAAGAAAACACCGACCAGCTGTACAATCTAAGCTGGTCGGTGCTTTTTATAGAGAATAGCTTTCAAGATACTCGTCTGCAGTAATCAGTCCACGCATGAATTTCTGATATGGATTTGCAGCTGGAAATCTGTAATTATAGCTGCTACCATCTTCTCCTGGTTGTAGTTCTGGCAGATCACCAATTGCATCCTCCACACCTATGACAGATGGAAGTATTGAAATCTGTCCATCTTTGGAGACACAGGATATTTCATGCATATTAAAATGTTGTACGAGAGCGGCGTCTCCTCCGATAATGATTACACGATCTCTCCGTTGCGGCACACCGTAATTGGCTGCGCTGACTTGATTTACGTTGATTTCATCAACACATTCTTTTAACTCGGATTTAATCATTTCAAAGAATTTTCCCTTGTCTAAATTGAGAATCCCTCGGACGTTCTCAAACACAAAACCGTCTGGCTTAATAGCTTTGACTATCCTTACATATGATTTGAACAGCCAATTGCGCATATCTTCTGCGCCTCGCCGCGTATTAGCGGTCGAGAAGCCTTGGCAAGGTGGTCCTCCAAGTACGAACAACGGCAGATCGGGATTTGCTTTCCTTGCAGCTATCGCTTTTTCAATTATCGTATTGTATACTTCCTCGCTGTTAATGTCACCGACAATTGCCTCGCCTCCAAGGTTTCTTTTATGTGTTTCAATAGCATAGCTGTCGATGTCATTTCCAATAATAGGAGTCCATCCCGCCCACATAAAGCCAAGAGCAAGTCCACCTGCTCCGCAGAAGAGATCAACAAATTGCCCTTTAAAAGGTATGTTTTTAGCTATTTGATAGGCCAATAACGGCGGCACAGCATTTCCGATCTGATTATTTATGGCTCCGAGCGATCCGATAAACTCAAATGAATCAGGAAAACTCTGAAAACGGGCAGCTTCTCTCTGTGAAATAGTTCTATCTTGGTCATAGTGCATATTACACCCATTTCCCGGTCGATTGAAATAAGTGTTTATGGTATACGCAGGCATCTCAGGGCGAAGCCTACCATAATATGTGGATCGGCTTCCTTTTCCGGCTTTGTAGCTTTCCCGGATTTGTGCCAACCTCTGTGAAGGTACGCTTTCCGGGATGTTTTTCCAGTTACCCCCCGGCGGAACACATTTTACAACTTGCATATCCAATTCACTTAATGATGACGCGTAGTGATTGAAAATCATAGTTCTTTTTTCTCCGTTTTGACATATTTCATGATACTGTTGAACGATGCGTGTTTTTTTAATATCGTCGAAATTGAATGAATCTACAACTGTTTTATATTCGTCAGCCGAAAGTCCATACAGTTGCGCAACAGCCAACTCAATTGCTTCTTCGACATCTTCACCATGTAGCTGCTTGTCCACTAATTCTATGATATTAGCGTCAATACACGGTTGCGGGACACGAATCTGCTTTACTATTCCAGCAGATACATGATTGGACACCAACATACTCCTGGCCTGATATTCGAATACCATCGAATTCATGATGGCAAGTAGCATTTTGAGAGTCGGCAGCGTGGACTCGCTGCCATAAACCACGCCGAGCGAATTGCCACATATATATCCTGGGGGTAACAAAGTGGACTTTATCCGCCTGACCTGTGAGTCACGTGATACATCGCGCCATACAACCTTGGCTGTATAGGAACTCGGTGGAGGAACCACCATTTCCTCGTTGAGAAAAAGGTTGTCGCTTGTAAAAGAATACCTATCTACCATGTATCCTTTTGCAAACTCTACCTTTCCAGAAGAAAGTAGTTTTTCCTTGACCCTGGTTTCGTCTAACTCACGGGTAAAACGCAAATCAGTTTTATCACAGAAATCTTCTGTTGAAGGTAGTTGCTCAAGGTACATCATTATGGGAATGGCTTCAATTCCAGTCTTTAAAGGGAAAGAATACCCGGTTCGTTTAATATACTCGAAAATAGCTTTGTCAATTTTCTTTTCCCTGTATATGTCTTTATCCTCGTATATTCTGACATTAAGGCTCTGATCTGTTTCCCCACCTTTTATGACTACAGTGATGCTTGAAATGTCCGCACTACCGTATAGTTTTAATTCAGCAGGATAGTATGACACGTTGATGACCTTGTGATTTTCAAAAATCCAACTTCTGAGGCTGGCTGATACTTGATCATTAAGTAGCGATGCAGGTGAAACAAGCCCACACATACCATCTCGATTGATTAGTCTCAAAGCCACCTCTGTTCCGCAACGTGCGAGATTAGTACCCCATTTCCCGAATTTAGAAGAGGGTTGAGATAATGCAAATGCCGCTTTCATGAACGAATCATATTGTTCTATTGCACTTCGATACCCTATCAATGTATCTTCATCATTGCTTTTGCTAAAAAGTTTCTGTGGTTTCAGCAAACTCCAAGGTGGATTTGTGACACAAATGTCATATGTACCCCGGACAATTTCGTATTCAACAAAAGCATCTGCCTTGCGTGAATCAATTTGATATTTCAGTCCCATATTTTCACAGAAAGCTACGATGTCTGCTTCTGCCACTTTAACTGCGCTGTCATCTATATCCCAAATCGATATAAACAGACTCCTGTGAGAAAAACCATCCTTCTTCATGAGTTCGGATAATAAGGTAAGCACAAGTCGTCCATCACCGCAGAACGGATCAATTATGCGAATTTGCGAAGAGAATGGATTGAATATATAATGCTGGCACAATATCTGGATCATGCCCTTTGCTATGTCATAATCCGTATAAAACTTTCCAAGGAGCTTTTCGTCTTCAAAGTCCGTTTTTGTGAATCCATCAACGAACTGATAGTATTCTTTGCTCAACTCTCGTGGAGCTTTTAATAACATTTCTCGATTCCTCCTGGTAAGCCCTACATATCAGTTCATTGCACTTTTTCCACTGGATACCCATTCGTCCAATTCGGAACACTTAAATTTCCATTGTTTACCTATTTTATGAGCAGGAATGCCTTTGTCTTTTCTGATCCAATCGCGAATAGTTCCGGGCTTGACTCCCAAGTATTCTGCTGCCTCGTCAATGTTTATCCATTTATCGTTACTGACATCTGCCATCTCTGCACCTCCAAGCGAATTCGTTATAATAAGTCATTTTCATTATAGCAGATATCAGTCTATTTTTCAATAGGTTTTATGCTATTTGCTGTTATTTTCTGCTGTTTTCGCGACTGATGACTTATGCGAGATTCATGGCCATGGCGTTTTCTTCAACTATATCCATAACATTAGCTGCTTGGACAATATGGGCAATCCACAGCACAATACCTTGTCAAACGATAGCTTTTCAATCGTTACAGAGTTCAGCGAAGCATCGGCGTGTTTTCCGTCTTGGCAGCTGCCCCGACTATGCCGCCGAAATGTCGGAAACAAAGAAACCGCCCAGAAATGGCGGTTTTACGGCATTTTTAAGGGTATGTGATTGCAGCAATCTCGGCGTGGTTTTGTCGGACACCTTCATCTTTGAGCTTGAATATCATCGCATCTTCATAAAGAGAAAATTTATTTACCAGTTCAATTCTACTTTTCAACGATTACCACAATCTTTTAATTTTTCCTTCTGCGGGGCCAGGGGAGGGTTCAAAATTTAACCATCCCTCACCAGCGTCAATCCCATCAAAACGAAAAAAGCGGGATGCCAGAGACCATCTGCACCCCCGGCGTCCGGTATCTCCTTGATTTCAAGGCTTTTTCATAGACAAAATTAAAAAGTCCGCAGTCGATTGTATCATCGACTGCGGACTTTCGTGTCCTGTGTTGCCAAAAAAGATGCACCCAAAAAGCTTTGAGGCAGAATGATTTGTATGTTAACTTGCCACTTACTTCCGTTACTGGAAATTTTTATTTGCCCTCTACTGGTATGGCTTACATCATTGTGTTCCTATAGGTTCAAATTTTATAAGAACAAAAAAACAAATCAGCAATTTAAAGATGAAGATTACAATGTTGGGTTGGCTTCTGATAGCTCCACAATGGATTCCCACGATGTGGTAGCTTGGTAGCCATAACAGACAGTGGAGGCTTTAGGGGATTTTCCACTTTGGAAATTTTCAATTATGCCTTGTGTTATTGTTTGACAAACACTATAGACGGCGGGATACTTCGTGTGCGATTGTTGAGCTCCTCACTGCCTATTAATCTTATTAAATTTTTGAGTTCACCAGCCAATTGTGTGGCATTTCGATAAAAAATAGTAGTAGTAGACTGTCGTCCGTTTGAAATCAAGTCATATAGAACATCCCTGTCTGTTATATCAAGCGAATGTCCAAAAATGTACAAATCAATTTCGCCCTGAGAATGACTTCTATTAGGGGAATTAAATATCTCCCATCCTTTATATTTAAAATCAGAATGCTTATATATTCTTTGAAAATACTTTTTTAGTATAGCCCAATCTACATTTTTATCTCGACTATCTACATCAAGATACTCATCAATACCTAATACTAATGGACTGTTATAGTCAGATATGGAATCTCTAATTTTCCCATGAATATGGCAAATATTTGACTCCTCTGGATTTTTCATATAAGAAACGAACGTACTTGTGTAGTTAAAAGATATAACCTTATCCATATTTCCTAGTTTACGAAGACATTCTAAAGGCCATAGAGTTCTTTTTTGCTGTGGAATACATGTCTTAAAATAAATCTCCACTGCAGTGGTCAGTTTAAGCAAATTATCATATAGATAATCTACGATACTCAACTGCAACTCTTTTAATGTTGAATTAACCTTTATATTTTCCTGTACAATTGAAAACAACCGTCTTCCTACCACAGAAAGATTTGCATCTCTTTTCAAATCAGCATCTTTAAAGAATCTTGGCTCGAAATCGTTTAATGATAACACCGAATTGTCTGCTGCGGTCATTAGGGAATCTATTTTTTGCACAACTTTTGTCATTTCGGCTTCAAAATCAATCCATTTATACCCTTTAATTTGATGGTCTTCTTGAAGAATCCAAAAATAATCAAGCCACACATTATCAGTTATGCATTCATCTAATAAGTAATGCAATTCCTCATGCTCAATCTCAGAATTGAATCCCATTGTATCTTTACAAAACAGGCATAAATGTTCCTTTAAAAACTCCATCTGACTATATGTAAAATCTTTTGTTTTCATATCTGCGCGGTTAGGGTCACGCCACAGGACTGATCTCCAATAACTGAAATTATGGTCACAATGACAATGATAACATATATACAGAAAATATAAACAATTCCAATATGATGTAGGCAGGCTATGCGCCAAATCAAATCCATTTCCCACAACGAGTATTTTCATAGACAACTCTACCCTTCACGTTAACTTATTGGAGGCTAAATATATCAAAAATTTATTAGATTATATCATATTTCTTCTACACTTTCAATTCCAACTAACAAAAAACACAGCCCGAAAGCTATGTCAAATTCATGAGATGATTTTGTTTCATTTGGAGTATGTTTCGGCCTGGTCAACAAAAACCGAGAAATATGTGCGTGAAGCGCCCAATCAGTTTTCAGTACCGGATGATCTAAGGTTGTTTCACCTTCATTTTTCGCGGAGGATACTCCACGCTTTTGTCCTGCCCTCTTTCTCGGATGTATGCGTTTACTAAACCGCCTCCAAGATGTTCTCTTGGAGACGGTTGTGTTGAGATCTTAATAAGATTACGGCTATACCGGGGGCTTGAGTAGGCCCTAGAAGGGCCTTTTGCTGGATGGCGTTTAGCACTGAAATTTATTTCGCTTGCATTCTGTGCCCTACAGCCCGTAAACGGGCGATTACCACACTTAACGTCACTTTTCTATCACCTTAAAATTGCTTCTTGTAGCTCGCTTCGCTCGATGCTTGAAGCTAAAGCCTTTTATCCTCATCGGCAGAGCCGGTGGTTCTATAGCGCTAAAGCTATACAATTGAATCGACAGGCTTCTTGTCGAAACCGTAAGCGTCAAATTCCCCCACACCTTGCCGGAGAGCAGAGGAAATGAGAAAATGCAATAGAGTCTGGTGTAGTGCCGTGAACTATCAGATAGTACACGGCACTACATATAATCGAATATTTTTTTGGGGGTAAAGTATGGAGCGAGGGCTTCAAAAAGCAAACCATTATAACCAACTGGCAGAATGGGCGCAGCGAGTGGAGGCCTGCCGAAAAAGCGGGCAGAAGGTCAGTGAGTGGTGTTCAGAACAAGGGATCGCGGTGTCGACCTACTACAGCTGGCAGCGAAAAGTGTATCAGACGGTAACGGCAGAGCCAGAGGTGTGTTTCACAGAAATTTCAGGCAGACCGGCAGGCAGAGGGATGGTGGCAAGCATAGAAAACGGAGCGCTGCGTATTGAAATACATGCAGGAGCGGACGCAGAAACGGTCCGGGCCATCATCCAGGCGCTGAAAGAATGCTGACAGATTTCAAGGGAGCGGATCATGTGTACATCGCCTGCGGTTACACGGATCTGCGGCGAGGAATAGACGGACTGGCCAGCCTGGTACAGCAGCAGTTTGAGCTGGACCCATTCAGTAATACGCTGTTTCTGTTCTGTGGGAGGCGGCGGGATCGGATCAAGGGACTGTACTGGGAGGGAAACGGCTTCATTCTGCTGTATAAACGGTTGGAGAGCGGCAGCTTCCAGTGGCCGAGGAATGGCGCGGAGGCACGGGAGTTAAGTGCGCAACAGTACCGGTGGCTGATGGAGGGACTGAGCGTGGAGCAGCCAAAGGCACACCGGCCTGTGGAAGGACTCAGCATGAAATAAGTGGGAAGAAACTGTCGAAAAAGCTGTACTTTTCTGGCGCAATATGGTATAATCGAACCATGAAAAATGAGAAGAAACAGCTGACAAACGCTGAGGAAATGGTGACCATTTCCCGTGCAGAATATGAGGAATTTCAAGGGCAGAAAGAGCGGATTTCTGTCCTTGAACAGCAGGTGGCACTGCTGACAGAAGCGATCCGTCTGAGCCGGCAAAAGCGGTTTGGCGCGTCCTCGGAACGGACTTCGGAGGATGCCATGGAGCAGCTGAGCCTGCTGTTTAACGAGGCGGAGGTCTATGCAGACCAGACCGCAAAAGAGGATGACAGCAGTGTGGCCGTTGCCGCCCACAAGCGGCACAAGAAACATGAATACACGCTGGACGAACTGCCTGAAAACGTACCGGTGGAGGTGGTGGAACACCGTCTTCCGGAGGAGGAATTGGTCTGCCCGGAGTGCGGGAGTACCATGACCGAAATTGGCAAGGAAGTACGTCGGCGTCTGAAACTGGTCCCGGCCAAAGCAGTGGTTGTGGAGGACTGGTACTACACCTATGCCTGCCGGAAGTGCGAGAAGGAAAATACGGAGACGACCATGGTGAAGGCGCCGAGAGGGCCGAACTTCATCCCCGGCAGCTTTGCCACGCCAGAGGCTGCGGCACATCTCATGGTGCAGAAGTTTGTCATGGGCTCTCCCTTGTACCGGCTGGAACAGGAGCTGAAACGCCAGGGCATTCCTCTGTCACGGCAAACCATGTCCAACTGGCTGCTGTGGTCTGCGGAGCATCTGCTGGCCCCGGTCTATGATCTGCTGCACGAAGAACTGCTGAAACGGGACGTCCTCCACGCGGATGAGACCACATTGCAGGTACTCCATGAACCGGGTAAAACAGCCCAAAGCAACAGCTATATGTGGCTGTACCGCACCGACGGGGATACTGACCGGCCCATTGTGCTGTTTGACTACCAGCCGGGACGGGGCGCCTGCTATCCGAAAGCATTTCTGAAAAACTTCAGGGGGTATCTCCACACGGACGGCTACTCCGGATACCACAGCCTTCCAGATGAGATCACTGTGGTTGGCTGCTGGGCTCATGCCAGGAGGAAATTTGACGAGGCTATGAAGTCTCTGCCAAAAGGAAAGGCTAAGAACAGCTCTGCTGCCCAGGGGCTGGCTTACTGCAATCTCTTATTCAAAATTGAGGAAGGACTGACAGGCCTTCCTCCAAAAGAACGCTATGACCAGCGGCTGGAACAGGCAAAACCTGTTTTGGACGCTCTGTTGGCGTGGGCAAATACCAGAACTGCCGCCCCGAAATCCTCTTTGGGTAAGGCGCTGTCCTACCTCAAAGAGCAGTGGCCCTATTTGCTTAATTATTTGAAAGACGGCAGGCTGGAGCTGAGCAACAATCGAGCTGAGCGCAGTATTAAGCCCTTTGTCATTGACAGAAAGAATTTCCTGTTCGCTAATACTCCCAGCGGCGCAAAGAGCAGCGCGGTGATCTTCTCCCTCATCCAGACCGCCATTGAGAATGGCTTAGATCCTTATCGCTACCTGACTTGGCTCTTGTCCTCTGCACCAGAGATGGAGCTGGCTCAACCGGATGTTGTGCGGTCCCTGCTGCCCTGGAACGCTCCCGTTTCTTGCAAACCATAATTGTTTTTCCCCGTTGCCAGGGCGACTCCTGGCAACGGGTTTTTTGATGCACAGAGATTTGACACTTACCCCTTTGGGCTTGGTACACCAGATACAAAAACGAGTTTGAAAACAATTTTTTAATTTGTAGCAGGTTTGTTTTCCTCCGACTCGTCCAGAAGAAATTGAAATACAGCCTCAACATCACTTTCTGAAAGATTTTCTGGTAATAGTATGACATCTTCAGAAACTGATATGCTATCGATCAAACCAAATTTAATCTGCAGCTCACAAGGTAGTTCTGGCGTGGCGCAGCTACAGGAGGACAGCACCACATCTGGCTGGTGTGTCTGACAGGGATGTGTTGCCAGTACTTCCGGAGCATATCCTAACGGTAGATACTCCAGCCCATTTTGTGTGAGATTGACGCTTACCTTGTTTTACAGCTTTACTCGCTTTTGTGCAATATTTATTTTCAAACAAGACCTAAAGGGATAATCAAAACTCTTTTTTCATGGTAATCCCCCTATGGCAATTCGAGGAAGGACTCGGTGCGAGAATCGATACAACTCACACCGAGTCCCCAACTATCAAGGATTAATCTCTAGTGATGCCGAAGTCCGTCCTACTGAAAGCGCTTCTGGCTCCATAGGTTGTCTTGATCCAGTTATAAACATCCTGAACAAGCATTGCCGATTGATTGCTTATAGAGCTTCTTGATTAGATTGACTTCTAAACCTCTGCGCCTGAGCAGTCCACATTGCAGCATATTCTCCACCCAAATTAATAAGAGCCGAGTGTGTGCCTGATTCAATAACTCTCCCATCCTTTAGGAAAAAAATTATATCTGCATCCTTTGTTGCTGAAAGTCTGTGTGTAATTAAAATAATAGTTTTTCCGAAAAAGGTTTCTGTCACACGTTTGTTGAATACATACTCACTAATCGGGTCAAGAGATGCAGATGGTTCATCCATAATAAGAATATCTCCCGTACGATAAAGCAGTCTGGCTAATACCATTTTTTGCAACTGTCCACCAGATAATATCACACCATCTGCGTCAAAGAGCTTTAACATCTGACTCTGTGCAGTGACACCATCTGTCACCCGTAAACCCGCACAAGCAATTGCACTGGCCATTTGCGCTTCCTCCCAATCAGAACTCATGGCAATGTTACTCCCTATTGACAGTGCATATGCTTGAAAATCTTGAAATACACAAGAGAAAATACTTCGGTACTCGGACACGCTATAATTGCAAATTATTGTTTCATCTAATTTAATGCTACCGGTATTGGCATCATAGAGACGCATCAATAATTTAACCAGCGTTGATTTCCCTGAACCATTTGCTCCTACAATTGCTACTTTTGCACGGGGCGGTATACTCATACACAAATTCTCAAAAACTTGTCGTCCACCATCGGTATAGGAAAAACATAGATTCTCTATATCTAATTTATGTTCCATCCCAACTGGCCGACTATTACCATCTTTTATACTTACATTTATATTTATAAATTCT
>OFFW01001214.1_pt1 | contig 15908 bp, 19 predicted proteins | sample 1521501 | NCBI WGS metagenome assembly OFFW01 (sample SAMEA3504107, study PRJEB24116) | mouse gut metagenome | biome: mouse gut; feature: mouse-associated habitat; material: faeces | place: Denmark | collected 2011
GCAGGGAAGTAGGAGATCATACCGCTACCTCCACCACAGGCAGATGATTCTTCAACAACTCCACGATGTCCACACCCTCGGTCTTGGCCTGAGATACCAGACCAGCAATCGTGAACTCCCCATCTGATTCCACATGAGCATCAACCTTTGGAACTGTGGTCTTTCGCTTCGTTTTAGAGGTCTGGCACTTCTGCCGAGGCTGAATGAACCCGTGGAGCATAGATAATCTTTGCTGATAGGCTTCGTTCAGCGATTCCAGGTTTAGGACCTCTCTGCCGTTGAGAATGGCAATCTCCTGTGCATCATGGATAAGGGACACCACCACCGATATGTTCCCCGACGTATGTTCGTAGAGCCATGCCATGACCACATCGGTGATCTCTGTTCTCTGCTTCACATACTGGTAGGAATACAGAACTTCGCAGAATGTCCTAAAATCCTCCCCGTACTCCATCACATCATACCACAGCCCCAACGACCTCCGGGCAAGCTGCATAGCCTGTTCAAAGAACACCGCACTCTCGGGAGTACCCACCATACAGATTGAAATACCGCTGTTGTTGATAAGCTGGGTGAGCATCCCCACAAGGCTCTTGCCGTTCTTGCTGTTGCACACATTCTGAATCTCATCCACCACCAGCAGGCCGATGTGATTCAACGCCACCTGACTGACGCTCCCAATCAGCATATCCGTAGTAGTCCTGGCCCGTAGTGCGTTCGGATAGTAGTTGCCGCCAATAACTTCATCCACCTTCCGAAGTATCTCCAACAGCAGCCCCTTTACTGAGGAATCAAAGGGACACTGGACGCAGATGCAGGGGATGATCTTGGTGTAGGGCTGCTCAACGTCAATGATACGGTTCTCAGTAATCAATGTGATTGCCCTCGAAATAGCAGATGATTTTCCAATGCCAGAGGCCCCAATGATTGTGAAGCTGTCGGAACCACCCATGATGCCGCTGTACTCCTGCTGCATGATGGCCTTGAAGTTCTGGTTTTTCTGCTGGACTGCCAGCTTCGTCCCCTTCTTCTGCAACGACCGCATCAACGCCAGATAGAGCTTACTGTAAATCTCCAAAGACATCTGATTGGGAACATACACCCGGTAGAGGTCAGAGAGTGCCATGAGACGTACCGGAGCGTCAGCATCACAGATAGCATCGTCATACTCCGGCAGCACTTCCAGGGCAGACAACAACTCACCCCCTGATTTCATGGTTGGCAGGATACGGATAACATCAGACAGATCACTCACGGCTCGTCCCCTCCTTCATGTAGTCCCGATGGCGTTTAGTCTGCTCCCGTCTGCGAGTGCTGCGGATATTCTTCATGTGAACATCACCACGACCAGCACTACTACTAACAATGGTTTCGATGTGTTGAGCAAGGTTGATCTGGGCTTGTAGATTATCCCTGACTGCACCTCTGGCAATGTCCCTTTGGCTAGTCTGTAGCTCCTGTACCGCTGTCAAGTCTTTGCCCTGATAACGAGATTCTATAATCGTGAACTCAGTATAGGCCCCATCCTCCAACACCCATACAGAGGACACATCTTCTGGATTGTAGGCCACGGTAACATCACCGCCGGATAGGTATTGCTCAGTGTACCCCTCACGGTGATACCGCAACTTGTTGACCTTCAACCCTGACCGACTGAACCTCCCGGTAGTTCTCGGCAAGAGGGTAAGCATCAGCTCTCTTTTCCCAATTTCAATGAGATTGGCCCCAATTTGGGATTTTCCCCAATTCCAGATTTGGGAGGCATAAGGCTTCACCTGAGCAGCAATCATATCCTCGGTATAGGGGAAGTTTTCAATGATCCGCTGAGAGTTGTAGTAGATGATGCAATGAAGGATGATCTTCTCAAAGTCAGCCATGGTCAGACAGGCATCCTTCCGGTAGTCATGCGCACCACGCTCCTGATAGTCAGGCTCAATCACTCCCTTGCCCTTCAAGTGCTTCTTGAAACTCTCCTGTATCAAATCAAAGAATTTCTCTATCAAGCCTTTTAATTCTGGCCTATACGATGGAAGATTAACCACCTTGACACCCAACTCTGCGATCTGCTCAAACGTCCCTGATGTGTACTCGCTACCCATATCGGTGATAAATGAGGCCGGAAGCATATCACAGTCCCAGTCCTCACGATGGATGGAGATACCGAACCGATTACACCAGTCCACTTTATCATCAATGATGTTCAGCATCAGTCCCCGGAGACTGTAGACACCACCCTCCCATGAGAGGGAATACCCACAGCACAGGCCACTGTAGGCATCGACACAGGCTGTCAAAATAGGTCTACCTACCAGACTTCCAGTATCATTGACAAGGTAGATGTCGCAGACCGTAGCATCGAACATTCCGGCACCGACAGCAGGAGCAAACTCCTGTACTCCCTCACCAGTCAGAGGACGATTGTTCCTCTGGTAGTTCTTCAACCCATCACGGGAGATGTAGAAGTTCTGTAGGCTCCTAGTCTTACGATAGAAGTACCGGAACTGATAGTAGGACGGGTATTCCTCTGCCAGTCCCCCCAGCGCATCGCAATATTTCTCTTTGAGCATCATCGTGTAGGCTGTCATCAGAGATTGCTTTTTCGTAGTATAGAAAAACTTGTTCAACGCCCATCTCATATTCTTCTCGTCCTGAGTCAGTTGCCGTTCATCTTCCCGACGCTTTGGAGCAAGAGCAGTCACATCCATGTAGGACAGATATAGGCAGAGGTGGTTCCTGACGGTTGCCTTTGATACTCCGTATTCCTCAGCCGCAGAGCCTATCAGCCGGGAACGCATCCGATCATCAGTCAGGAACGACAGAACAGGAGCAATCATCGTGTACCTCTCGTACATGGTTTTCCTTTGGCCGGTGTCCAGATCATCCACACCGACAATCAAAACCCCTGTGACCTCCGACAACTCGCTGCTGGTACACTCGGAGTAGGAATCCAGAGCTACCACCTCTACCCACACAGGCATCGTCCTCTTGATGCAGTCGATCACCAGGACCCTATCGCCTTGCGCCTCCAGCACTCGGATGATGGTGTCACCCAACCGGAGTAGATCATACTTCTTCATCAATGACCATCCCCCAATCCGTGACTCCGTGCCTGAGCCAGTAATCCCTTGAAGCATCCAGCAGCTTCACCGTCAGAGGCTTCATCAGGAACTTCCGATAGACACACTCCCTGACCATCAGATCACCGTCTGCCTTGGTGCATACGAAGTCAGAGGTGTACTCTCCCACCTCCAGCCCATCCAGCAGGACGTTACACCTGATCTCCACAACCTCGTCCGATGCTTGGAGCAGGTCAGCGTAGGCGTACTGGATGGCGTCATACGTCCGGCACACCTCAGCAAACTTACCCAACACCCGCTTCTCACATCGTCCTTTGAAGTTCTTCTTCCTCATACTTGCAGTCCTCCCCTATGGGAACATCCTGCCAATTCCCCAAAAGCAGTCCCCAAAAACGAAGTCAAGCAGTTTTTGGGGAATTAACACTGATGGATTTGGGAGATGTCATCGCCAAAAAGCCTTGATACACAGGCGTTTTAAGTCTGATGCCAAATCCCCAAAAACACCATCCAGGAATATCACCATGTCGTGGGGCAATATAGATTTTTCTCGAAAAGGCAAAGCTGTTTGTTCTGTTGGGCTTCGCCCCCGTTTGCCCCCCCGCCCTGGTGATTCCAAACAAAATGTCCCTAAAATCCGGTATCTATGCAAGGTTGAGGATAGTTCGGAGAACAAAAACAAGACCCTGCACGGTTAGGTGCAAGGTCTTATTTTTCTATGTCGGGGTCAATGCTGATTGCCTCTCCGAGAAAAATCTATATTACCCCACGACATGGTATCCTTGACCTTGCAGATTGATTATAGTTTATGATTGCCTAAATTGCAAGATGATTCTCGCATTTATTCCGGCACCTCAAGAAAAAAGGGGGCGTGTGTTTGTATTGCTGATATGAAAAGCGTGTGGTATAATAATTGTAAATACTTCACCCATACTGATGAATGGACAGGCCAGGGTGGAATGAGGTGATGTGATGAGTAGTTTAGTTTTAGATTTGCAACAGGAAGTGCTGAAGCCTGATTGCGATATATTGAACGCTTTACGGAGAGCCCATTTAATTGCTACAAAGTTAAAATTGTCAGAGTTTGATTCATGGATTATGTGTGAGTTGAACGGCTATGATGACAATCAAGAGAATGTTCCTGATTATCGGAAAGTAACAGGACAACTGAAAGCATGGAATCCTCGTCACGGATGGATTCCGGTGGTGATTCCATATCCTGAAATCGAGAAGGCGATTTGTATTCGAGAAATGGGAAATTCCATAAGCGATATTCTCGAATTACGCAATACTTCCGGTGATACAATATTGATGAATTACTCCGGCGAGGCAGAGAAAACAATAAACTCAATATGTACTGCACCTTTTCCTACAAATTTTACCTTACATATCAGCAAACACCTCCTCAAATCAATCATCGATAAAGTGGGAAACTGCCTACTTGAGTGGACAATCCGGCTTGAAGCCGAGGGAATTTTAGGAGAAGATATGCGATTCAGTCAGGAGGAAACAAATATGGCAAAAGAAATACCACAGCAGATCAATAATTACTATGGCACAGTTGTGAATGGAGATGTCAGCCAGTCTCAAGTTGTGTCAGGCGACCATAACTCTATTGCCTTTAACTATGGGCAGGCTTCTGACTTGATGAAAAAAGTTAGGGATTCCATTGGACAGGAGCAGCTTTCAGATGAAGATCGAGAAAGTGCGATGGAACTGATTTCCGAAGCTGAGACTAAAATTGCGGCACAAAAGAAACCCGGAATTATCCAAGCTGCACTGTCTGGCCTACGAGATTTTTTGGTGGCTGGGGGTGCAAATGTTACGGCTGCACTGGTCGTACAATACTTGCAGACACTATGATGCCAAATACAGTAGATTGAACACAATAAGGATTTTTGAAAGGGATCTGAAATAAAAATATGGATATGCAAGCATATAGCGAGATGATACATGGTATTGTTGTTTCTGCGACCTTGTCGCAGGAGGAAATGTTTAAGTGCTACCAACCGCTCACTGATTTTCTCCAAGCGGAAACACCAGAGAAATTATATCGTTTTCGACGGTGTGATGAAAAAAGTATTTCTGCATTTGACCAAGATCAGTTGGGGTTTTCACCCGGATATAAGATGAATGATGATTTTGATGCACTGCTTCATTTTAACAAAGAGGATATTAAGTCAGAACTTAAATCATTTTTAGAAAACGATCAATTTAGAACAGCTTTTCGAGCCATTGGAGAAGGGGCGGAAGCGCCAGTTCACATTCAAAATCTACTGTCATCCGAAATGCTTGAGGCACTTCGCAAAAATATAGCCCAAATGGACGAATCGACCATGAGTACATCGCTGCACCAATTATATGATTTCTTTGTAGAACAGATAGATGTAAACGATATTGCAGTTCAAGAAATAGTTCAAAAAACAATTAAATTCGCCTCTTTTTCAGAAGCAATAGAATCCGCAGCGATGTGGGGCTATTATGCCGATTCGGGGTGTGGATTTGCTTTGTCTTATGACTTCCGCAATGGCGGCTATACAATATGCAATTCATGTTTAACAGGAAATCTATGCCCTTCTTATAAAAGCTGCCTGTTAGCACCAGTAATATATGGTGATACCTGTTTCAACGCGACAAGATACGCTACTTGGCTTTTTCAACAAAGAGCTATTTTTAAGATATTGGCAGACAGAAATGCGACTTCATTCTATAGTTATCTACAAAATATTGTGCCTTGCCCAGATTTGTTTATGCCAACCAAAATATTATTACATAAGGCCAGTGCATGGGGACATGAGCGTGAATGGAGATTGACTTGTAATTGTAATTCTCCTGATTTTAATCAACAAGAGTTCTCCTGGGCAAAAAAGAAGCCTACAGCGTTATATCTTGGTCGGAAAATTAAGCCAATCCATGAGAAAATACTTCGTCATATTGCTGTAGAGAAAAATATTCCTGTATATAAAATGCAAATTCAACAAAATGATTCATCGTATAAGTTATATCCAGAAAAAATTTCATAGAATAGGAAACCAGGGGCGCAACTATGCGCTCCTGGTTTTTTACTATTGGAAACTATATGGTTTCAATCAGGCAGTTGAGAATCGCTTCAATCTTATGTTGCTTCTCCAAGTCTGGCCCTCCCAGCTTCTCAGCCAAAGGTGTCCATCGAATAGGTGTGTCTGATGCGATGTACACTGCCAGGATGGAATCAGCACCAGTCCCAAGGGCACTGCAAATGTCAATCAAGGTAGGCAGGGCAGGCATCAGCGACCCCCGTTCAATCCGTGAGATCGAGTTGGAGGCAACGTCCGTTATCTCTGCAAGTTGATTCTGATTCACTCTTATTTCAAACACACCTATTGTTGGAACCCGATAGTGGTAATCATCGAAGGTACTGTTGCAATAATAGAATGTACCTGGTGGCTGAAGTTGCAAATCATAATTCTCAATCCTCTCGCACTAAAAGAAAACGTATGAGCCACATCCACAGCGATATATTATTCTCATGATATCCAGGAACCGCTCTGTGTCACAGATGGCATGGGGCAGCTTACTTTATCACGAAAAGAGGTGAAAGTTATTGAGCAAATCATCAACGAGAAGGAAGAGCAGACTATCCAATCCGGCTATTCATCAGGAACGCCCAAAGACAAGTCTGCCCTGGGCGCTATCTTTAACTAGGGTCTACTGAAAAAGTCGAAATTGGGGAATATATGCAGGGCAACTATAATATATATGCAAAAAAGCCTTGCAGAATTAGGAAATGCGCCCCAATGCGATACTTTAATGATGCAGATCATAGCTTGGTTATGCAATATATTCATGCAGGAAGTACTTGTGTAGCCCCCCAGAATAGGCATTTCTGCGTATAAACCTCTGATTCTGGGGTCATTTTGATTTTTGAAAAACACGGATTCTGGAATCATTGGCACAAAAATTGTTCTCTCATCAATTAAAACCAACGATATACATCACTTATGCGACTTTTTCAGTAAGCCCTAACTATCGAGGAGGGTAGCACAATGCAGATTGCAGTTACGATAAAAAGAAATATTTGACTCAACCCGCACTATATGCTACAGTTTGTTTTGAAAGGGCAGTGATGGTATGGATATTACAGAAACTAGTATCGTCCATAATGACATTCTACAGCAAATCGAACACCTACGATTGATGGATGATGTGTTAATGGTCAAATGCTTTGAGGATAATCCAAAGTGTGCGGAGTTACTTTTGCAACTGATTTTCAAGAAGTCAGGCTTTCGGGTAGACCGGGTAAAAGCTATGTGGTATGGATCTTCTGCTGGACTTGACATATTAGCGACAAACAACGGCGGATGGCGTTATAAGATCAGAGTATTTCGGGATGATACAGCAGATAGAAAGCAGAAAAAAGGAACAGAACTCTTTCAATCAGACTTTTCGACGGCTCAGACAGGTATAGATCAGAACATAGCAGGATATTACGCCGTATACATCATTGAACATGGCGCTGTGCGCAAACCTATTGACCGTGGGGGGATTCTGTTAGACGGATGGAATGAACACGGTCCCTGGGGGGGTGGAACCAGCGCATTTTACGTCAACTGTGACCGTAAAAACAGAAGTCCGCTCGGCCAACTCATGTACGACTTCTCCTGCACAGACCCATCCTATATGAACTATCCGCAGTTAGCAGATAGGGTACGCTATTTCAAGGAAAATAGGCAGGGGGTTCGGGAAATATGCGAGATGCTGGAGCAAAAAAGGCAAAGAACACAAAATTGAGAAGCACCCAAGGACAAATGCCCTTGGGTGCTATCTTTATGTTGAGATGGTGGTTTATAATCGAACGACTCGCAGTATGCCACAGGTCAACTATTCATCAGGGACACCCAAGGGCAAAACGCCAAGCTGATCCAGTAGGTCGTTTGCATCGTCAATAGACCTTCCGTGCTGGATCGCAAACAAGATCGCGGCGTCGCGTTTATCCCGCACATAAAGCTCCAGGTTGCCGGACAGCTTTAGCATTTTCTGTGTTTCCTCAGCAGAAAGCTGTAGGCCAAAGGCAATCGCCAGCAGTTTGTCACGGGATGGGGTTTTCTTCCCGGAGAATATCTGATAGACATAGGTGCGGTCAAGATGCGACCCCCGTACTACATCCGCCCGTCTGAGGTGCTTCTGTTTCAGTTGAAGCGACAGGTATTCCGGGAGCGTTTGAGCAAGCATATTCTGCGCATTTCTTAACAGGAAATCCTTAAAATTTGCCGCATTGACAAGGCTTTCCTGCACATCAGCCGTTGTTGGTTTGCCCTGATCTGCGATTCCTTTTGATACGATTTTCATATTGCGTCCTCCACTGGTGCTGTATCCTTATCATACCAGATTATGACGCATTTGAAAAGACCAGAGGGAAATTTAGATTTGTATGCTGGCAGCACACCTTTAGCGGTAAAGGCTCCTTTATACTGGGTATCAGAAAAGCGTTACATTTCAAGGATTTGGATAAAAAGCTCGGAGAGTACGTTCTGGGCAATAGATAGGAGGATGAAAAATGGTCTATGCTGTGTCGGACATTCACGGCTGTTATGACAAATACATTGACCTGCTGCGCAAAATCAGCTTTGGCCCTCATGATACGCTCTATGTCCTGGGTGACGTGATCGACCGTGGCCCGGACGGGTTCAAAATCCTGCTGGATATGGCCCAGCGGTCCAATGTGATAAACCTGCTGGGGAACCACGAGGCAATGGCGATAGATACGCTCCCCCGTATGCTGCGTTCTGTTCGGCCGGATGGAGGTGTGGAATTGTCCGAAAAGGATGCGAAGGCCGTAGAACGCTGGTTTTATAATGGAGGGGAATTGTCCCTTGCTGATTTCCTCTGGCTCAACAAAGACCAGATGCAGACCGTATGGAGCTATCTGCTGAAGATGCCGCTCTATCAGGAGGTGAACGTAGGAGATCGGCAGTTTGTTTTGGTACATGGCGGTTTGGAGAATTTTTCTCCTTCACGTCCCTTGGAGAACTACACTCCCGACGAGATCCTGTGGTGCCGCCCGGAATCGGATACGGTCTACTATAAGGACAAGATTGTCATTTTCGGTCATACCCCTGTTCAGTTTCTGGGACCTGATACTCCGGCAAAAATCTATCGGAGGGGCAGCCTGATTGACATTGACTGCGGCTGTGCGTTCCCTGGTGGTCGGCTGGGGTGCTTGTGCCTGGATACTCTTGAAGAAATCTATATATAAACGCACATGGCAGCAGAGACGCCGCCCTCATACGGGACGGCAGCTCTATACCAGCTAATCGTCATCTTCCAGTAGCTTTGAGGCAGGAATCTGAAGCACAGAAGCCATCTTGAACAGCGTTTCCAATGATACGCCCCTTGTCGTGCCGGTTCCCTCGACTTGGGCAAGAAAGTTGACACTTTTGTTGATCTTCTCGGCAAAGACCTCTTGTGTATAGCCAGCCTTCTTCCTATAGTAAGCAATCTTCAAACCAAGTATTCTGTACTTTTCTGGAAATTCGGTCTGCATACAGCATCACTCCCTGATAGTATGCTACCAATTCCCCAATACAATTAAAATTTCTTAAAAAGAAATGATTATTTACTTCAAGTCAATAATAGGCTATAATAGCAGAATACAACGGGGAAACCATTTCGCTTACACAGGAGGGACACTATGCCGACCTGTTTCTTCATTGGACATCGAGAAGCACCAGATAGTCTACTGCCGCAACTGTCCGCAGCAGTAGAGCGCCATATCATGGAACTTGGCGTAACTGAGTTTGTTGTAGGAAGCTACGGATGGTTTGACTCAATGGCAGCGAGAACCGTCAGAGCCACGAAGAAGCACTACCCGGAGGTGACGCTCACACTACTATTGCACTATCACCCATATGATCGGCCCATTCCAACGCCAGACGGCTTCGATGGCACATTTTATCCGCCAGGGATGGAAACTGTACCTAAACGGGCCGCTATTATCCGAGCAAATCGCTACATGGTGGAGCACAGCGACTACTTAATCGCTTATGCGTGGCATCCGGCCAGTAACGCACGGGATTTGGTAGAGTATGCAAAAAAGTGTGAAAAAAGAGGGCTGATTCAAGTCACAGAACTGCAAGGACCACTGTAACCCTAAACACTTTATCAAAGGAGATGGAAAATTGAGAGTCGAACTTACAAACCCCATGCTGGGTGATAAACTGCGTACCCTTTCAGTCGAATATGACCTGCCCGAAGAATTATTGGTCAACGTGGCGGTCAAGCGGCTGGTGGATGATATTGAATTTGTGCGGGATCTCCGTATTGGCAAAACGGAGGGGGCGTAGACTGCTACGCCCTCTCCGTGTCAAAGTATGCAAAAATCGTCCGAAGTACATTGATTGCCATTTGCTTACGCTCCAAAGGCTGCTGATCCATGATCTGCTTGAACTGCTCCATGATGTTGGAATCGCTGTCGGATACGGAATCAGCCAGCAGATAATCCACAGTCACGCCCAACCGATTGACCAACCGCACCAACGTATCCAGCGTCAGGCTCCGCTCTCCTCGTTCAATAGCACCCATATAGGTATCCGATATGTCAACCGATTCTGCAAGCTGGGCTTGGGTCAAATGCAACCGGAGGCGTTCTTCTCTGATCCGCTCGCCTAACCTCTTATAGTCCATGTGTTCACCCCTTGTTTATTGTACCCAATGGAATCTTCACCAAGAAATATCTGATAGGGGTATCTGTATTGACTGATAGAGGTTTTCATGATAACATGATGTGGTATTGTCCGATTCAAGGCACTAATTCCAGGCTTCTCCTGGTGATATTTTGCGGAAAGGAAGAACCACAAATGGCCAGAGTTTGCAGGACGGCGAAAGAGTTTGCCGAAGCGGTGAAAGACAATGAGGAGTACATCACAATCGAAGGTGACCTAAAAAACGGTGTTTTGCGCATAAAGGCTACCGGGAAGATTGCGTGGGGAGTATGCGTTGCTTCATTGGCCGTAGCAATAACGGCTATCGCTGTGTCTCCGGTTGGAGGTGGTGCTCCGGCTGGTGCTGGCCTTGTGATGGCTGCACCAGCAGCAGCTACGCTAGGTGCCGCAGTCGTACCAGCCGTTACAATAGGCGTCTGCGCCGGGGGTGTTGGTGTGTTGAATACGCTGAGGGATAAGTACAAAATCATAGAAAAAAACGATAAATACATAACCCTCAAGCGAAAGTAAATTGTTTCACCACAAATAAAATCTGGAGGTCATGGTTATGAGCGGCGAAAAGGCAATGGCAGTTCTTGCAATTATCCAGCAGCTAATACCGGAAGCTAAAAAAATTTCAAAAGCTCACGGGTTTGTCCACAAGCGGACCGAAGCAGAAATCAATGGCATACGGGGATTTCTGGTTTGGGATTTTATCGTCTACAACGAGATCACTTTTGACGATGCAGAGGGCAATATTATGTCGTTCTTTACCTCTATGTCTGATGACGAAACCGAGGCCGAGTGGAATCGACTCGTGAAAAAGTACGGAGTCAATACTGACAAATGATTTTGGCAGGATGGAGTGTCCATGTTCAAAAAGAGACTAAAGAAAATCCCCTCAGATTTGGTATCTTACATCCAGATTGAAACAGAAGCCATCAGAGATGCCAACGATAAAATGATGATCTCCTCCTATTGTCTCGGCAAATTGGAGTTGGTCAACTGGTATCTTGAACTTCTGGAGGTTGGCTCCAAGAAATACATCGTCCCACAAAGCAAGGCATACTTGGAGATGGTCAGAGGTCAACTTATGGCCTGTCACAAAGAAATCATGGCCGTAAAAATAACAAAACCTGGGGAACGTCCACTACTGGACATCAAGTACCCAAAAGGATACGAAGGATAGGTGATTTTATGAAGAAAATGATTGCATTGCTGACAGCTATCGTGTTATTGCTGTCGGCCTGTTCCAGCGCCACACTGGACGGTGCGGGTAAGGAACTGGAAGATACCATAGCAAACGCCACTGATGCCGACAATAAATATGTTCAGATGGTCAAGGGAGGATATAGAGCCGACAATCCCAATGTGACTTATGAGGACGCATTTACCTCCTTCTTCGGTACGCCGCGTTGGAAATATTTCGAGAGCGAAGACGGGCAAGACGTTGTGGAGTTTACAGGTGACTGTACCTACCAGGACGTTCCGGTAAAAGCTCGGATTCAATTCGTGGTTGATGAAGAAAACGGAACCTTTGAAGCATCCTATCTTGCGTTTAATGAAGTCCCGCAGGATGCCTTGACGCTGGCTGCGGTAATTGCAAAAGCGTTTGAAGGTGCTGAGGCAGTTGAGACGGGAGACGGCCAGGGGCAATCTACCAATACCACAGGACAAATTCTGATTCGCCAAGTTCCTACTCAGGATGTAATTGGAATGACAGCGGACGAAGTTATTGCCACTTTTGGCGATCCGGAAATATATTCCGAAAATGATAGCATTGAATATGGTGCTGATGCTCCGGAATGGATGTATTTTGATGTTTCCAACGGAAACACAGTGGCCAGTTTTAGTGCCAACGCAGGGGAATTTACATTGAATGGTCAGAGCTTGAAGCTGGATTTTGATTCACTTATAAGTCTGATAGGAGATGACTACGACAGCCTTGGTGCAGGTGGGTATCAATGGATTCGGAACGGTATCTGCTATACTTTCTATATCCCGGATGATACTGAGGAGTCCTATAGCATCAATGTTTATAGAATTGATGACGATGATCCGATTGATAACGATGCCTATTTGGGCGATGAAGGCAATTATGGGACTTACGGCAATTTGGATTCCGCACTGGTCGGTAGATGGCGGTCAAATGACGGCGGTACACTCCAATTTGACGATACCGGGATGATAAGTTCCTGTGACTTTAATTGTTGGAGCATGGTAGGGGACACACCAGATCGGGTCTATTGGGAAGCTGATAATGGCAGGGTTACTTGTTCCGCATATTTCGATGAAGATGTCACTTATAAGATTGCAGGTCCATCTAGTGGGTCTGAAATGGAGTACATTACCTTTTCGAGCAATAGCAGGCATAGGTATGAACGTGCTTCAGGTGAAAACGGCGACGGAATTACCGGGAAGTGGGTCAGTGTGGAAAACAGCATTTGGTCATTCCAGTTTAATTCGGATGGCACCGGAATGTACAATGGAAAATATTCATTTACTTGGAACACTTATACAGTGGATGATGGTTCCAGCGCATTGAACTATATCCTGCTGGATAGCTCATTCTTTGACTATTCTGTATCAGGAAATGCGCTCACCGTATTCCTCTCAGACAGCAGCCGTGTATATACCAAAGTTGGAAACTAATCACTGATTGACAGCGGGAGGGCGGCTGCGGTCGCCCTCCTGTCGTATTTATCGACGAAAAGAGAGCGATAATGTACTCAAACAAAAAGGAAGCGTAAAAAGGTGAAAATGAAAGCGATACTTTACACGATGAAGCCGCCTTGTCCCCGCTGCCCTTATAAGCTGGGACTGGTGCATACAGTAGTCAACCCGTGCCCTCAGTGTAAGGAGAATGGGTACAAGACCTATGAGCAATTCAAAAAAGAACCGTCCGGGAAATACACAAAAGGCAGGTGAACAGAACGAAGAATTTATTGAAGCGTCTCTGAGGAAAGTGAAAAATTGGACACAGGGCGTTTGATAGATTGCCAAACGAACCGTTGCACACGCCAGGGTCAGATAAGGAAACTGCAAAATGTGGACCAAAACGAGAAAGGTGGCCATAAAGCTATCGTATGACACCACATTTCAGCAATATATTCTATCTCTGTAATCAAAAAGGAAATGGGGGTGTTCAATATTGTCCTATCGTAGAACCCTTGAAGTGGTGCTGGTGGTGCTTACCGCCTTGCTTGCAATGGCAAAGGCTATCAGCGAAATGGACGATCCGCCCGAAGCAGCTTAAACCAAGCAACCAGCGTAAACAGGGGGCTTCCCGCATGGGAAGTCCTCTGTTTATCTATTTCAGCGCAAAAATCATTCACATATTCAAATCTAATTTAGGAGGTAAAAATCATGCCCGCAAACGTTGAAACCATGTTCTATGTCCGTGAAAAGCCCTGGCATGGCCTTGGTACGGAGGTACAGGAGGCCCCCATGTCGATTGACGCCCTGGTTCTTGCTGGCCTGGATTGGGAGGTCATTCAGAAGAACGTCTACACACAGGACGGCTCCCTGATCCCTGGTTATAAGGTCAATCTCCGCAACACCGACAGCGCCGCCCTGGGTATCGTCTCTGACCGCTACAAGGTCGTCCAGAATGAGGACGCTTTCCAGTTCACCGATGATCTGCTGGGGGCCGGTGTGACCTATGAGACTGCCGGGGCCTTGCAGGGCGGCCGCAAGGTCTGGATGCTGGCCCGGATGCCCCACCGCTACATCATCGCCGGGGACGAGATCGCTCCCTATCTGGTAGTGATGAACTCCCACGATGGCAGCTCTGGTATCAAGGTTGCCATGACGCCTATTCGGGTTGTGTGTGCCAACACACTTAACCTGGCTTTGGATACCGCAAAGCGCATTTGGACCACTAAGCACACCGAGAACGTCATGCTCCGTGTCCACGAGGCCGAGGAGACCTTGGGGCTGGCTGAGAAGTACATGGGCGAGCTGGGCCGGGGCATCGACGCCCTGTCCAAGATCAAGCTCACCGACAAGAAGGTTATGGAGTTCATGGCCGAGTTCTTCCCCGTCACCCTTGATATGCCAGATGTCCAGCGCAAGAACAATCTGCGGCTGTTGGAGGATATGAAGCGGCGCTATTGGGAGGCCCCCGACCTGTCCCATGTGGGAAAGAACGGCTACCGCTTCGTCAACGCCATCAGCGACTTCGCCACCCACGCTGATCCCATCCGCAAGACCAAGAACTACAACGAGAACCTGTTCCTTCGCACCGTCGAGGGCAATCCCATGATCGACAAGGCGTACAAGATGGTGCTGGCGGCGGCATGATGTGTTGTATCAAACAGGGGCGTACAGCTATATGGCTGTGCGCTCCTTATTTTATTTCAGTGAAAGTGAGGTCATGATATGCCAGCAAGAGTATTGGTATCCACTGAAAATATGCCCTATGCCGACTGGCTGGAATACCGGAGGCAGGGCATCGGCGGTTCGGATGCTTCTGTGGTCTGCGGGATCAGCCGCTACAAGTCCCCTGTGGAGCTGTGGATGAATAAGACGGGGCAACTCCCGGACCAGGAGGCCGGAGAAGCGGCCTATTGGGGGACGCAGCTTGAGCCCTTCGTTCGGGCCGAGTTCACCAGGCGCACCGGGATCGAGGTCAAGCAGGTGAAGGAGCTGCTGCAAAGCGAGGAATACCCCTTCATGCTGGCGAACCTGGACGGCATCTGTGAAGTTCCTGACGTTGGCACCTGTATCTTCGAGGCCAAGACCGCTTCGGCTTACAAGGCTGGCGAGTGGGAGGATACGATCCCCGACGAGTATATGCTTCAGGTACAGCATTACATGGCCGTCACTGGCTACGCCGGGACCTACATTGCCGTTCTCATTGGCGGCAACACCTTCAAATGGCGGTTTGTGGAGCGTGACGAAGAGCTGATTTCTATGCTCGTTGAGCTGGAAACGGCCTTCTGGAACCATGTGCAGGACTGTACTCCCCCGCCGCTGGATGGCTCCGATGCCTGTGCCAAGTTCCTTGCTGACCGATTCCATGACAGTATCCCCAAGTCCCACATCACGTTGCCCGACACCGCCGCCGATCTGCTGGTCCAGTATGATGAAGCCTGTGAACAGTTGGAGGTTGTCACCGAGAAAAAGCAGAGAGCTGAAAATCTGCTGAAGGAGA
>OFFW01001215.1_pt1 | contig 15898 bp, 10 predicted proteins | sample 1521501 | NCBI WGS metagenome assembly OFFW01 (sample SAMEA3504107, study PRJEB24116) | mouse gut metagenome | biome: mouse gut; feature: mouse-associated habitat; material: faeces | place: Denmark | collected 2011
TGTAGGATACCACAGGCAGTACTCCTTTTATAGACGCCGATTATTTACCGCTTACCATTCTCATATAAAATGCTATAACTACATCACCTAATCGTAACTGGTCATTACTCCCCCTATACCATGACAGAAAAATCCCCATGCTCAAACGGCACAGGGATCGCGATCCTGTCATATGGAAAATATCATCCTATTCATACTCGTTTCTATGGTATAAGTTATGTCCAGAGCGTTGCACTTCTGTTGCATTTGACAGCAGTTTTGCAGCTCTTATCCCCTGATCATACCTAAAATCCCAAAATCTGCAACAGATCGCTTGCATCTGCTACATATCTGCAACAAAAACCCCTGCATAAACACAGCCATTACAGCCACAGATGCTTCTCTCTTACCTTCCATCTCTACACTCCTGACAGTAATCTAACTGATAAAATCAAGTACACTGCTGAGTTCATCCGGAAGTCTCCCACAGGATTCCGGTAATCCCACTTCTTCTGGCATCGGCTTCTCTGGAGCCTTCTGTACATTCACAGTATCTATACCTGCCAACAATGCCCCTACCAGCTTCATTCCCTGTTCCTGCATTTCCTCCCGTACTGCTATGAGCATCTGCTCATGAAATTGCTGACGTTCTACCATCTCTGTTTTTATACTTAGATATTCTTCCAATACTCTTTTTACATAGGAAGTAAGGGAAGCAGAACTTCCTGCCGATTCTGCCAGTTTCAGATACAAGTCACAATCTGCTTCATCAGACATATTAAAACGAAGGAAGATGGATCTTTGTTTCCCTGCCATCACCCCACCTTCTTTCCTGTCATCTGATTCGCAAGGAACTCATAGCCTTTTGCATTGGCGCACAGGTCACAGTCATAGGCTGTATGGCTCCTGTACTTTCCTGCATGGTCACGGGCCATCACTGCACCGCCGCCTACATAAATGATATTGATATAGTCAAGGCTGTAGCCCCGTTCGGAAAGTTCCAGTTCCAGAGAATGTATCTTTTCCCGCATCATCCCACGGATCAGTTCCGCATAGACTGCTGGAAAATTACTCGTTTCCTTTAACATGACCTTCATGATCTCATGTTCCGAAATGTCTTTCCCGGTCTGTACCTTCATATCCCGTTGTATTTCTCTGATCCATTTGACCATGGCCTTTTCAATCGTTATGGACTTGCTCTCAATCGGAAGACCATTTCTTACATAAACAACATCCGTGGTCTTGCTCCCGATATCCACGATCAGGTAATCGTCCTTCATATTTCCAAGCCTTGAAGCAATCGCAGAATAGCACTGCGGACATACAATCACTTTTATGATCGTCACAGAATAATCTTCTCCTTCATAGGAAAATTCCAACATATTCTTCTGCTCATAGTAATCAATCAGTTTCAACTTATCTCTTCCATAATTGGAAAATGGCAATCCTACCGCAAGTACGACCTTCGCTCTATGTAATCCAGCGTTCCGAAGTTCCATTGCGATACCAGCCATTGTACGGAGCCTTGCAGAATCATCCGATATCTTATCTTCTGTGATTGCTGACCTTCCTTCTCCTACCTTGAAATATTCTCCATCATAGAACAAAGAATTTTCTTTCAATGTTGGCTCTATAGCTCCAAGTCTGTGTACACCGTTATCAAATATAAAGTTCGCAGTCTTGCCAAGCTGATAGCCATCATCAAATCCTATGACATACTGGCCATTATTTAATGAGATCATAGTAATCGTAACCTCCTTCCTTTATGCAGGTATCATCTTAAGAAACTCCTGCTCCGTCAGTACCGTTATCCCAAATTCCCTTGCTTTCACCAGCTTGCTCCCCGGCTTATCCCCACAGATCAGGTAATCTGTCTTATGGGTGACAGAATTTGACGGTGTAGCTCCAAGGCTAATGATTTTGCTGTTGATGCCATCCTGTGTGAAATTTTCAAGTTTTCCGGTTGTTGCGATTGTACATCCTGTAAATGGGTTACTGTTTGCATTATTTTTATCTGCCATAACTTTATCCTCTCTTTCTTAAATTCTGTTCTAATAAATTTTTTCTTTCCGTGTTGCATTATCCCTCACAACTACTTTCTTATGATTCCTCAATAATTGATCTTTCCTTTTTAATGCCGCCTCCATAGTGCCACACGTATATCCCCAATTCGCCCTCTCCCCATTCTCCTTAAGGGCATAGACATCTGCACCCTCCCATGTAAAATCATCAAGATTTTTATTCACATAGGAATATTCCTCAATAATGAAATCTGCTAACAGCGAAGCCATTGTATGCATAGCATTAGCATCTTCATACAATGTTTTGTAAGTGCCGATAGCGGCTCTGCGTTTCTCATTCTCCACCCGATATTCGATCCAGAGAACAAGATAAATTCCTTCATTGCCTCCATAATTAAGAGAGTTTCTTAGATCAAACTCATAAGTCCTTATGGGAATGGGGTTACTTGTTGCAAGGCTGTAATCAAGGATATCCGGTATCTTACTTTTCTCTATCAGGATGCTGTTTATCTTCTCGAATAGTTCTTCTGTAGTCATTGGTCTTGTCATATGTTACCGCCTTTTTCAGCCGCAATCCCTCTAAGGAATCCCTGTTCAAACACAGCATACTTTGTATTCTCAATACAGGTACAAAGCGTATCTACCGCATCACCGAATTTTTCTTCTGGTACATACTCTTTCAGAATATCCACTACCGAATCAGTCTTATCAGCTCCTTCAACAGCAAGCATGGAATATTCTTCTTTGATACTTTCATCCAGTCTGTTCATACAAACACATGGCTTCTGATCTTGGGTAAATAATCCCATCACATATTTGAATCCATAGATAAATCCCTGACGCTCACTTTCCACACCAAACTCCGCCACTACTTTTTCCAGCCCTATCCACTGTTTATGTGCTTCCTCATCATCCGCACTTAAAAGATCACTCATGGCATATGCTTTCACCTTCTTCATTGCTTTCTCTGTTTCCGTAAGGTCTATGTAATCTTTTTCTCCGGACAGATAATTGTAAATCTTGTCAATAGCGCCTATGTTCATTTTCTCACTTCCTTTCTTAACACGGCATACTTCAATTCATTGTTTCTGGTTTTAATCTTCATCTGTGAAACCTCCTTAAAACAAACGAATCCCCGTGCCATTACTGGCACAGGGACTATTTATAGTGTCATGATAAGAATATATAGTCGTTCATACTGCGTATACGCCCAAATAAACCTTCTCACAATATAAGAAACTAATTATGAGAGTTCTTGCGGATGCAACTTGTACGATGTATCCTCCCCCCGAATCTGCATCTTATAAATAGGAATATTTTTTTCTACCGCAATATGGCGAAGGATTTTCTCATAGATTGGACTAATTTTTCGCCCAAGATATACTGCATTCGGTCTCTTTACCGCGCATGAGAATTCCTGCTTACTAAAATCAGGAGAATTACATTGACACGTTAATCTCCATTCCTTCTCATGACTCCACGCATTGGCCTTATGTAGTAATATTTTGGTAGGCATGAATAAATCTGGACAAGGCACAATATTTTGAAGGAAACTATACATAAAAAGGGCATTGCTTTCTGTTAATATCTTAAGAATTACTTCCTGTTGAAAAAGCCATATAGCATATTTTGTTGCATCAAAGCAGATATCACTATATATCACTGGCACTAGCAAGCAATTCTTAAAAGAAGGACACTGATTTCCTATCCGGCACAAATTACACTTTGTATATCCACTATTACGGAAATCATAAGACAAAGCAAATCCACAGCCTGAATCAGCATAATAGCCCCACATGGCTGCTGAATCTATTGTTTCTGAAAAGCAGGCAAATTTAATCGTTTTTTGTACTATCTGCTGAACCTCATCATCATTTGCATCAATCTGATTTACAAAGAAATCACATACTTGATCCAGTGATGTATTCATAGCCGCTTCGTCCATCTGGGCTATTTTTTTACGAACAGCCTCAAGCATTTCGGGTGGTAGTAGCTCTTGAATATGCACAGGCATTTCTGCTCCTTTACCAATCTCCCTAAAGGCCGTCTTAAATTGCTCATTTTCCCAAAATTCCTTGAGTCCTGACTTAATGCTCTCTTTGTCAAAATGAAGCAGTGCATCGAAGTCATCATTCATCTTGTATCCCGGAGAAAACCATAACTGATCTTGGTCAAAAGCAGCGATACTTCTTTCATCACACCGTCGAAAACGGTATAACCTTTCTGGAGTTTCAGTTTGAAGAAAATCTGTAAGCGGTTGATAACATTTAAGCATTTCCTCCTGTGACAAGGTTGCCGGAACAACAATATTGTGTATCATCTCGCTATATGCATGTTTTTCTATCATATTTCTCAATCCTCTTTAAAACTTCGTAATATACTACTGGATCAATTGCAATAAGACTTTAGTATCTCTTGCTGTAAATTTAGAATCTGGCTGCTCATCAGTAATCTAATCTCAAAACTTCTTTCTTAGAATTATCCCCTAATATTCTTCACTAATTGTTATGATCTCTTATTCACATATTTCTTATTTCATCCAATATTTTTTGAACCGCATAAGGTTTGGCATATTTTATATAGGCATCACTTACAAAAATAGTACCTTTTTCATATGGCTCAACCCACATAGCTGGATAAACAGCTACCTTTTTTATATTTTCCTTCCGAAAAGCCACAATTCCACCTTCGTTGAATGAAATATTACATCCAGACATATTCAAAATATTTCTCAATGGAGCCAGAAACCGTTTTTGCTGATCAATTGAAAATGTAGAAGCAATCACACCTTGCATCCCCCACCTTAATAATTCCAGCGCGGCAAACCTATCAAGCATCCCATGCACATGTTGGTTACGATAATGTTTCAAGCAATTATGACATGCTCCTTCACATTTGCATCCTACTAATAGCTTCTCAACATCTTTCAATAACGACTCAATCTCATTAGCTACACTTGCTGCATAGCCCGCACCACTTGACAAGCTATCATATAAATAAATATCTATAAATGATTCTGATGGATTTTTCCTCAAACGATAGCCGGTTACAAGTTCCGTAAATTCTACATCTAACTCTTTACTTGCTGCCAACCGAATTGCTTCAGCTAATGATTGTGCGGCTCTGCTTAACCATGGACTATCATTTCTATGAACATCAATTTTCTTATCATCGATTGCAAATTCTAAAACCAACATATCTGTTACAAAATCATATCCCAAATTCACATTAATAGCACTGGTATGTCTGCATTTGCCACGCGCAAATTGAGATTTATAAGGCCTTAGTACATCACTAAGAACTTTGGAATCATCCCCCGGCATAGATGCTCCACAATCTTTACAAACCATAAATCCCTTATCCGCTATTCCTTTGTTAATCATAATAATTCTTTGATTTGTTCTGGATGCAATTCTTATATTTTTACATCCATGTATGCTATGCATTTCATCAGAATCTGGCAACGTTGAATACAATGGTTGTTGAACCGAGGAATATTCTTCTGAAAGCTGAGCATCCGGTATTGCCTCTGCATTTTTTGGTGCAAAGCCCCATGGACGAAGCATTGGTCTTGTTACTTTCAGTACCAGATTACCACAGAATGGACAAGCTTTTGTTTTTTCTTCCTCTAATCCAAACCATCCGCATTCGGAGCAGGTTAGTATTGATTTCAAATAATTAGCATCTTCTATATATGTTCTCGCCGGAGATAGAGATTGTCCTTTCTTTTTGTCACTTCCCGGATAGTATAATCCACCAATTTGATACGTCTGCTTATCAACTACAATTGCACGCCCTGGCGCATATTCTCCGATTGCAATATCCAGCCCTCGATCTACTTCATATTTGGTCTTCCCGTCTAAATCATTTATATATGTACTAACAACATTCTTTGGGAATGAATATGTCGGTATAATTCCTTCCTCATACAATGCATCCAGCAATGTTTTTACTCCTGAATCTTTCGGAGTATTTTCTATTCCAAAAAGTTCCGGATGCATATCTCTTTTTTCTTTAAGCAGTCTTAAATCATTCGTAATAGAATCCAAAAATGTATTGTAATCAAATATAGCTTTCGCAGGTAATAGCAAATTTCCTTTAAGTGAACTATATTTTTTCGTATAATTTAAAAATTCTCCAATATGATTATCTAAAAATATTACTGCTGGCATCATATCCAAACTCTGATTCTGCTTCATCAAATATTCCTGAAATATAACCATCGCAATATGACGCTGTATCAACTTCTCACTTTGAATGTCAATCCAAGGCTTCCGTGGGTCTCCCCGAAACATCGGCACTGGATTATTAAAATATAAGGTATCATGAGGTCCATCTTCGCAAAATGTAACAATAGTTGATAAACTGGCTCCTCGTCTGCCAGCACGCCCTGCTCTCTGCTGGTAATTTTCCCTCATAGGTGGAATATTTCTCAAGCCAACAGCAACCAGAGAACCAATATCAATGCCCACCTCCATGGTTGTGGTACTACTTAAAATATCCACCGGAGTTTCTCCATCCTGAACTAAATCCTGAAATCTAAGTTCATATTGTTCGGTTTTACTCCACAAATCATCTCTTTGATCCTTATGTGAAAGCTGCGCAGTATGCTCTTCTGTATCAATTACATGAATCTGCCTGCCATTCAATGCATCATCCACTGGCTTTCTCCAAAAACCAAGCGCATCATATTCACCAGAGGACATTTCATGAATAGTCTGTGCACCGCAACTCGGACATTTTTTCTTCAGTAAATATGGTGTAATTTCAGAACATTGCTCACACCTGAACCATTTATGCTCCAAATTAAATCTCGGTTTTACTCGAGATAAATCTACATATAGTTTCCCATTATCTGGTTGAGGGCTATCTAAAAAAGATTCTTTAAAAACTCTTTTCCAAATATACGGTTCACTAGATTTGTCATCCCAATTCATGATCTCCATAATATTTTTAGGAAAAAACCATTCTTTCAATAGTCCATACTCACCATATTTAGGACGTACATTTAATCTAGCCTCATCACTAATAGTATGTCCTAGCGCAGTGGCGGTATCACAAATAAATATCATCCAAGCATTAAATAATTCCAAAAAATCCTCATCTGTTATATTTATTCCTGCGTCTTCAAGCATATCCATTGCCTCAAACATAGCTCGATCAGTTGGTTCAATCCAACTCGTTGCAGAATCATAAAGAGTATTATATCCACCAGCATACAGGCGCAACAAATATTCCTGCATCCGAATTGGTGCATTAGTAATCTTGAATCGAGGTATATACTCTATTTTTCTTTTTACGCAACGATTATAATTATTAAGTGCAAATGCGCAATTTTCTTTAAATTTTTCCCGTTCCCGATCATGGAAAATTTGAATATGATGTTGTGCCGCTACCAAACAAAAATAATCATACAGAACATTCATTGACTGTTCAGCTACAATATTCTCCATAAGAGTAATTGCAAGTGCAAAAAGTTGTCGAGCTACAGTTATATCTGAAGCTTCGGACATATCCCTTGCCAACTTTGCCGCTCGCTGACGACTATCAGAAAATAACAAAATCTTCCGCCCTTCATTCGGAAAACGATCAGGATCATCATCCTTTCCCGAAACTGCAGGCTGTACTTGGAATTGTGATTTAATTAAATTAAAAAAAGACTGATTTCCGTGCGTACTAAATGAAGATAATTGTAATGAAGAAAGCTGATGATGACAATGTGGGCAAGTAGGAAATGTCACAACTTGAGGCCTTCCTTTAGCAGAATAATTACAGTAGAATAATTTTCTTATCCCCTGTTTTCCCTCCAAAGAATCATCTCTAAAATTTATAAATCCGCTTTTTACATCTAAATAGCATGCTTTAACTGCATTTTTTCCCTGTTTTTCTGGACGTTTATATTCAGAAGATGGTATAAATAGATGAATTTCTTTCATTCGACGATCCTTTAACTGCCCCGGGTAATGCCATAAGTATACATTCCCATTAAAATCAGAATCATCCTCCAAAACATAACCTTTATAAAATAAAGCGCCGCAACGTCTATCATTATAAAGCTCATAAACAACGCTATCGCAATGTGGACATATCAGATTTCCATCTGAAAGAAAGATTTCGCCAAGAGTAAGATTTCCTCCTGAATGAGAACATTTACACTCTGGATTCACACATGCATAAATTCCTTTAATTCCCCTAAAAAGCATATGCATTCGTGCTGGAAAAAGAACAGAACCTTTTTCATTTTTGGCAAGCGGAGCCATTGCCAGCATAACACTAACTGCTTTTAATGCCGCTTCTTCATTTTCATTATCAAAAATTTTTGTTGCCAACTCATGAAGAGACACCGCACTCCCTCTGCATTGTTCAATTAATATTTGAAAAGGCTTATACTCTATCAAATGCTCATATAACCAATGATATGCCTCATCTAAGGTCTGAAAAGGTGCTTTTACGCCCTCAATTTCCTTCCAAAATTCATTAAGGGCTTGCAAACGAATATTTTCTTTTTCTTCAAAGTCTGCCGGATCCACGATACTAAATTTGGAAAGAGGAATATCATATCTAAGCTGACCTTTAATTTCTTCTCTAGCACCTGTCAAATAAGAAAAATGTACAACATTATCTGCAGCAGTTATTTCGTTAGCAAATTTTTCTACTGCTTTCCAATCCTCTTCACTACCGTTTGGCATACTTGCAGTAGTAAGAATAAACTGAACCCTGTCGCGAGTGATCCCCAGCTTGTGAAACAGTCTGCGAATAAGGAGTGCTACTTCTCCGCCTGAAGACCCTCGATACATATGTGCTTCATCAATAACAAACATTAATTTATTATTAGAATTCTGACTTAACCATTTATCGGTATCAGACCATATCTTAGCTTCTCTGGGTCGTAAAAGCATGTATTCTAGCATTGAATAGTTTGTGATTAAAATATCCGGGCAAAATTGTTGCATTTCAAATCTTGTTATAAGCTCGGCATCTTCATCATTTGGTATATGCCTATTATTATGCAAGTTTTCAAGAAATGCATTCATGTCTGACTTTGCCGGCACTTTACCTTCTTCTGTTAAATTTTTCAAAAAAATTTTTTCCGCTTCTGTCTGGGGAAATGTCATTCTTGACAATGTCTGTTCAAGACGGCGATCTTGAGATGTATTAGGCTCCATTCCCGGATAAGGAGTTCTTCCAGTATACATACCAAACTGCGGTCTTCTTGCATTTTCTCCGCATGTTTCTCTAAAAATATTCACAAAACGATTCTGTGGATCTCCAATGAGACGCCGGAGACGGCTAACCTGATCAGATACAAGTGCATTCATAGGATACATTATGATAGTTCTAATTCCACGCATCCCCCAACTAATCGAGGAATTACGTGCTTCATCCGCAAGTTTTGCCATGAGCGGCCACATAAAGCACTCTGTTTTTCCTGAACCTGTACCCGTTGCCACAAAAATATCCTGTCCGGCTACTGCTGCTTCTAATGCTTTAATTTGATGAACAAACGGTTTCGAATAAACCCCTATTCCTGCATTTGAAAGTTTCATGAAATATTCTTTCATCCAAAATGGAATAGAAGATTTTTGAATACCATTTGATTCACTTTTGTAGGCTGGCGAGGACTCTATATATGGTTTTTGATAAAGCAATCCCTCTTCATCCAAACGTCCACTAACTGCTGCTAACAAAACAGGTGACTTTCCAAGATACTGAGATTTTATATAATCTTCCAATTCTGTACGTAACTGTATGTGTACTGAGTTTGCTCCTTTTGACATTTTATCATTCCTCTGTAAATTGATATCCTTGTTGCTCCATAATATCTCGAATTGCCTCAAATACCTGACAACTGCAAATTCTATTAAAATCTCTTGGCAACGACACCCTCGAAATCGGCCACGAATATAATTTCCATAAATATAATTCGGCTGGAGGTGGAAGATAACCAAAATTAACATATACAATTTCTCCATCATAGTGAAACCGTATTGGTGGCAAAGTTCCTTCTGAAGCCAAACAAGCATTAGAGAGAAGCCGATAATAACCTTCCTTTACTTTCCATTCTGGTAATTGACCAGCAACCATACAACCCTGCTCAAATTTATAGAGATAATATAACTGCGCTCCTTTGAATCCTGTTCTTAAAATTGAGACTCTACCACTCTCGTCAGGTTTATCCAACCAATAGCCACAATTAAATGGAGGCTCTTTTCTTAAATATTCAATAGTCGTTGCTATTTTAAAAGGAGTCCAATTCGTTTTTAAAATATTATATTCCCATAGTGTTTTTAATGGCATAGCCTCCAAGCAAAACATGTCTGCTAAATTACCGGACATATCTTTTGAGTAATTGGAAACATAAGTTCCCAACCCACTAATTGATTGCTTCTCATTCAAAGCACATCCTCTGGTAAAAGTAATATTTCCCACAGATGCAGTCGTTTTTACTGACATTAAAATATGATTGGGTTCATGATATATTACGCCAGTTTTTACATAAATCTCATATATTTCATCAGCCAAAATTGTAGGTGATTCTGGTAATAAATCCGCTACTTCATAATACATGTTTCGATAACATAACACTACCTTTTCTATTCTTTTCTTCATATGAACTATCGAAACATTTTCCTCTGAAATATCCCATGTAGAAGCCAAAGCCATTCTTCCAATTATTGTATAAATCAAACGAACCTTCCATTGCTTTTCGTCTTCTAAAAAGCCCTTATTTATCGAATACTCATCGGCTACTTTAGCAAGAAGGTTATTATATTTCTTCATCCTTTCTCTCCATAAAGATTGACTATCATATCTATTAGCCCATCAGAAACTCGTAATTTAAGTTTTTCCCTATCTTGTAACCTCTCTATCAGACCTGAAATCTGCATAGTTGCAACCGCATATGGTAAATAAGCAAACATCAAATCATAATCATTGCTATTATCTTCCAACATTATATGCATATTTACGAGTAGCAATCGCATATAGTTTTTTACTAACATATTCATACGTAATATCCCCGGAATTCTCACGTTTCTTGTATTCTTTATATCAAGAGAGAACTCTTCAAAACTGTCTGCCGCTTTTCCTCCAATCATATTGCCTGTAGGCATGTGTTCGATGAATACCTCTGTGTAGACTGGAAGCAAATAATTAAATAAACTTTTAGATTCGATTTGAACATCTTCTGGATAAGGACATATCGCAAAAAAGTAAGTTTGCCGCCTTTCTACAATCTCCGGGATTCTAATAATCCATTCTGGTTGAAATGGATTTAATATCTTTACAATTACATCATCACTTTTTATACACTCTGATATGGCAGTATCATCATATCCTCCCTCGCACTCCAGAATACCAGCCGTTTTTCCAAATAATGCCACTGAAAAAGCATCTGCTACATTACTTGCATTTGGTCCAACCAATATAATTGGTACGTGATTAAGAAAAGCGGAATATAAGTATCCAGCAAGCGGCCGTGAATACTGTTCCATCACACCAGCTTCAATTAACTCATACTTTGCCGTATCCAAGGCAAATTCCCAAGTTGTATTTTCCTCCAAATCATTTTGTGGCAACTCAATTCCACTATGATAATTGCTCCTTTTCTCGCCAACATCCAAAACTTTGTCTACTCCTATTGCCAATGCAGGCTGAACAGTAAATGCCATTTTCGCAATAAAATCAGCTACGTTTTCTTGCGCTTGTTTGATTCTTTCCGCTACAGAATTTTCCACATCAACAGCCAGACCTTGTTTCTCTCTAATTTCGCTTTCAAATGCATTACACTGTGCCTCTAACGCATTACATTCCTCTATTAATAAAGACCGCCTTTTTTCCGCTGCATTTACTTCTACTTTCAATGAAGCCTCTGTATCACTAATTTTCTTCTCAATTTCTACTAAACGTTGGTGTGCTTCATCAATTTCTGTTTGGTGTTCTGCTTTCCACTCTGCTTCAATCATTGATTTACAACGATTCAACAAATCAGTATTCCTTCTAATTACCGACGCTATTACCTGATCTTCTATAGAGTTACCATCTATATATGTATCTGCGCAAACTAAAAATTCTTTCAGCAGGCAATCTGCTTCTGAGTCCGAACACAAACAAGTTTCTCTAATCTCTTTTACAACAGATTGTGTGTCAAGCTCAGAAAAAAAATCACGAACATTGCGCCAATCATTCTTAGTTTTCCCTTTTTGTTTAAAATCTGATCTCGATATTTTAGACATGATTACAGTTTTAACAATTTCTAGTGGTTCTACAACACAATAGATTTCTGTTGGAATACCTAAACTTATTTTCTTATAATAGACTCGCCCATTGGACATACGTACTATATTCTTATTTTCAAATTCATATCTGGGCAAGGAAATAATACTTTTCTTTAGACGAATCCTATTATCTGCTGTCTTTTCTAAATCTCTGATATTACACAACACGCCTTCATATTGACCTTTACTAAGATATATTGCAAATAATATTTTAGTATTTCCTACTTCTATTTGTACCCCTTTTTTCAATTGCTCCACTAAGTCTTTTAGTTCAGCAAATTCTTGAAATGAAACCACCTCGACCGGTGAAATATCTTTATTAAAACAAGTTGTAACATAATCTCGTGTAGAATCCGTATTGTTCGGTATAGCTGACCAATCCCAAATTGCAACTGTTCCTGGTTCTTCTGGTCCGTCTCCGTCTCTACAAAAGAGTTTGGTTCTATTTGCAAAATACTTAGGAATATCTTCATCGCAATAAAATACTTCTATGGTTCCATTCCTGCTAATATCCGCAAGCCTGCTGATACATTTTCGTCCCTTATAATCTGGCTCTAAAACTTCACACAAGGATCTAAATTCAAATTCATCAGCCAATATCAAAGCATCTTCTGGCACAGAATCTTCAAATTGAATACGCTGTCTTAAAGCTTGCAGTTCTTCTAATGCTGCATTATGTTCTCTCTCTAATTCTGCATAATTTTGCTTGAGTAACTGTATACTCGTATAGTGCTCTTCCCTCTGTTTTTCTAACTGCTCCTGTACCGCCTCTAGTTCTCGGTGCAAATTCTCAATTTCTTTATTCAACTTATCCACCATATGGGATGAATCATCACGCACATTCAACTTTGCAGTATTTTGAGCCATACTCATTTCATTCATTCTCTCTTGTATAGCCTTACAATATTCTGATGTAACTTGTATCCCTTTTAATTTAAAAAACATATCTACATTATGGCTAAAAGAAGAATCAAGTAAAGCCTCAGCTAATACCTGCTCATACTCCTGAATCTCATCTCCCTTCTCTGAAATGGCTCTATCAATCTGTTCTAACCATTCTTCCATCTGCTGATTTATATAATTCCTGATAAAAGGCTTATCTATATTCTTTTTAGCAAGTATTATGGCCGCTGACTCTGAAAGTCCATTCGGTCTGTATCCTGATTTGATTTTTGCAAATTCTTCAGATTCTTTTTGAAAAATCTTCTTAAAATTTCTACCACCAATAATTTCACAAAGAACTAAACTTTCTGAATCTGTTAAATTATAATTCATATTCCACCTCCTGCTTTAACAACCTTTTGCCCGTAAAACAAATGTTTGCAATTCTTTATATGCTCGTTTGTCTATAATTCCATTTTTTACACATTGATATATCCATTGTCTCACAAGCGGATAATTCTCCAAAATCGTCGCAATATTTTTCAATGAATGCGGCGCTCTTATCATATTCCCCCTAAAAGATTTTAATCTGGCATACATATCCTCATCTTTGTCTGCTACATTACTTTCATTTTTCAAAAAAGATGTCTTCCAAATACAATCCAAACCTACAAGCACAGAAATTTCTATATTCCAGGTAATATCATCAACTACTGTTTTTTTCTTCGCCTGCAATAGTTTTTTTTCAACAACTATTCCTTTCTTCTTTATTATAACCATGCCATCGTAAGGAATAGATATCACCATTTCTCTTTCATCAGGCAAATCATTACATACCCTCTCCCTGATCTTATTTCCATCGTTATCAGTAACTACTATTTCTGGTAAGGTAGTTGTCTTATCCAAATTTTCTTTCCAAAAGTATGTATATTGTAATATTTTAGTACGCCCTACCGATATCATCTGTTGTCTATCATTACAGAAAATTTCTAGTAAATTACTATCCTTACAGGAATAGTTTCTTGTAATAGTATTAGGAAATACTTTCGAAGTTGCATTTCCAGAAATATACATTAACATGTTATTCTGATTATGTTTAATAATATATGGATTTTCTACATAAATTGGCCAAACAGGTATTAGAGAAACCGGACGTTCCGTAAGCCGACAATGATAATCCAAGAAAAACTGTGCAGAAGTCTCATCAAAATCCTGAGCGATTACTTCATATACATACCAATTACTCCATGAAATTTGCTTGTTTACTATTTCACGAATATTAACATGTAAATTACATATAGCACCAATGGATCCTTTTCTCAACAAATAATATTTCTTCTTAATTTCAACATCAGAATCATACACCAACTTTTTTCCTGTGTCCGCATCAAAAATGGTTCCCTGTGGATCAATTCCCTGAATTTCTTTAGGCCAAAATCGATATATATCATCGGAAGCCCCAGAAATCAATAAATAATATTTTTCAGCAGGATTCTTCCCAATGGGTAAATAGGTTATTCCTTCCCGATTTATTCTCTCGCCCGAATAAATATATGAATCAAAACCGCATGAATTTGACTTTATTTCAACTCGCATCTTTGTTGTTCTTAAGTCAGATGGCAAAGGTATAAATCCCATTTCCAATTCAAAATCAGAGTTTCTAACATTCATAAGTCGAATTGGAAGTTCGTATTCTTCTACACTATAGGTAATTGAAACCCCCGCTCCAAATCTCCTTTCAGGACAATCCTTACTCTTTTCTGAGGAACTATGTCGGAAATGTCGCTCGTTAGTACCCTCTTTAGTCAATAATACATATTGGCCGCATAAATCGCACATAAAGAGGCCACTATGTGCAGATACGGTTCCACTTGGATGGAGATTTGCAGCTTCAGATGCAGTTATTCTTTTCCAATTATTTTTACTCCACATACGCACATGCGTTAATGATGCCACAAAATCACTCCTTTCTTCCAATAACACTTTAATATTATCACAAAATATAAGATTATACGACAAAAATAACCAATCATATTTTCTCAAGATACACACACAATTAGTTGTGTTACAATACACCAAAATAAATATTTACAGTACACAAAAAACAAATCTGAGAATTTTCTCCGCTAACATGCATTAATCAACTCCATAATCCCTTCAACCGTCTCAACATCCATATGCTTCCTCAAATAAGGAATAACCACTTGCATATTCTTCTTTTTCACCCCCGCTATCTTCCGAATATCTGTCCAATAAAAAGGCTTACCTTCCTCTTCCAACTTCCGATAAGCCCAAACAATCTTCCTGGCCCAACTCTCCGGATAGGATTCTGCATACTTTTCTATAATAGCCTTACACCCTGGCATATTCTCCAACTGGTGTCCCAGCAACCCCATTTCTCGATACACTAATCGTTCCGATACTCGCTCTGGTCTGCCATTTTCATTACCAGTTCCATCATATACACCCTTAGCAAACTTCTCTAATATAGGAGCTGTTTCTAAATCTAAACACTCCCAATCCACAGGAGCAACATCTTTCATATAATGACTGTCTTGTTCCCGCTGAATCTGTTCTACAGTCAGAGAAGGCTTCACCAATTCCTCTATCTCCATCCCTAAGAAAAAAGCAATCTGACAAACAACAGAAAAGTCATACAAACTCCCCAACAACGCTTTTTGAACCTGATATATACTCGCTATACTGCATATCCCCATACCTCTGTAAAACTCATTCATA
>OFFW01001216.1_pt1 | contig 15895 bp, 18 predicted proteins | sample 1521501 | NCBI WGS metagenome assembly OFFW01 (sample SAMEA3504107, study PRJEB24116) | mouse gut metagenome | biome: mouse gut; feature: mouse-associated habitat; material: faeces | place: Denmark | collected 2011
GAAGAGCCCCACTTTGGCAAACTCAAAATACAGCCGCAGAAGAATCATTTACCTGCACCGCCTTTCTTTCCGATTCCGTAAATGAGAAAGCCGGCTACACCGGCTAGAACAATCAGCACGGCGGGAGAGGTCAGGGAGTTTAGAACAGCGGCCAGCGGGCCATAAGTCTCAAAGCCGGCCAAAGTTCCGGCCCCGGCTAGGACTAGCACACATAGGAAAATGGCGACGGCAACCCCGTTTTTCAGGGTGGACTTGCCCAGCTTTAACACACTGGAGGCGATGAGGGCCACTACAGCGGCGTTGATGCCGGCCAAGGCGTGCTGGACCATCGGGAACTGGGCGAAGTTGGAGAGAAACGTAGCAATTGCGGTGATGATGACCAGGGAGGGAAAGACCAACCCCAAGGTGGACAGCACGCCGCCTGGAATTCCTCTGTGTTTGGTGCCGATGAAGGTGGCTGTGTTAACGGCAATGATACCGGGGGTACACTGGCCTACAGCAAAGTAGTCGGTCAGTTCCTCGTCAGTGGCCCATCCCTTTTTCTCCACAACCTCCCGTTGGAGGATGGGAAGCATGGCATAGCCTCCGCCGAAGGTGCAGACTCCCACCTTGGCAAAGGTAAGGAACAGATCAAGATAGATATTCATAGCGTTCCCGTCCCTTCCAGCTGTTCCCGGGCTATCTTCAGCGCCTCGTCCAATTCCTCCCGCAGTTCCTCCTCTGTAATGTCCATTACCCCGGCGGTCAGCTTGATTGCGTCTTCCGGGGACACGGTGCGCCAAAGACGTACCAAACTGCGGGTTTGCATCAGGGCGAAGGTAAACTGCTGCTCCGGCGGGAGCTTGGAGACCCGCTCTCTTAGATCGTGGCTCTCCTGCTCCACCTGCGCCATTTTACTGGTCAGAAATCCCATCTTGATACCTGCGTCCAAAAATGCGCCCAAGTCCAAAGCAAACCCCTCCTTACACGTTGAATCGGAACAGGATGATATCCCCGTCCTGTACCACATACTCTTTGCCCTCCGAGCGTATGAGGCCCTTTTCTCGGGCAGCGGCCATAGTTCCGCAGGCCATCAGGTCGTCGTAGGAGATGACCTCGGCCCGGATGAAGCCCCGCTCGAAGTCGGAGTGAATCTTGCCTGCCGCCTGGGGCGCTTTGGTGCCCCGAGTGATGGTCCAGGCCCGGCACTCATCTTCGCCGGAGGTGAGATAGGAGATGAGGCCCAACAGGGTGTAGCTGGCTTTCACCAGCCGGTCCAGGCCGGACTCCGAAACCCCCAGGTCGTCCAGAAACATCTGCTTTTCGCCGGCGTCCAGCTGGGCGATCTCCGCCTCCAGTTTGGCGCAAACGGGGATCACCTGGGCGCCCTGCTCCTTAGCACGCCGTTCCACCTGAAGATAATATTCTACCCCTTCCGGATTGGAAAAACCGTCTTCGTCCAAATTGGCGGCGTAAATCACCGGTTTCAGAGACAACAGTTCGCAGTCGGGGTACTCGGCGGCGATGTCCACTTCGGTGTAGCTCCGGGCAGATTTGCCGTCGTTGAGCCAGTTCCGCAGGCCCTCAAAATCAGCGGCCTCCTGGAGGAACTTTTTGTCCCCTTTGGCCGCCTTTTTGGCCTTGTCAATACGCCGTTCCACCATCTCCAGGTCGGCCATGACCAATTCCAGGTCGATGGTGTCCATGTCCCGCACAGGGTCGGTGGTCCCCTCTACATGGATTACATTGTCATCGTCAAAACAGCGGACCACATGGACCACTGCGTCGGTGGCCCGGATGTTGCCCAGAAATTTATTGCCCAGACCCTCGCCCCGGCTGGCGCCCTTGACCAGACCGGCGATGTCTACAAACTCGATCACCGCCGGGGTGGTCTTTTTGGGGTGGTACATCGCGCTTAAGCGGTCCAGCCGGGTGTCGGGCACAGCCACCATGCCCACATTGGGGTCAATGGTGCAGAAGGGATAGTTGGCGCTCTCCGCACCGGCGTTGGTGATGGCGTTGAACAGGGTGCTTTTGCCTACATTGGGCAGACCCACATAGCCTAATTTCATAATTCTCTCTACCTCCTGATTTTTCAAGGGTTTCCGGTGCTTGAATGATGTCTACCACACCATTTATACACCATTTTCGCATTTAGGTATGTTTAGATATATAGAGTTATGGCCATCCAGCCACTCTTTGCTGCTAAGTTCACATCGCCTGCTTTCTATGATCTGATCCACATTACATCCCGCCACACCATCCGATTCAGGCGCTTTGGTGAGATTCAAATTGCTTTACTGCATGTGCCATAGAATCATCAGTCACATGAACATAGCGATCCATCGTCGTTTTTATGCTGGCATGACCGAGCAGTTTCTGCAAAACCTTTGGCTGCATACCACTCTCAATTGCCCGAGTTGCATAGGTATGGCGAAGCGCGTGCATACAAAATCGCTTGATTCCCGCCTCATCGCAAAGCTTATACAGGTGGGTATCATAGGAGCTGTTCTTGTTCGGCATCCCAGTTCGGAAATTGATGAAGACCAGATCTCGCATAATAAGCTGAGATTTGACACCCGTTCGCCGGTCGATATACTCCAGGGTTTGCGAGAGCATTGGAGATTCTTTCCGGGAAGCTCGACTTAACTCCACGCCCCGAAGTATCTCATATGCTCGGTTAGTCAAAGGGATCGTTCGATAACTTTGCTGGGTTTTGGGTGGACCAGCCCTCCAAAAGGCTTGTTTATGCCGATACTCTAGAGTCTTATTGACAGTCAAAGTCCGTTTTTCCCAATCAATAGCATCCCATGTCAACCCAATTAGTTCACCAGTACGCAATCCCGTTTCTAATATCAGTGCGTACTGCGCATAGTTATGTGACCTTTGTGCGGTTTCCAAGAATTTCCCCTGCTCTTCCACAGTAAGATACTTGATATCATCCACTGCTCGAACAGGCTTAGAGTAACGAACCCCATTCATAGGATGTTTAATAATCAGGTCATTCATCAATGCTGATTTGAACATGGTCCCCATCGTAATATATGCTTGACGAATTGTCGATCCAGCATAATCTGCTTCCATCCTGTTGAGGACGACCTTGCAGTGCATAGGTTTGACGTTCGACAGCAGCATACCACCAATCACAGGCTGAATATTGTGAACATACCGCTCCCGGTAGTTTCTACGAGTATTCGGTGCCAAGTCCGCAATCATATTCTCTTGCCAAAACTCAAACCATGTGTCCACAGTCATATCCGATGGAACAAGAATATTGTCATGCGTATCTGCAAATCGAGCTTCCTCCAACCAGTTCCGTGCCTCTGGAAGTGTAGGAACATACTTCTCGTGGCGCTTTCCATGCTTATCTACAAATCTTGCGTAATAAAAACCATCCTTCCTTTGGCAGATGCCCTTGCCGCATTCTTTCCCTTTTAAGTTCTTTCCCATGAGGTGCGCTCCTTTCCTACTATAAGAAAAAGAGCCAATGCAATGGCTCTATTTTATCATAATAGTCCATATATCTCAATAGGAACTGGCGTTAGATCACTGTTTTTTTGCTAACAAACTCTTCAAATTCTTTTCGCTTGACCAATTTCTTTGTACCTACATAGAGCACAAAAGGACAATTAGGCGTACGCAAGAGACTCTCAATCTTATTTATGCCGATATTACTATATTCTGCCGCTTCTCTAATTGTAAGCGTCATTTTCAAATGGATGGGAACCTTTTCAGCCTCTATAGCCACATTATGGTCCTCCCTTTATAGTTGATTTCAAAATAATTATAGAACGTGAGTAGCAGGTGGCAGTTGGCTGGACTGCTCCACGGGCCTTACCCCCAGGGCTTTACTGGTATCTCCCACAGCCTGCGACGGATTGGTTACCGCTCGGACCATGGCCAAGACAGCGTATCATGATTAAACATGTGGGTCATCGCCCTAAGTCGCCACAACTTATTTGTGTGCAATGTGCGGCTCACCCGTAACCTCCTCTCTTAGATTGGGATCATGGCCTGCTCCATTCACACGGCTTTCCCTCCACAGGACCACATGCCTAACGTACCTGCTATCTCTATGAGGGCCAAAGCCCTATTTATCAAGGTGCAGACGATGCCTTCCCAAAGGCTTTTCACGCCTTTTCATCCCCTTCCCCGAAAAATGTAACGGCTTTTGCCCACAGGCGAAAAATTCCGGCCCATTTATATAAATGAGCCGGAATTTTCCATTTTGGTGCCAAAATCATTAATATTTACATAACCATTATAGGTTTTGTACGTTCGAAATATCAGGAGATCTTTTAAAGTATTTTGTTGCAAAATGGGTGGAAAAGCAGAGCATATTAATAGATAATTTGATATTATCCTGCAAAGTAGGGATTGAAAGCCTCTATCTCAGCTTTATCGCCTTGCAATCATAACAAAGGCCGCACAATCTCGATTTAAGAGACTGTGCGGCCTTTGTTATGATTGGTCAAATAACTTGAGACTTTCGACCATAGCATCAATATCCCGTTCGCTGGGGCCAGGCGGTATTTCCGAAAACTGACCGTCTTCTGTGGGAACCACGGCCTTCCCTTCCATAAACTCACTCATAGAGGTTTTTACCATGTCCCGAACCATTGCCAATAACTGCTCTTTGGTATGAAGAGGCTGGTAGGTGATTTTAATCTTTGAACCGGGCATCTCCATCTCAGGATGGCGTTCCAGATAATCTACAACAGCCATGACGATGAAGTCGCTCTTTTTATTCCCCATCCGTTCTAAAAGGGAGCCTACTCGGGACTTCTCCTCTGTGTCAGCACGCCACTGGAGGGAAAATCGGAACCTATCATCCCTGCGCAAAGCCTTCACCGACCTTTTGGGCCTGCATTTGGCGTAGCTGGGCGGTAGCTAACATCCCAAATCCCACAGCATTGGCCTTTGGGTCTGCAACAAATTCAGCCTTTGCCACCTGAGAAGACGTTTCAATAAAGGGTCGGAACAGCGCTGCCCCACCGCCAGTGAAGATGGCAGGGGTAGCCCGCAGATCCACCTGAAGCTCACGGAGCTTATCCAGAATACCAGCCGCATAGCTTTTTACGGTGGTGCGGATGGTTCCCTGCACGTCATTGGGAAGGATCGTAGGTCGGCCTTGAATCACATCAGCGATGTGGTCGTCGTCGATCTTGATATCGTGAAGGGCACTGACCCGGCCAATGATTCCATTAGCCATAGGGATAGCGCCCATCTCCAGGCTGCGGCAAAACTGCATATCTGGCTGAACACCTCGCAACAGCAGTACGTCGGTAGTAAACCCACCAATATCCACAACGAAGGTACGGGGGTTCTTTTGAATAATCTGGGCCTGCGGAACCACGGCAGCGTAGGCTTGGGGATAAACCAGCACCTGTCGGATCATTAAACTGATCGGAGAATCGTTGAACTTGAACTGCACAATGCCTCGCTTGAAATAATCCGCAAAACGATTGCGTAACTCATAGTGCTCCGGTGGTAAGCCGATGGCCAGTTCTGCCTCAACCATAGGCTGCAGTGCGTCTCGCTGGCGCAGCTCCTTAGCAATGGCAAACAGGCTAAGGACGAAAAATCTCTCGTCCTTGGTCTTGTCCCGCATGTAGGGGATGCGCTCACCGGACAGTGTCCAGAATGTACCGCCGAACTCCAGTACATCTGTCTCCACCGGAGGCTTTACCGGGTAATCTGTTAAACCAGAGGTGAAAACAAAGCTTGGGGTTTTGATGGCCGAATTGCCATGGTCAATCGCAAATAGCATAATGGTCACTCCTATTCATTCAGATATTTTATTACACGGATACCAATACGTATTTGCAACGAAAATGAGTATGTTGAATTGAAAAGTTCTTACATCCTTCTGTCCTGAGAAATGAGTCTTGAGCACTCTTTTGTAATCCTCAGCGTACAGTTCCACCGCGAAAACCGAGCAGAAGGAGAACCACCCTATTTCTTCACGAGACTCTTTACGATAGCCGTTATATTTTTCAACTGTTCACTATCTAACTGCTTGAGGTATCCAATCAAATCTTTTAAGCGAGCTGGGTCTTCGGAATCATCATCGAAAAAATCCGCTGGTGTAATGCCTAAATAGTCGCAAATATAAAAAATCCCTGCGAGTGAGGGCATTGATTTTCCGGTTTCAATGTTATTGATATAACCTGGATTCTGTCCTATTGATAAGCTCATATCACGGGCAGAAACCCCTTTTTTCTCCCGCAGTTTTGCAAGTCGAAGCGAAAAGGCTTGTTCATCCATCGTTCTCACCACCTTCTGCCATATTGTAGCCCACATATTTATAATTTTCTTGGCTTGCAGCCCATTCTTGTGATAATATATGGGTTTATAGGCTATATAGCAAATAATATAGGGGGTTACAGACGATGAAACTAAAAACATGTTGCTTTACAGGGCATCGGCAGCTACCGAATAAAGATCAAAATCAGATTGCTCGAAAATTAGAATCTTCGATTGAGTTGCTCATACAATCTGGTTATCTTTATTTTGGCGCAGGGGGCGCTTTGGGCTTTGACACACTTGCCGCAAAAACAATCCTACAGTTACAAGAGAGATATCCACAAATACGGTTAATTCTTGTGCTGCCATGCATATCTCAGGCGAATCTCTGGCCAGCAGCAGACATAGCGGTCTATCAGAAAATTATGGAGCAGGCAAACAAAGTTGTTTATATTTCTCAAAAATACACCCCAGACTGTATGCTTAGGCGTAACCGTCATCTTGTAGATTATAGCAGTGTCTGTATCTGCTATCTGAATAAGACGACTGGCGGCACCGCCTATACAGTTAAATATGCTCAAAAATGTGGACTGCAGATTATTAATATTGCAGAGGGGCTCTCGATGGAAACTTAACAGCAGCAAAAGAGCGAGACAGCACAGCTGCCCCGCTCTTTTGCGTAGTAAGATACTGTTAGTCCAGATGGTGCTTCATCATAAAAAACTCCCAGATATAGTCATCCATGCCATTGTATTCTGGCGACCACAGGTAGGTGCCAAAGGTCAGTGGCAGCCCACCCAAGAGTTGTATCAACTTACTGTAAGCAGCTTCCACATGCCAGTTCTTCAAATAATCCATATCAAAGCAGGTCATCACATGGCGAACTCCCAGCTCCGTCAGCTCGTTCAGGGCCTTCTCCAGATAGTGGAGTGAGGTAACCCCGGGAATAGCCAAAACAGTCTGCCCAGTGAAGAAATGGACGATATCCGCTTTCATATACCCTTCAATCAAATAAACACATTCTTGAACAGGGCCAGCCATATGGCACCAGTTTTCAGCCCCCACACCATCCTTTTTGTCTATGCTGGAAAAAGTGAGGAATTTTCCGCCTTTACTCATTTTTTTGTCCAAACGAATATGAATACTTTGGATTCGGCCAAGTCGGTCACGACAAGGGATCATGATGCCCCGCAGGTAAATAGCCATTGTCCAACGTCCATCCCCATCCCGGTAAAAGCCGGGGACTCCAAACAGCTCATGTCCCTCCATAATCAGTTCCTTTGCTAACGCATGAAACCCTACAAGTGGTGTTGTTCGATATCCCAGCCGGTCAATCTCTTGATTGGTCAGGCCACGCCCCCGCAGATTGTCCCTATGATCCGAAGCCAATGTTAATTTGCTGAGGAGCGCCCGGTAAACACGATCTCTCGTTTCGATATTGACCAGTGGGGCTTGGGGTATCTCTGCCGGTCCTGACCTGGGTTGTACTCGCTTCCGGCCTCTTGCTTTACCAGAGTAGCTGCTTTCTTTACCACCCAACCGCTCCGTCAAATCTTGATGTACTTTATCCCGCGGCACGCCAGTATAGTAAGCATAGAGATCAAAAACTCCACCCTCAAACTGACCACATTTGGGACAGCGGAACACATTGCGCTTGAGGTTGATATTTAGATGCCGCTTTCTTGATCCGACATGGTCACAAACTGGGCAGGGGATATTATAGGAACTCCGGTCCATAGGCGGCTGTGGAATTGGCAGGAGCGGCAGGATATCGTTCATTTGATAGCGCAGTTCCATTACCACTCACCCCCTTTCCTCGGTGTCCTGTGTGGCGTCGCCCCGTTTTTTATATTCTTCATTTCATGATAAGGGTTCTGTTTCCCGAAAAACCGCAGTATAGATATCCGTTTCATCACAGCTTTCCTTTGTCAATTCCAGCAGCGAAAAGCAGCGTCCATACTCCTGAAAACTCTCAGTGGAGATGCGGTCCGGGGTATCTTCCGGGGACAGGCAGTAGACCTTACAGATTTGGAGCTGGTCAAAACTGCCAACAGTATAGGACTCCACATAGTCCGGAGTGTAGTAGGCCCCTGGTCGTGGATCAGGTTTGCACACAGAAATAGCTACCCACAGCCAGAAACCAATAACACCTGCAATGCCCAGGGCACAGGAAATTGAGCGCACAGTTTGTTTCATAGCTTGTCCTTTCCGGGGGCCGGCGCAAAACCGGCCCCCTTGTTTGTTCAAGCGGTAGCCTTGACCGCCTCGTCACAGATCAGCTTGGCCGCAGCTACAATTTCAGCGTTGCCGGTAAACTTGGTGGCCACCCAATGCAGCGCTTTGGGGTCGATCTGTAAGACTTCTCCCAGCGTCTTGCCGTTGTACTTGGCAATTGGGCAGGCAACCTTCAGCGCCTTTTCAAAAGGCGTCAGTTCGGGTTCTCTCGGCTTGGCTGCCGGGGCTGCCTGGACCGCAGGCGCGTCGGACACCGGAGACGGTACGCTCCCAGCAGAGGCGTCTGCGGGGTCACCACTCCACATGATACTGCCCAGCTCATCTACGACCGGTGCGTCAAAGGAGTCACCAGCGGCTCCAAACTGGAGCCCAAATCCAGCGTTGCGCAGGGCAATGCCCACTGCGGCAGTCTGCGCCCACTCCCGGGGAGATACGGTGGGCTTATCCAGCAGATAGCCTCTGGAGGCTGTGGCCTCGGCCAGGAACTGTTCCACCGGTGCGGAATAATGGGGATAGATCCGAGCCGTAGCAACAAAGCAGTCCTTCCCCGCTGTGACAGAAACTGCGATACGCCCCTCGGGGTACTTCAGCCGGAACCAGCCAATCTGGACCATGACCGGAAGCCGCAGTCTCTTTTCGCCGCCGTTGGGGCTGTTCAGATCGGTATACTCCACCGCCAGTGCAGAGGGGTCGAACCCTTCCACGGCGTTAATTTTCTGCAGGGCCTCCATAGCCATCTGCTTCGCTTGGGTATTTTCCATAGTCATGACGCAGGCACCTCCTTCTTTTTAATGGGCACAAATGTATTTCGGAACTGAAGCCAAGCGGGAAGCAGCGTCTGGATCACCTTGCCGATCTCGTGACTGTAGCTATCCGGGGCGGACGGTGAAAAACTGGAAAACCGCTTGCGGTAATCTTCGATCACCCTCCCTAGGTTATTCTGGGCAGCGTCCCGCTCCTTCTGGGTATCAGGCCCTCTGTTGGGACCGTAGCGGCGCTCCAAGGCGAGGCACTGCACGTAGGCATCCAGCATCTTATAGTGTCCCAGCAAAAACTGGGTCTCCATGGTGACCGGAGCCGTCCTGCAGAACATCTGGCAGGTTTCCAGCACACCGATCCGATACACAATCTCACCGTGCCGCCAGATAACGTCAGCCGGAACGCCGCCCTTGGCAATGCGCTGATCCATCTCGCTGCGGAGGTTATAGAGGTTTTCAAGAACAGTTGCCATATTTTCTTCTCCCTTCACGATTTTGCTGTTTCGGTAATACGGGAAGCCAGCATGGTGTTGCGTCTCTCTGTATCCGTCGTCTGGATAGCCTGGATAACCGCTTGCCAGTCGCCAACAATCTGCGCTCTGCGCTTGGCGCGAGTAAGCCCGGTATAGACCAGAGGGCGCTTGAGCATACGTCCATGGCAATTCTGGATGCTGAGCAGTACAGAGTCGTACTGGCCGCCCTGGGATTTATGGATCGTGGTAGCATAGGCAAGGTCAAGGTGGCTCAAACTCTCCTTATCCTCATAGGATACAATGCGGTCATCATGGAAGTCCACTTCTACCAGGAAGCTATCGCCGTCCCGCTCAATTTTGCGGATATAGCCGATGTCGCCGTTGCTGACCTCATCCCGATTCTTGGTCTGCATGACCTTATCCCCTAGACGGAAGATGCGCTGGGCCAAAGCAAGTTCAGGCTTGTTCAGGCCAGGCGGATTGACCAGGGCACGCAACCGTTCATTCATACTTCGTACGCCGGTCTCAGTCTTGGCCCGGAACGGGGTAAGCAACGCCACATTGTCCACGCCATATTGTGCCACCTCCTGCATATACAGCCGCTCCAGCCATTGGGCGGACTGCTGAATATCGGCGGAACTCCAGAATTGGAAGTCCCCATCAAACTGGAGACTTGCATTGCCGTGGCGGATACGCTGGGCGTTTTCGGCGATCATGCTACCCTCACTCTGGCGAAACACCTTGTCCAACATGACCATCGGGATCCTGCCGCAGCGCAGCATTTCACTGAGTACCGCGCCCGGCCCTACGGATGGAAGCTGGTCGGCGTCCCCTACCAGCACCAGCCGGCACATCGGCGGCAGTGCATGGAATAGATACCAGGTCATGGCCATATCCAGCATACTCACCTCGTCTACCAGTACCAGATCGGCGTTCACCAGTTCTGGCATGGTCAGGGTGTTGGTCTCACCGGCGGTCAGGTTCAGCGCCTTATGGACGGTGCAGGCGGGCAGTCCGGTGCTCTGCTCCAGCCTCCGCGCCGCACGGCCCGTTGGCGCACAGCAGATGATGTCCGCATCTGGAAACGCTTTGCGGTAGATGTTTAGAAACACGCGCTGGATAGATGTTTTGCCGGTACCAGGGCCGCCGGAGATAATACAGAGAGGTGATGCTAGGGCGGTCTTAACCGCCTGCCGCTGTTCCGCTGCCAAAACAAACCCCAGTTCCTCCTGCTGCTGATCAATCTCGTCATCCAGGTCCCCAATATAGGGCAGGCTGCCCCGTTGGAGCATCTCTCGAACGCATTGGGCGGTGCCATTCTCGGCTTCGACCATGATGGGCCGGTAAACGTGGCTCTGATACAGAGCCAGCCGATCCGCCTTCAGCATCTCAAAAGCCTCGTTGGCAACAGCTATGCGGTTCAGACCCGGCGTGCGCAGCAGTTCCACCGCCTGCCGGACAAAGTGCTCTTTGTGCAGGCACAGATGTCCCTTTTGCTCAGCAACTTCCAGTGTATGGAGCAGTCCAGCAGCGACACGCTCAGGGGCTGTCCTGGGAATACCCTGACGTTCCGCCAACCGGTCTGCCACCTCAAATGACAGCAGCCCTTGTTCAAACACCTCATAGGGACGCTCTTTCAGCAACTCCTCCGCCCTGATACCCAACTCCTTTTGCATACGAACGGCTTGCCCAGCGTTGACGTCCAATGGTGCCAGCATGGTGATGATCCGCCGGGCGCTTCGAGTCTCCAAGTATGAGTCTCGAAGCTGTTCACAGTGCTTACTACTGATGCCGGGCACCTCACGGATGCGGTCCGGGTCATTGTCCAAAACTGTCAGGGTATCGTCCCCAAAGGTATTGTAAATACGCTCGGCCAGCCTCTTGCTAATACCACGGATCAGGCCGGAGGAGAGATAGGTAACGATCCCATTCTTGCCGGGTTCAATAATCTCCTCGTAGGACTCCATCATAAACTGAAGCCCATATTTGGCGTCCTTTCTCCATCTGCCAACCATGTCCACCTTCATCCGCTCCATGATGGGCAGGTAGTAGCCCACTACCGTGATGCTGTTCAGCTTATTTCCCTGTCCATCCAGTACAGTCTCACAGGGCGCATAGAGCGCCACGGTGTAGCTGCCCTTCTGGGCATTCTCAACACTCTTGGGGTAGATCAGTCTGAAAAATTTACACTTCATCTCACCCTCCTACACCAGTACCAGTTCGGTAGTGGGGATATAGACGGTCCGCTCCTCCAGCGAATGGTTCTGGGCGATATACAAGGCCTCCACTACTATGTCATCTGCGAGCCGGTCAAACTCCTGCACCAGTTCTGTCCGTTGCTGGAGTTCGTAGATGGACCAATCCTCAAAATCTTCATCCATGTCAACGCTTCGACCTGGATAAGAAAAAATTTTTATGGGCGGTTTAATGAAATCCACACGAGTCCCTTTATTACATACCCCGCACCGAGTCCCGGTTTTTGCTATGGAAGTATAATTTTTTTGTCCGCAATAGGTACAGTAGGAACGATATTCGCTGGGTTCGCTTCCGCCTTCGTATAGAACCAGATAACCACCACTGCGGCCGTTCCAGCCGGCCTGCCACAGATAGTTGTGTCGGCGGTTGAAACCCTCAATCAGATCATTGAGCTGGTAATAGAACTCAGACACTTGGATTAAATCCCAGAGTTTGTCTGTCATCTCCCGATCTAGGCCAAGATTGTAGAGCTTCATGTTGCAGGCGTAAGAAGTGCTTCGGTTCCAACTGCGCATTGTGTCATACCGAAAATGGCCTGATAGGTAGGCTGTCATCTCCGCTCGGGATCGCTTATCCACACGTTTAGAGAAAAGATGCCGGCTGGAGGGCCCTTTTTTGCTCGACACCACGCTGTCACCTCCTGTAAAATAAGCACAGGGAGGCCGCAGTTGCGGCGCTCCCCGTAGGTATATGTTTCCTATGTGGGCTGAACAAAAACCTTGAGCTTCCGGCTCTCAGAGGATTTAAGAGCAGCCTGATAGATACTGGGGTGCTCTTTTTTGAGGTAGCCGGAATCTACACGGCGCGTGACCCTTGTTACAAAGTCCACCAACAAGGTATCTGTGGTGGTAGATAACACACCATGCTCATGGGCTTTCATCAATTCCGCAATTCGAACGCTGTGTGCGTCAATTTTCGCCTCGTTTTCTTTCAATTTCTGCTTTAATGCAGTATTTTCATCCTGGAGTGCAACAATTCCACGCAGAGATTTCTCATATTTCATGGGGAACTCGATGGTCGGCAAGCCCTTCTGGCTTGGACCACAAATATTTGCCAATGCCTTCAAAGCAAGTGCGGGATCCACCTCTGTCATAGCGGGCGGCTTATCATGCCGCAGGCTCCAAATCCATTGATCCAGCCGCTCAAAGATCATGTCCTCCTTGGCTTTATCCCGAATCAGATCTGGTGTGGCTAGGTCATTATCCGGATTGTTGCCCCAGAGGGCAGAGAAAGCGCCAAAATCTAAGTCCATTACAGCCAGATAGTAACGTAGCTGAAACTCATAATAGAGCGGGTAGGCGCCATCGGCCCAGTCGCCAGCCTTGTGGTAAGTGCAGCTCTTGCACTCCAGAACACCGGGCTTGCCATCGGCTTTGCGGATGATTCGCCGGTCAATATCCGCCAAGGCATATGGAAAGTCTGCATGTTGATACATATTGGTATCATCAATGACAGTGTCTCCCGTCCTCTCAGCATAAAAATGGGCTGCAATCGGCTCAAGCATGTGGCCCATCTGCAACTGCAAAGGGTTGGGCTTATCTTTTGGCTTCATACGGCCCTTTTTGACCATCCACAATTCCAGTGGAGTGGTCCACGGTGACAGGCCAAAGATTGTGGCCACATCACTGCCGCCAACAGTGTACTCAATATCCCCCTTGGGACCATGTTCCCGGCACTCCAACCAGCGCTTTTCATCCATTCCCGCACAGTCGCACAAAATAATTGGCGCGGCCATTACCAGCTCACCTTCTTCGCCAGGTCATAGTCGCTCCAGCGCAAGGTGAGCGCCCGAGCCATGTTCTCCTGGAGCGACAGCAGCTTGCTCTCAGGTGCACCGCTGACTTTCAGGTTGAACGGAATCTCCTGCATGGCAATGAACACGTCATGGGCGGAGGCCGGGTTGTCACCATTGACTGTTTCAAACATGGCGATGGCCGCAATCGCGGCCTTCTTAGGCATAGCCAGTTTTTTGCACACAGCGGTCATGGCGTTGATCGGGTAGTCCAAGTGAATGGTGAGCAGCTTACTCAGCTGGGCGACAGAGTCACCAAACTGGGCGAACAGCATATCCAGATCGTCCACAAAGTCGGGAACCTTGGACTGCCGACGATGCTCGACGGCTACCATACCGCCGATGTGGATGGGGTACTGAAGACCCATGAGAAGTGCCGAGACTTTGGCTGAGGCTACGCCAGTATCTGAGGTGGAAAAGCGGATGCCAGGCATCAGTTTGGCCGCCAAAGCTTTTTTCCCTTCCGCCTCCAGCATTTTCTCATAGGTGCTGAGAAGGGTTTCTTTTTGGTCAGGCAACTTCCAGGATGCGCTGGTGATGGCATGGTCGGAATAGCCGGACTCGAACTCGTTACCCGGAAACCGCTCGTCCATTTTCTTCTGCAGCCCATCCAGCAGCTGGTCGATCTCCAGGATGGAGTAGTCCCGGCTGTCCCCGGAATGGGCTGCCGACACCTTCTCACCTCGAATCAGCAACAGGGCGCTGTCTTTGTGCAGTTCCAGACAGGAGTTAAGCACTTCAGCCAACTTTGTCCGCGCGAGCTTGGGCAGGGCGGTGCCGTTGATCTTGGCCCGATCCAGCAGGCTCTTGTAGGCAGTGTCTCGTAGGGGGAAGTACCGGCCGCCCACTCGGATGGCCAAGCCTAGGTTTGCTGCCGTGTCGGCGATGGCCTCTTGGCTGACAGAGGGGTCGAAGCCAGATTTGTCCCCATAGAGCGGAGACTTCGTGTCCAGTGCGGCCACACGAAGGCTTTTGACCTCGCTGCGTTCCCACAGACTGGCCTTGCACTGCTCTTCGTGGTAAGCCAGCAGGTCCGGGAACTGGTTGAACTGGATGGAATAGCTGTCTAAGCATTGTTTTACCATTTTCAATTTCTCCTTTTCTGTTTGATTGTGGCAGACTGCCCTAAATATACAAAAACAGCGTCTCTTCTCGGGACGCTGCATTTGCCAGTATGAAGTTGGCGCGGAAAACAAAAAAGTGCCATTTGCAAACATGCAAATGGCACTTCGTTACACGGAAAACTATGCGCACTTTTCTTGCGGCACTGATACTGTATGATACGATTATACCATCCGCAAAGCGTTCCGTCAATGCTGAAACTACAGTTTTGGCTCAGTACGCAAATAAAACAACCATAATCTGCTCTAACTCTGTAGCATTCATTCTGTAACCGCAATACTAAGCATATTTTTTCAGTGCCCAAACGCCCCTTCCAGAACGGCAAAAGACATTGGGATGATACTGCAGAGTCTGACGCACTTTGTCCTTCCAGTGCTGTTGCTGCTGGGCACGCTTATAGCTGCCCACCGCCTCATAGATCTGCTCCAAGGCAACAGGGGTATGGAAGGACTCCATAGCGTCAGCTATAATATCCCTCCATGTGGCACCGGGCATATCCCGGATATCGCCCTGCAGCCGGTAGGTCATCAGCAATGGATAGGTAAGCGGCATATCCTTCCGCAAAAGCAGAACATATTCATGTACAATGGGAATAAACTTGCCGCTATAGCTGCGGCGGTCGGAGACGCAGTTGTGCTGGGTCTTGATAACGACATTCTCTAGTGTACCTGGCTTGGTCAGTTCAAAGAGCATACTCAAAAGGCGTCCCTTCTTCTTGACGTCGCCCACCAGCACAGCCATGCGGCCGCCCTTCTCCAGCGCACAGAACTGCTTCATCATGCAGTAATTCATAGCCTGGACAAAGCCTTCCCAGGTTGGAATCCGGGAAAGATCAAAGCGGCGAGGGTCATAGCCGTACCGCTGTTGTACATCTGCTGCCCGGTACATGACATCCGAATACTTGATGATATCCCAGTATGGCGGATGCCAGAAGATAAACTGTGGCCGCTCAGGGATGTCACTGTGGAGCAGGTCAAATCCGCTGTGCAAATCGTAGGTGTGGCTGTGGATGCCCATGGTGCGGGCGGCGTCGC
>OFFW01001225.1_pt1 | contig 15806 bp, 15 predicted proteins | sample 1521501 | NCBI WGS metagenome assembly OFFW01 (sample SAMEA3504107, study PRJEB24116) | mouse gut metagenome | biome: mouse gut; feature: mouse-associated habitat; material: faeces | place: Denmark | collected 2011
CCTTCCGGGTGTCGGTGAAAGCGCCGAGGGAGGTCCCCATTCTCCGGGGAGAAGTCCTGGAGCGCAGCGGCCAGAGGCCGGAGGGCCTCCGGGACCGGCGGCCCAAAAGCCCATCCGAAAAGGCAAGGAACGCCAAAAATCTGGACGCATGTCTCCAGCGCAGAGAGCGGGAGACCACGGCCAGGAAAAATCAGGCCAACCTCCTCCAAAACGTGGAAACCGTCCTCGACCGTATGGACGAACTGGCGGACACCGCCGCGAGGAGGGAGATTCAGGCCCTGCGGGGCCGGCTGGAACAGCTCCGGGCAGAGCTGTCCGCGTAGCAGAGATTTCAAACGGTCTGCGCGGGCCGTCTGAAATAAAGAAACCGCGCTGAACCCTTCGGACAGTCTGGCCAGATGTCCGGAGCGGGAAGCGCACCACACTACGGGCGATCCGCAAGGAACAGCGGACGCAAATGTAATAAGGAGATAAAACTATGCGTATTCAGCACAATATCGCCGCGATGAACGCCTACCGCAACTACAACACCAACACATCCGCCGTATCGAAGAACCTGGAGAAACTCTCTTCCGGTTATCGGATAAACCGGTCGGCGGATGATGCCGCCGGGCTGTCTATTTCCGAAAAGATGCGCCGGCAGATTAGAGGACTGACTCAGGCCTCGGCCAATGCGCAGGATGGAATTTCCATGGTTCAGTCCGCAGAGGGCGCTATGAATGAAATTCACGATATGCTGCAAAGAGCCAATGAACTGGCTGTTAAAGCGGCAAACGGAACTCTGTCCGATAACGACAGGGAATTGGTCGATGCGGAAATACAGCAGATTAAAGCGGAGATTGACAAGATAGCCGACCACACTGTATTTAATGAAAAGAATTTATTTCCCACAAACGGATATTCGCCGCGTTCGGCTTCGGTAATGGCGACTTATCAGTATGATATGGTTCTGAACCTGAAGGACGGAACCGTTGCGGTAAACGGTTTGCCAGCTAATGCCGCGGTAAACGGACGGGCCGGCGTTGCGGTAAACAGTGGAAGCGCGCTTGCGGATAAAATCGCAAACGAACTGGTACCGGACGCAATCGGACATATTTTTGAAGCCTTTCCGGCGTTAAAAACCGCCCAGGGAACTGATACCATTAAGATGTCCCTCAACGTGTCATTTATCGACGGGCCGGGCAATACTCTGGCCTATGCTTCATATACTTACAAAAGCTCCGGCGGAAGGCCGATTACCATGGGAATCAAGGTGGACGCGGCCGATTTTGGTAACGCGGATGCTGCCGGTACGGGCAAGAATGCCGAGGTACTGGAATCCACCATTGCCCATGAGCTGATGCATACCGTAATGCAGTACAATTTAACCGACGGTATGAGCGGCAGAAAGGGCGAGAAATATCCTGCATGGTTTGTGGAGGGGACGGCTCAGCTTGCCGGCGGCGGTTTTACTACCGGGTGGAACAATAATCTGCTTTATTATGCCGATAAGCTTGCCGATGAAAATGATAGTAGCCAGGATGCAAATATCAGCAAGTATCTGCAGTCCTACACAATGGCGGGGCGGCCTTACGGACACGGCTATCTGGGAGCGGCCTATATTGGCTGGCTGGCAAACGGAAAAGGCGACGTATCCGGCGATAATATTGCCGCCGGAATGAACAAAGTATTTGAAGACCTTGCAAAGGGCGCAAAACTGGGCGATACCATTAAGAAATATACGGGTTTGACGGAAGCCGATATCAACGCGCGGTTCCGCAGCGGAAATGTGGAGCTGACGGAATTTGTAAGAAAGCTTGCTTACGAGTCGAAGGACGGAGCCGGCTCCGTGATATCCAATTCCTTATCTGACGGCGGAGCCGGAAACAAGATTTTAAGTGGCGGACACAGCAGCGGGGCGTTTGGCATAGACCCCGGTCAGATTAATGTGGATTTGACAGGCGGAGGGGCAAAGATTGGTATTCAGGTAGGAGCCGAGGCCGGACAGCACATCGAATTTGAGCTTTACCAGATGAACGCGGAAGCCCTTGGACTTTCAGATATGAACGTAAAGACCGTTGACAGCGCCAGCGACACCATCAATTCGGTGAAAAACGCGCTTGTCTATGTGAGCAATGTGAGAAGCTATTACGGCGCGATTCAGAACCGCCTGGAACATACCATTGCCAATCTGGACAACGTGGTTGAAAATACAACTGCCGCTGAATCACGTATCAGGGATACCGATATTGCAAAGGAAATGGTTGACTATGCCAATGACCAGATTTTACTTCAGGCAGGACAATCCATGCTGGCGCAGGCAAATCACAGTTCCGATTTTATACTCAGTCTGTTGGGTTAACAGGTTGACTCTGGAAAGGAGTTTGAGTAAATGGGTGCAATTGTAAAAATATCCTGTACGTCATGTGATTCCCAATGGACGCGCCAGACGGGATGCGGAATCTTACACGGAACATTAAGCGCAGTTAAAGGCTTTTTTCCGGAGAGAACAAGACAAAAGCTTGACGCTTATGAAGCGGATACAGAACTTCCGATGTTTGATTTCGGCTATCGGTTAGCTGTCTGCGAGGGATGCGGCGAGGTTGTAAGCGTACCGGTGATTAAACTGCTGGACAAAGGCAAAGAATACACTGGCGTTTGTGAGAAATGCGGCGGACAGGCAGAATTAATTGATAATATCGGCGAAACGAAGTGCCCGGTATGTCATAAACTTTCTCTTTCGGAAGAGGATTACGGATTCTGGGACTGAACGACAGGCAGTTGAAAATTAAAGGAAAAATATACAATGAACGGGAGATTCCAGAGAAGGAATCTCCCGTTTGCGTTCAGTTTTTCTTTTTGTAGAGGTGTTCCAGCCATTGGATTAACTGGTACAGCGCCATGGCAATCACACATAGAATGATGATGGAGGTAATCACCATATTTAACTGAAAGACCTGCGAACCGTATATAATCAGATATCCAAGCCCCCGCCTGGCGGCCAGAAACTCCCCGATAATCACACCCACGAGCGCAAGGCCGATATTCACCTTCATATTGCTCAATAAAACCGGCACACAGGAGGGCAGAACCACCTTATGAAAAGCGTCGAACCTGCTGCCGCCAAGCGTATAGATGAGCTTTAGTTTTTCGGCGTCAACATGCCGGAAACCGGCGTAGAGGCTGATAACCGAGCCGAAAATCGCCACGGAAATCCCGGCTACAATGATGGTATTGACGCCGGTGCCCAGCCATACGATAAAAAGCGGCGCGAGAGCGGATTTCGGAAGACTGTTCAGCACCACAAGGTAAGGCTCGGAAATCTCCGAAAGCGTTTTGGAATACCACAGAGCCGTGGCGGCAAGGATGGAAATTACGGTGATAAGCAAAAAACTGAGCAGTGTTTCCAGCAGTGTGATTCCGGTATGGGTGAAGAAAGAGCCGTCAAGTATCATCTTTAAAAAGCAGGAAAATACCATGCTGGGACTGCTGAAGAAAAAGGTGTCAATCATTCCCGTCCGTCCAGCCGTCTCCCATAGGGCAAGAAACAGCGCCAAAATGAAAAGCCGTAGCAGGGTAATGGCATGGTGATGTCTGTGATGATTTTTTATATACAGTTCCTGGGCGGTCAGAGCCTTTGGGCTTTTAGCGTCATTCCCGGAAGTTTTATCCGTCTTCCTTTGCATATTCATCAGAAATCTCCTTCCATAATAAATTAAATAAATCGCCAAATTCCGGCGCGCTTCTCGCGGCGAGGGGCGCGTCGTCCGGAATGGTAAGATGTACCGGAATGTTGTTTTTAACGGTGGCAGGCCGTCTGGAAAGCACCAGGATTCTGTCGGCTAAGGAAAGCGCTTCCGACAAATCGTGGGTAATCAATATGGCAGAGATGCCGGAGGCCCTTATGATGTTGCCGATATCCGCGGAAACCATAAGCCTTGTTTGATAGTCAAGGGCGCTGAAAGGTTCATCCAAAAGGAGCAGTCCGGGTTCCATCACCATGGTTCTGATAAGGGCCGCCCTCTGTTTCATGCCGCCGGATAATTCCCCCGGTTTTTTGTCCTTAAATTTCAGCAGTCCGTAGTCGGACAAAAGCTTTAGGGCCAGCTCCTTTTTTTCTTCTGTCAGGGAATGGCTTATTTCGGGCCCTAACAGGATATTGCGCCATATGGTGCGCCATTCCAGCAAATGGTCCTGCTGAAGCATGTATCCAATCCGCACCTTTTCTTTTTCATTCAGGATGATTTCGCCGGATTCCGGCTCAAGGAGACCGGCGATAATTGACAGCAGAGTGGATTTCCCACAGCCGCTTGGCCCTACAATGGCCAAAAATTCTCCCTTATTGACACAAAAGGATATATCCGTCAACGCTCTGGTTTCACCGTTTAAACTGTGATAAGAAAAGCAGATATTTTTGCATTCCAAAACAGGCTGATTCATAGTTTCCCTCATTTCCGCGCTGTTTTTCTTTATAAATATAATTTATGTAAATTCGACATTTATGTGAATAAAGTAATTGAAAAGCGAATGGAAATATGCTAATATCAAATGCATATTTAATAAATGGAGGAAATGATATGGCGCAGCTTTGGGGCGGAAGATTCACAAAGGAAACGGATGAGCTTGTATACCGTTTTAACGCATCCATTACCTTTGACAAAAAGCTCTTTGAACAGGATATAGAGGGAAGCATTGCCCACGTTGTGATGCTGGAAAAGCAGGGAATCCTTACCTGTAAAGAAAAGGACGAGATTGTAAAGGGTCTGACCGGAATACGGAAGGACGTGGAGGAGGGCAGGCTTGCCATCACCGATGAATATGAAGATATCCACAGCTTTGTGGAAGCGGTTCTCACGAAAAGAATCGGAGAGTCCGGCAAAAAGCTCCATACGGGAAGAAGCCGGAACGACCAGGTGGCGCTCGATATGAAGCTTTATGTGAGAGGGAAGGTTGTGCAGACGGCCGTACACTTAGAGGAGCTGCTTAAAACCCTTCTGTCCATTATGGAAAATAATCTCACTACCTTTATGCCGGGATTTACCCATCTGCAAAAGGCGCAGCCTACCACGCTGGCTCATCATTTCGGCGCGTATTTTGAAATGTTCAAGCGGGATGTTTTGCGGCTTTCGGATATTTATAAAAGAATGAATTACTGTCCTTTAGGCTCGGGCGCTTTCGCCGGAACCACCTATCCTTTAGAGCGCGCTTACACCGCGTCGCTTCTGGGGTTTGAGGGGCCTACGTTAAACAGCATGGATTCCGTGGCGGACAGGGATTATATTATCGAATTTTTGTCGGCTTTATCCACGATTATGATGCATTTAAGCCGGTTTTCGGAGGAGATTATTATCTGGAATTCCAATGAGTACCGCTTTGTGGAGATAGACGACGGTTTTTCCACGGGAAGCAGTATTATGCCTCAGAAAAAGAACCCTGATATTGCGGAGTTGGTGCGGGGCAAAACGGGTCGGGTTTACGGAGCGCTGATAGCGATACTGACCACAATGAAGGGACTTCCCCTGGCCTATAATAAGGATATGCAGGAGGATAAGGAGGTCACCTTTGACGCCATAGAAACTGTGGAGAACTGTCTGGTTTTGTTTAACGGCATGCTTTCCACCATGAAATTCCGCCGCAATATTATGGAAGAAAGCGCGAAGAGGGGCTTTACCAACGCGACGGACGCAGCCGATTATCTGGTTGGCAGAGGGGTTCCTTTCAGGGACGCCCACGGAATTATCGGCCAGATTGTTCTTTACTGTATCGAAAAAAACTGCAGTATCGACGAGCTTGGCCTTGAGGAGTTAAAGAGTTTTTCGGAGGTTTTCGAGGGAGATATTTATGAGGCTGTGAGCCTTAAAGCATGTGTGGAGAGGCGGCTTACAATGGGAGCCCCCGGAAGTAAGGCGATGGAAGAAGTGATTCAAATGAATAAAGATTTTCTTGCCCGGATATGGACGAAGGAGGAGGATAAAAATGAGTGAAAAATTAAAAGTTGGTATTTTAGGCGGAACAGGTATGGTAGGACAGCGGTTCATTTCCCTTCTGGAAAACCATCCCTGGTTTGAGGTGACGACCGTTGCGGCAAGCGAGAGGTCTGCAGGCAAAACCTATGAGGAGGCAGTGGGGGGACGCTGGAAAATGACTTCGCCCATGCCGGAGGCTGTAAAAAAGCTTGTGGTTATGAACGTAAACGAGGTGGAAAAGGTGGCGGCCGGGGTTGACTTTGTATTCAGCGCCGTTGACATGAGCAAGGAAGAGATTAAAAAGATAGAGGAAGCTTATGCGAAAACCGAAACGCCGGTGGTTTCCAACAATTCCGCACACAGGTGGACTCCCGACGTACCTATGATGGTTCCCGAAATCAATCCGGAGCACATGAAGGTAATAGAGTTTCAGAAAAAGCGGCTTGGCACCACAAAGGGATTCGTTGCGGTAAAGCCTAACTGTTCCATCCAGAGTTATGCGCCCGTGCTGACGGCGTGGAAGGAGTTTGAGCCGTATGAGGTGGTGGCAACCACTTATCAGGCGATTTCAGGAGCCGGGAAAACCTTTAAGGATTGGCCGGAAATGGTGGAAAATGTGATTCCCTATATCGGTGGCGAGGAGGAAAAAAGCGAAAAAGAGCCTCTTCGTATCTGGGGAGAGGTAGCGGACGGCGTGATTGTTCCGGCGCAGTCGCCTCTTATCACATGCCAGTGTATCAGGGTTCCCGTCCTTGACGGACACACGGCGGCTGTTTTTGTGAAGTTCAGAAAACAGCCCACCAAAGAACAGCTTATCGAAAAACTGGTTTCCTATAAGGGACAGCCTCAGGAACTGGCGCTTCCCAGCGCGCCGAAGCAGTTTATCCAGTATCTGGAGGAGGATAACCGGCCCCAGGTGAAGCTGGACGTGGATTTTGAAAACGGAATGGGAATCAGTGTGGGACGGATTCGCAAAGACAGCGTCTATGACTGGAAGTTTGTGGGACTTTCCCACAATACGGTGCGGGGCGCGGCCGGAGGCGCGGTGCTTTGCGCGGAGCTTTTAAAAGCGGAAGGATATATAGGAGTTTAAATGTTTGCAGGGCGAAATTACGAGCTTCAATATTTAAATACATATTATGAGCGGGCAGGCAGTCAGATTATGGTACTCTACGGAGAAAAAAACGTGGGGAAAACCGCTTTGCTTACCCGTTTTACAAAAGACAAGCCCGGTTATTACTACCGGGCTCGTTCCGCTTCCGAGAGGGAACAGCGTTTCCAGTGGGGAAGGGAATTGAATGCGGCAACAAATGATGAAGCACGGTATCCTTCTTTTTCGGAAATATTCACCATGATTCCGGACGCGGATGACCGGAAAAAAGTTATTGTGATTGATGAATTTCAGAATATCGTCAAAGCAGGCGGCGGGTTTATGAAAGAATTGTGCGCCTATGTGCGGAGCAGGAAGGAATTGCCGGTGCTTGTGATTTTGGTCAGTTCCTCCATCGGGTGGGTGGAAAACAGCATGATAATCAGAATCGGAGAGGCGGCCTACGAGCTTTCGGGGTTTTTCAAAATAAAGGAATTGAGTTTCGGCGCGCTGCTGGACTTTTTTCCCAGATTTACCATGAATCAATGTGTGGAGACTTATGCCGTTCTTGGCGGAGTGCCGGGGCTGTGGAAGCATTTTGACGATAAACTTGACATAAAGGAAAATATCTGCAGATATATTCTTAATAAGAACGCTTTCCTGCACGAAGAAGGACTGCGGATTGTGGAGGAAGAACTGCGGGAAACCGGAATATACAATACGATTCTTGCCGCAATAGCGGCGGGAAAGCATAAATTGAACGACTTGTACCATCACACGGAGTTTTCCAGGGCAAAGATTAGCGTATACCTGAAAAATCTGATGGAACTTGAGCTTGTGGAAAAGGTTTTTTCCTATGATACGGAAGGGAAAGCAAACACACAGAAGGGCATTTACCGTATCAGCAATCATTTTGTGCATTTTTATTTTACCTTTATATATCCTCATTTAAGCGATATCGAAAGGCTTGACGAAAAGGCCTTCTTTGAAAGGTATATTGAGCCTTACTTTGACCGCTACGTGGCCGGATGCTTTAAGCTGGTCTGCAAGGAGTACATAGAGGAATGGAACCGGGCCGGCGAGCTTCCCATAAAGGTGGAACGAATCGGGGAATGGGTCGGAAAAACGGGCACCATTGATTTTGTGGCGCAAAACGAAAGCGGGGAAACGCTTCTTGGAATCTGCAACTGGGAAAAACCGGCAATGGAATATGAGGATTATGAGAGACTTCTTTCCTGTGCGGAAAAGGCAAAGCTGGGAACGGAGCATATTTATCTGTTTTCCAGCCACCGTTTTGACGAAAAGCTGCGGATGGAAGCCGGAAAAAATGCAGAAATCAAATTGTTTGGAATGGATACTATGTAATGGGAAAGAGTCTGTATATAGCTGAAAAACCAAGCGTGGCAAGAGAGTTTGCCAAAGCGCTTCAAATAAACGCCGGTAACAGGGACGGATATATGGAATCCGAAAACGCCGTGATTACCTGGTGCGTGGGCCATCTGGTGACAATGAGTTATCCTGAGGTCTACGATGAAAAATATAAGAGATGGTCGCTGGAGACGATTCCCTTTATTCCTTCCGAATTTAAGTATGAAATCATTGCCTCCGCCCGAAAACAGTTTCAGATTGTAAGCGGGCTTTTGAACCGTAAGGATGTGGACACCATTTATGTCTGCACCGACTCCGGGCGGGAAGGAGAATATATTTACCGTCTGGTGGAACAGCAGGCCAATGTCACCGGGAAAATCCGTAAAAGGGTGTGGATTGACTCCCAGACAGAGGAAGAGATTCTGCGGGGCATCAGAGAGGCAAAGGATTTGTCGGAGTATGACAATCTAAGCGCGGCGGCTTATCTGCGGGCAAAGGAAGATTATCTGATGGGAATTAATTTTTCCAGAGTCCTCACCTTAAAATACGGATATTGTGTTAAAACCTATCTGAAAGCGGACAGGGCGGTTATCAGCGTTGGCCGGGTTATGACCTGTGTTCTGGGAATGGTGGTAAACAGGGAAAGGGAAATCCGCGAATTTGTGAAAACTCCCTTTTACCGTGTGCTTGCGGAAATTCCGATTGACGATAACGTACTGGAATGTGAATGGAAAGCGGTGGAGAACACCAAATACTTTGGCTCTCCCCGTTTATATAAGGAAAACGGATTCCGGGAAAAAAAGGATGCGAAGGAACTGATTTCCATGCTCATGGAACCGCCGGCTCCCGCGGTGCTGGAATCCGTCGAAAAAAAGAAAGAAAATAAAAATCCGCCGCTTTTGTATAATCTTGCGGAACTGCAGAACGACTGTGCAAAGTATTTTAAAATCAGTCCCGACGAAACCCTCCGGATAGCCCAGGAACTTTATGAAAAGAAAATGACCACCTATCCGCGAACCGATGCCAGGGTGCTGTCCACGGCAGTATCTAAGGAAATCCATAAGAACCTGAAGGGCCTGACAAACTGGGCGATGGTAAGCCAGATTGCCGACGAAATATTAAATAACGGCAGTTATAAAAAAATAGCAAAGACAAGATATGTAAATGATAAGCAGATTACGGACCACTATGCGATTATTCCAACGGGGCAGGGATTAAATAACCTGAATCATTTAAGCCCCACGGCCGCAAAGGTTTATGAAATTATCGTCCGCAGATTTTTGAGCATATTCCTGCCACCGGCGGTATACAGAAAGATTTCACTTTGTTTTTCCATAAAAGGAGAGCAGTTTTTTGCGGGAACCAAAGTCCTGGAGGAGGAAGGTTATCTGAGAGCCGCGGCTTTTTCCTTTGCCGCAGCCAGGAATACGAAAGGGGACGCCTCAGATGAAAATACGCCCGGTCAGGCGTTTTTGCAAGCTCTCGGCAAACTGAAAAAAGGAATGACGTTTCCGGTAAAGGATATGCAGATAAAAGAAGGGGAGACCACGCCGCCCAAACGCTACAATTCCGGCACCATGATTCTGACCATGGAAAACGCCGGACAGTTTATTGAGGACGAGGAGCTTCGGAGCCAGATTAAAGGCAGCGGTATCGGAACTTCGGCTACCCGCGCGGAAATCTTAAAAAAGCTGATTAATATAGAATACCTTGCGCTTAATCAAAAGACCCAGGCGCTTACGCCGACCCTGATGGGGGAAATGATTTACGATGTGGTAAACAGTTCCATCCGTCCGCTTCTTGACCCGGCCCTTACCGCAAGCTGGGAAAAAGGGCTTACCATGGTGGTGGAGGGGACGATTACCGGGGATGAATACATGAAAAAGCTGGACGATTTTGTTTCCAGAAGAACCAATATCGTAAAGGGCCTGAACAACCAGTTTGCTTTAAACAGGCAGTTTAATCTGGCTGCTGAAAATTATAAAAAATAAAGTGCTGCGTCCGCACTGCATCCGCAGAATGCTCTCATGTAAAGTATGAGGGCAGAGCCATTAAAAGCAGGGCAGAAAGAAGGAAATTATGGAACAGTTTACAGTAAAAAATCTTTACACTCTGGAGGAAACCATAGCGGCAGAGCTGCTAAAGGAAGTGACCTACCCCTGGGAGGCGCTCCCGAAAATCAGCGGTTTTATCGTGGCGCTTGGGAAAACCCTTCCCGCCGATAAGTACGAGGAAGTGAAGGAAAACGTATGGATTGCAAAATCCGCCACCGTGGCGGAAACGGCTAACATTAACGGTCCCGCCATCATAGACGAGGACGCGGAAATCCGCCACTGCGCCTTTATCCGGGGCAACGCCATTGTGGGAAAAGGCGCTGTGGTCGGAAATTCCACGGAGTTGAAAAACGTGATTCTGTTTAACAAAGTACAGGTGCCTCACTACAATTATGTGGGAGACAGCATTCTCGGCTTCAAATCCCATATGGGAGCAGGTTCCATTACCTCCAACGTAAAAAGTGACAAGACCCTTGTGGTTGTGAAAAACGGTGAGGAAAAGGTTGAAACCGGCCTTAAGAAATTCGGTGCAATGTTAGGCGACAATGTAGAGGTAGGCTGCAACAGCGTTTTGAATCCGGGAACCGTTATCGGAAGAAATTCAAACGTTTATCCCACCAGTATGGTCAGGGGCTGTATTCCGGCCGGAAGCATCTACAAAAAACAGGGCGAAATTGCCGAAAAGTATTAAAAATTATCAAAAGGACTGGATTTTTCGCGTGAGATATGCGAAAATAGAAACCAAGGTGTGATAAAATATTCACAAGTCAATAGAGTGTTTTATCAGCAAGGAATCTACATATTGAAAGGAGTTTTCACATGATTTATTCAAAGGAAGTTGAAGAAATGTGTACAGTTGCACAGGGTGTTCATCATGGCTGTGCTCCTATCCCAGAAGAAGCAAAATGGGTTCAGGCTAAAAAAGTAGAAGACATTTCAGGTTTAACACACGGTGTGGGCTGGTGTGCACCTCAGCAGGGCGCATGTAAGCTGACTCTGAATGTCAAAGAGGGAATTATTCAGGAAGCGCTTGTTGAGACAATCGGATGTTCAGGTATGACGCATTCAGCGGCAATGGCATCGGAAATTCTTCCCGGCCTGACTGTAATGGAAGCTTTAAATACAGACCTTGTGTGTGACGCAATCAATACGGCAATGAGAGAGCTGTTTTTGCAGATTGTTTACGGACGTTCCCAGAGCGCGTTTTCAGAGGATGGCCTTCCGGTAGGCGCAGGTCTTGAGGATTTGGGCAAGGGCCTTCGCAGCCAGGTAGGTACTATGTACGGAACCTTAAAGAAAGGGCCCCGTTACCTTGAGATGGCTGAAGGCTATGTGACAGGTATCGCACTTGACGCGGACAATGAAATCATCGGCTACAAGTTTGTAAACTTCGGAAAGATGACTGATTTTATGAAAAAAGGCGATGACCCTAACACTGCATACGAGAAATCATGCGGACAGTACGGACGTGTAGATGATGCTGTTAAGATTATTGACCCCAGAAAAGAATAATAGAATAGGAGGAATGTAAAAATGGCATTATTTGAATCATATGAAAGAAGAATTGATACCATCAATTCCGTTTTAAATTCTTACGGCATTTCTTCTATTGAAGAAGCTGAAAAAATCACAAAGGATGCCGGTCTGGACGTTTACGAGCAGGTAAAGAAAATCCAGCCCATCTGTTTTGAAAACGCATGCTGGGCTTACACGGTAGGCGCTGCAATCGCAATTAAGAAAGGCTGCAGAAAAGCTTCCGAAGCTGCCGCTGCTATCGGCGAGGGCCTTCAGGCTTTCTGTATTCCCGGTTCCGTTGCCGATACCCGTAAGGTTGGCCTTGGACATGGAAACCTTGGCAAGATGCTTCTGGAAGAAGAGACAGAGTGCTTTGCTTTCTTAGCAGGCCATGAGTCCTTCGCTGCTGCAGAAGGCGCTATCGGTATCGCAGAAAAGGCAAACAAGGTTCGTCAGAAACCCTTACGCGTTATCTTAAACGGACTTGGCAAGGACGCTGCCAAAATCATCTCCAGAATCAACGGCTTCACTTTCGTTGAGACAGAGTATGACCCTTACACCAACACTGTAAAGGAAATCGAGCGCAAGTCTTATTCAGAGGGACTTCGTGCAAAGGTTAACTGCTACGGCGCAAACTCTGTTCCTGAAGGCGTTGCCATCATGTGGAAGGAGAACGTTGACGTTTCCATCACAGGCAACTCAACCAATCCTACAAGATTCCAGCACCCTGTAGCAGGTACATACAAGAAAGAAAGAACAGAAGACGGAAAGAAATACTTCTCCGTTGCATCAGGCGGCGGTACAGGACGTACCCTTCACCCTGACAACATGGCTGCCGGCCCGGCTTCTTATGGCTTTACAGATACTCTTGGCCGTATGCATTCCGACGCACAGTTCGCAGGTTCTTCTTCCGTACCGGCTCACGTTGAAATGATGGGACTTATCGGTATGGGAAATAACCCGATGGTAGGCGCTACCGTTGCGGTTGCTGTTTCCGTTGAGGAAGCGGCGAAGGAAGGCAAGTTCTGATTAAATTAAAAATTGCAAAACAATATATAAAGACAGATAAAACGCCACAATTCTTTTGAATTGTGGCGTTTTTAGATACAATATAAGCGCGTTTTTGCTGAAAAATGGTGGTTGGTGTGACAGAGGCGTATTTTGCGCCCCCACCATAATGAAAAAAGAAAATAGTCTGAAACTGCGCGGATTCTGGGGTTTTTCATGTTTGTGGCGTTTAAGATAAATCGAGATAATTTGAGTTCGTAGCACCCAAGTAGCACCCGTACAGCACCCAACTGTAGCACCCTAAAAATTCAAATTGCAGACGATTTATGGGGAACTCAGTAGGGGAATATTTCAGACAGAAAATAAAATGATGAAAATTTGAATATAAGTTGTCGAAAAGAATAGTCCATGTTATAATTTGGCAAAGAAGTAATCGTGTTGCAAGGTGGTAGCCTCCCAAACTTGAAAAAGAGGGGAGGTGGTGTAGATGAGTACCTACGAAGTTTTAACATTGTTAATATTATTCGGAACGTTTCTTGTCGCATTGCTTGCCTACATAGATAGGAATAACAAGCGAAAATAAATAAGCCTACCTTGTACTTGGCGGTCTAGGTAGGCTTAAAAACTTATCCGGGAGGTCAACCACTTTGTGGGCGGTTACTCCTTTTATGCTTAAAATATACCATATTTGTCAGGAGGATTCAAGTCATAAAACGAAGATAGTTCCAGTTAATCGCAGATAAATTGAGTTGATAACACCCGCGTAGCACCCAAATGGCTTGAAAGTATCGTAAAATTAAGGATTCCTGTCTCCGTTGAGGAAGCAGCTAAGGAAGGCAAGTTCTAAGAAAAGCCCGTATTTTGGGGGTTAATCAAGCCAGAAAATGGTTTGGTTAGCCCTCTTTTTTATGGATAAGAATGAGTGTATTTACCTTATCAAAATTCAGGGAGGGTTCTGTCTATGAGCAGAAAATTTACAGGTAAGAAAGTTGCAACAAAGAAATTACAAGGAGGAGTTTGAGAATGGGCGCTGAGATTAGATTTACAGGTGAAGGTATACCAGTTACAGAGGCAGCGAGAATTATGAAAAAAGACCAGCAGTTTATAAGGCAGGCTATGATTAAAGGGATTCTGCCAATTGGAGTTGCGTTTAGGAAGGAAGGCAGTAAACAGTATGATTACTATATCAGTCCCAAATTATTTTATGAGTATACTGGATATGTTTATAATGAAGCGTAAGCCTATGTGATGTTGAGAAAAGTATGTTGGTGGGATAAGGCAGAAATTTCAGGAAAATGGAACAGATGTAAGGTACATTTTAAGTTCTCAGACTGGCAGATACTGATACAATATGATAATATATGCTTGAGATGATTGCTTGGCAGATATTTTAAAAAATATAATATGCTGGGATTCCGCACACTTTGTGACAGCGATGGAGAAATTTTGGATATGGCTGCATTAGATAAAATACGTGTGGCAGATATGACTGGCGGCAAGGCAAAAGATGATGGCTATAGGGGAGTGCATGTCTATTTTCAAATGAGCAGTTTCCACTACCCGATAGAAATCCAGTATAATACTTTTTATGACAGACAGTTGAATAACTGGCTTCATAAGTATGTCTATAAAAGAAAATATGAAAACCACATAGGAAGCATGTTGCGCCGGGCATATGAAGATGCCAGAATCAGAAATGAAAATGAGTTTAAGGAGGTGTTGGAGAATGTGCTATCTGGTTGCTAAGAAGTTTAATGATGTAGGGTGTCTTGCGCTTCAGATGACGCACGGCCAGCATTTAGCGGATTTTAAAGAAAAGCTGATGCGGGCTGTGGGGTATGATACTATACAGCTTGTAACAATAAGCCGTCCTTCTGCATATGGGGAATATGCGCCTTATCGTTTTATAGAGACAGAGCAGGAGTTTGAAGATGCGGTGAAAAATATGTGAAGGAATTAAGGTAGATTAGGAGAGTTAAAGTGTTTAACGAAATCTGTATTTATGAAGCAAAAATTAACAAACAGGAAGAAATTGAATCTTTAATGGAAGAGGTTGCCGAGTTCTATCTTTCGCAGCCAGGCGTTGTTGATGTGAAATATATCAAACGCACACACCGGCAAGAGGATTTCAATGCTGTCAGGGAAGGAAAACCACCCATTCGTCTGACAAAGTGGGTAGGTAAAGTCACATATATTTTACACTGGACGCTTGAGGACGAAGAAGCGCACGCTCGTGTTTCAAAGCTTGGATTAGAGCTGTTTTATAAAAGATGGAATCGCTGCTTAACCACAATGCCCAAAATTCTATTGGGTGAGAACATTGTGTAGCAGCCCTTATTGATAAAAGGAAATCAACAGCTATTACAGCGATTATATTATTGCTTGTGAGCAGTGCGGCTTTGATAAAGCAAAGACGGGATAGTGGTAAAGATGGCAGCGACAAAAAGAATTAGCAAAGCTTGGCAGGAAGCCAGTCGGCGGCAGCAGAGAGCTGCCGCTTTTATATTTTCAGATTATTTTGTCACAGTTCGCCAGTAAGAGAAAAAGGCATAAAAAATTTTTTGTTGCTTTTTGATATCATTTTGATATAATTATATAGTAATAAGATCTAATGGAAGGAGGTTGTGCTATGCCAACAGTGAATGTGGATATTTGCCCTGAAATTAGTAAGAAAAATCATTTGTTCCGTATTATAGTTTTATTCATGATGCTCCTTTTTGCTGTATGCGCAGCAGATGTATTTTTTTGCGGTAATCATGATCGTAATGAATTATCCGATCAATCGTTCATGATCGAGACGATGACAGCCTCGGGAAGTGCCGCTGC
>OFFW01001226.1_pt1 | contig 15786 bp, 25 predicted proteins | sample 1521501 | NCBI WGS metagenome assembly OFFW01 (sample SAMEA3504107, study PRJEB24116) | mouse gut metagenome | biome: mouse gut; feature: mouse-associated habitat; material: faeces | place: Denmark | collected 2011
CAAGCTCCGTGAGGAGGTGGAGGACATCCTGGAGGCCCTGGAGGTCAAGGTCTAATAGGCCAACACATGGGGCGCACCGCTTCGGTGGTGCGCCCTCATTCTTTCTGAAGGAGATGAAATGTCATGGTAATTGAACTTTCCATTGGTGGGCTGGTCACGCTGCTGGGCATCCCCACCGCTATCACGGCTTTTTGCTCCTGGATGCTTCAGCGCCGGATCACCAAACGGGACGCCGCTATGGAAGCTAGGGAGAAAGCCCGGGAGAAGAATGAGGTGCTGCTGATTAAGAGCACCGGGGCCGCAATCGCGCTGGGAGAGGCCACGGCGGAGGCCATGCAGCGAATCCCGGACGCACGCTGTAACGGCGACATGAAGGCCGCCCTGGAGTACGCCCGCAAGATCAAGCATGAGCAGAAGGACTTTTTGACCGAGCAGGGAATCCAGGCCCTTTACTGAGGAGGCGAAAGCGTGAAAACGATCCTGATTGCCGCCGGCGCCCTAGTGGTCGGCATCGCCCTGGGCATTGTGTACTGCGAGGCCACCATCCGACACTTGCGAAAGAGGCTGAAGGAGCTGCGGTCGGGGAAGCCCCCGCCCAGCATCCTGCGGTCAGTGACGCGGTTCCTGTTCGTCACCACGCAAGTGTTCGCCCTTGTCTGGGTAACGTGGTCCTATGTCATCGCTACCTACTCGACCGTCGTGCTGGAGCAACCGTTCCCCGTAGAGACCCTGAGTGACCGGGCCATCATTACCATCCTGGGAGTAAGCGCCCTGAAGGTGGTGGAGAACATTTTCGAGCACAACGAGGGTGTGGTGTTCGGACAGAGCCAGTCTGAGGATGATTCGCCCGATGAGGGCGGGGAAGAAGGAGGAGTCGGATAAGTGAATACGGAAGAAAAAATCTGGAGCTACCTGAAGGCCCGTGGACTCACCGACGCTGGTGCCGCCGGTCTGATGGGCAATCTCTATGCTGAGAGCGGTCTGAGGGCAAACAACCTCCAGAACAGCTATGGGGGCAAGCTGGGCATGGCTGACGCTGAGTACACCGAAATGGTGGACAAGGGAAGCTACACCAACTTCGCCCGGGACAGCGCGGGTTATGGCCTGTGCCAGTGGACCTACTGGAGCCGGAAGGAGGCTCTGCTGGCCTATGCGAAGGCCGCAGGGAAGAGCATCGGGGACCTGGAGATGCAGCTTGACTTCCTGATGAAGGAGCTGTCTACCGGCTACAAGGTGGTGCTGACCACTCTAAAAACGACCACCTCTGTTCGGGCCGCCTCCGATGCTGTCATGCTACAGTTTGAGCGCCCGGCAGATCAGAGTGAAACGGCCAAGGCCCGCCGGGCCAGCTACGGCCAGAAGTATTTTGACAAATATGCTCAGAAAGGAAGTGTCAGCTCCATGGGATTCTCCAACAGCCCCCTGGCTACCATTACAAAAATTTCCCCCAACAGGACCCCCAACCGCAACCACGTCATTGATACCATCACGATCCATTGCTATGTGGGCCAGGTAACTGCCGAGCGGGGTCTGAATGGCTTCGCCAAATCGGAGCGGCAGGCGTCCTGCAACTACGTTGTGGGCTATGACGGCAAAATCGGTCTGTGCGTGGAGGAGAAGGACCGTAGCTGGTGCTCCGGCGGGACCGATAAGAACGGGAACCCCATCCGGGTCAATGGCATCTCAGGCAAGTCTAATGACTACCAGGCCGTCACCATCGAGGTCGCCAGCGACTCCAAGCACCCCTACGCCATCACCGATAAGGCTATGGCCGCTTTGATCGAGCTGTGCGCCGACATCTGCCAGCGGAACGGGATCAAGAAGCTGCTGTGGTCCGGGGACAAGAAACTGGTGGGCAAGGTGTCCCAGCAGAACCTCACGGTCCACCGCTGGTTTGCCAACAAGGCTTGTCCCGGCGATTACATCTATGAGCGCCTGGGCGACATTGCCGCGAAGGTGAACACCAAGCTGGGAGCATCCGGCGCGGTCACGGTCCCCGTTGCCCCGGCGAACAAGGTCCCGTACAAGGTCCGCATCACCGCTACCGATCTTCGTATCCGCAAGGGTCCCAGCACCAACGCCGCAATCGTCCAGAAGGCCATCGCCCCCGGCGTCTACACCATTGTCAGCGAGGCTACCGGGGAGGGCGCTTCCGTGTGGGGCAAGCTGAAATCCGGCATTGGCTGGGTATCCCTGGACTACTGCAAGAAAATCGGGGGCGCTTGATGAGCAAGCGCCTGTTTTTCTGAAATGAAGATTTTTTGTCAACCGAATAGCTGAGGAGGAAGAATCATGGAAGCTATTGTTCAGTACATCCCTGTTGTTATTTCCATCATCCTGTTCCTGGTGCTGGTGCTCATGGTGGTCACCAACATCATCACCGAGGTCCTGAAGGGCCTGGTGTGGCAGAAGCTCCCCACCAACATCCTGGCCTTCCTGGTGGCGATGACCGTCACCCTGCTGGCCTTCTTCGCTTTCTGCCAGATCATGGACATCCGCATCGCCTGGTATATGATCGTGGGTGCGGTGGTCTTGGGCATCTTCGTCGCCTACGCGGCGATGTACGGCTTCGACAAGCTGAAACAGACCATCGAGCAAATCAACGCCATCAAGAAATGATACAGCGCCCCCGGCCTACACGGTCGGGGGCGCTTTTTTCGTTTCTGGAGATGATCCATCCGGTGGAATGTCTGGCGGACAGTCCGTTGAAATTCCGGTTGACATTTCGATGGATAGGAGTTATACTAAAAATATAGGGATACCGTCCATATTCGGTCGGACCCGCTTGATTAGTTGCAAGAAGTAACCGCCGACTGTGGGGACAGAGGGGCGGTTGCTTTTTATTTTCCCTTGGTGAAACTACCGGTTTATAATTTACTCAACAAGGGATTTATTTGTTGATATTTACGGAAGCAACCTAAAAAATATTGCCATATTTTTGTGCAGTTATTGACAAAGCATTAAACAGAAGGTATAATATGAAGCTACTAATGTAGGCTTGTACCACTATATATTGTGCCCAAAAACACAGAGGGGGAGCATCTATGATTCTCAGTGATAAGGAAATTAGGATATATATTCAAAACACAACCACCCCAATGATTGAGCCCTTTTTGGAGGATCATCTTCAGGCTGCCTCTTATGACGTTAGTATGTCTGGCAACATCTCTGTGTTAAGGCGGATTGAGCAAGTCGTTGATCCGTCTGAAAAACGCAACTTGGACGATATGTACGAAGAGATCAGAATCGGCCAGGATGGATACCTATTCTATCCCGGAGAGTATTTGCTGGCAGAGTTAGCCGAGAAGGTAAACGTTCCAGAGAAACTTATCGCTCACATTCGTCCCAGGACACGCTTTACCAGAGCGGGCATTTTGATAGCCGATCAACATTGCAATCCGACCTATGAGGGCCAACTGTATATTGGCTTGCGTAATGTTGGTCCGAATACAATTCTCCTCCGGCCTGGTTTGAAAATTGCACAGTTTGTATTTGAAGAACTTTCCTCGGTTCCCACTGAAGCGTTGTGGTATAAAAACAAGAAAAATGCTGCGTACCAGCAAGAATCTTCATCCAAAGGGTTCCGTGGCGCAAAATTTGGTGAAGCTGGATGGACTGAGGAAGGAAAAAAGTTTTTTAATGATCTTTTGACCGCCTCAAATGATGATTGAGGGAGAAGATAGATAAATGGAGGAAAAAACGCTTTTTGATAGGGTAGTAGAGTATTATGCCCGTCACAAATGCGATCCGGGCAATATCTCTCAGGAAGAACTTAATAATATTCTTGGAGCATTTAAGCATCAAGTGTTGCAGGATGCTATCCCACAATTTGAAAAAGAAGAACTGGCAAAGGCCAAAGCTCGGGTTGATGAGGAAGTAAAATCCCACAAGCGAAGGGCGCTTCAAGCCTTGAAATTGTCCCTCATTATCGAAACCATTTTCCTCGCATTTCTCGTCGGAATAGTTGTTAATCAAGTTACAAATCTCATTCCTCCAGAGGGTTTGTGGATTGCTATTTTTGGTTCGCTAATTATTTCCGCATTTATTGTGTTTATTGCAACATTAGAGCCAAAGGAGTAGAAATGGAACACAAAGAGCGAGAGATTTTGGAAGGCCGCTATTATCGGCACTTCAGAGGCAATCTGTATAAAGTGATCGGGATTGCAACACATACCGAGACTGAGGAAAAGATGGTTGTTTACCAGGCCCAATATGGTAAATTCGGGCTATTCGTTCGCCCTTATCATATGTTTGCTGAAGAAATTGACCGAAAGCAATACCCGGAGGCCACTCAAAAGCACAGATTCGAGTTGGTGGACTGAAATCAAAATATTACCGTTTAGCAATAAAGCTCCTCCACCCTGGAGAAACCGGGGCGGGGGAGCTCTTTTTTTATGCCCAAAAACAGGGATGATTGTTCATTGTTCAGAAAAAGCTGATAAAAAAATTTTAGGAATTTAACGAAAACGCTTTACAATTACCGTTTGGTAAGTTATAATATAAGCATGGGAACGGAATTACCGAAAGGCAAGTCCGGGACCACCCCAGCCCCTACGGGCCGGGGATCACAACCGGGCAGGAGGTTGATAAGCCAATGGAGGAACACAGCATGACCGCTATCGAAGCCGCGAGACTCATTGATTGGCTGACCGCCAACGGGCACTCCGAGAAGGAAGCTACCGAGTGCATCAAGTTCATCGCAACCGGGATCAAGCAGACCACGACCCAGCAGACTGGCGAAAGCCAGTAAAAAATTAGGCCCCCTCCACCGCCTCACAAGCAAGAAGGGAGCCTAACCCCAAAAGAGGGGCAGAGGGAACCTGCCTTCCCTCCTGCCCTTCCAGGGTAGCACAAAGGCAGGAAAAAATCAAGTCGGAGGATGTAACCATGAACGATATTGAGAGAGTCAGCCAGTTTTGGGATAGCGCCCGGGCGCGGGTGCTGGAGATTGCCGAGGCCGCCGGCCTGGACATCAGCCTGGAAGAGCACGACGATGAATTTCTCTTTGACCTGTTCGATTACGGCGACTATGAGCCGACCGACGCTGAGATCATCGAGGCCATCAAGGACGCCGAGAACGCATAAGGAGGGACGGCTATGAAAACCATCAAGCTGCAAGGAATCAGCGCACCTCAGCCCGCCATTGAGGCCAGGGAGCTCAAACCCGGTATGACGCGGCTCTACAATTACGGGGAGACCGGCGAGATTGTCAGCGTCACCCCCTCCAAAACCGGCAAGAGCGTCACTGTCACCGTCCTGGAGAACGGCAAGGAGTATACCCGCCGGATGAACGCCGGGGCGCTGGTGGCCGTCATACAGGACGGGGCCAAGGTTGCCGCCCCGAAGAAGTCCGAGGAGATCAAAGCCAAAATCGACGCTATCAACTCCGAGTATGATGAGACCATCCAGCGAATGGTGTACCAGAACCCGGACCGGAAAACTGCTGAGGATCACGACAGACTGTGGGCTGAGTTCTGGCGGCAGTACGGGTCGGAGTGGAAGGACCGGATCAAGCGCCTGGAGAGCGACTTCAACCGGGAGCTGAACCGGGAGCTTGAGGTGGGCGACGGTGTGACCATGCACCTCTGGAGCGACGCACACGCCTGTACCATCATCTCCAGGACGGACAAAACGCTGACCATCCAGCGGGACAAGGCGATCCGCGACCCGAGCTTCAAGCCTCAATGGGTGCCCGGCGGCTTCTCTGCCATCTGCACCAACAGCGAGGAGCAGTCCTGGACCTATGAGCGGGACCCGGCCGGGGAGATCATCCGTTGCCGGTGGTCCGAGAAAAACGGCTGCTGGCAGTCCGGCTCAGACGGCTCCATCAGGATCAGCCGGGGCCGGCATGAGCACTATGACTACAACTTTTAGGGGGGGGGCGGCGATGACACCGGAGCAAATCGGGGATGCGGTGGTAGCTCTTGCTATTATCTCAGGGTACTTGCTGATCCTGGGCGTCGGCTGCCTGATTGCCGACTTCGTGTTCCCGCACATCCCGTTCATTGAGAGGTATCTGGAAAGCCTTCCCGATTGGGACGATGAGGAGGACTGCTGACTATGTTTGTGGTCTACTACAAGGCCGCCGGGAAGCCTATCCGCTACTTCCACCCGGACGGGATGCAAAAGACCATCAAGACCGCCTGGGCCTTCCCCGAGACCGTCCGGGCAAAAGCGGAGGCCGCCGGTCTGAAGTTGCGATCCATTGAGGCAAGCCCCATGGCGGAGGCCATGTATCCGCAGGGGTGCCAGAAGAACAAAATCCGCTGGTAGGAGGTGCCTATGGGAAAGTACATTCCGCCTGAGCGTATGACAGAGGCTCAGATCAGAGAAGAGGTCAACCGGGAGTTCCGGCGCTGGAACGAGCTGGCCGCCGGAGGCTGCCGCGATCCTCATTGGCCGGACGGCTACAACATGAACCTGGTCCGCAATCACATCATTTACTGGTACTCGCTCCTGAGAGAGAAGATGTCTGCACCGGTCCAGCTCTCCCTCTTCGCAGCTTGTGATCCAATGGGAGGGGAACGCCCGATCCCGCCGAAGGTCCATGACCGTTACATGGTCCGGGACGGAGAGTACCCTAACCGCCTGAGCGAGGCAGTATGGCCCAACCTGGTATGGGGCCGGAAAGGAGAATACCATGCCTGAATATGTAACTGCCTATGCGCAGGACAAAATCAAATCTCTGCTCGGAAATGAGTTGATAAGGCCAGAGCACAAAAAGCGGCTTGAAGCGGCAATAAAGCGGGCTGTTGACCTGTACGAACGCGGCACGATCACCACGGATGAAGTGATGCTGCTGATTGCCAAGGTTTGATTTATCCACCCTGAAATGGGCAAAGAAAGGAGCTGGCATAGATGCCGAAAAGCAAGGAAATCCTCTTCCGCACCAAAAACGGCGGGAGAACGTATGAGGCCCAGCGCGGCAACCTGATCTTCGAGCTGGTGGATGTTCGTGGAGTTGATGATGTGGATTCCACCTACATTGTGAAGGTCCGGCACAAGGTCATTGACACCCTGGGCTTTACCACCTGCGGCCACCGCGACTTCCCCCTGGAGGAAGCAAAGGCGTTCTGCCAGGGGATTGCTGACGGGGAGATTGACCCGGAAGCCCTGCTGATGGAGTTCGCTGCTGAGAATGCGGCGAAGGAAGAGGCCGCGATCCAGGAAGCCACGGCGCGGGCAAAGACGTTCCGGGCCAGGCTTGACGAAGCCGGGCTGACCTTCATGCGCTTCCTGGAGCTGATGTCCCTCTATGGGATCGTGGGCGACATCGGGCACAACCTCCTGTTGGAATGGGAGCGGAAGGGGGTGCCACATAATGGCTGAGATCACCGATGTCAAAATCGGCCAAGCTCTTCCACCGGAGCGGTGGAATGAGGCGGCGGATCACATGGAGATGGTCGCGCCCGTTGTGGCACAGTTACTCTTGCGGTTGAACGGGGACGGTATGGGCGCCCAGGACGCTGCCGACTTCATGGCAGACGCCACACTGGCCGTTATCGCCTGTCGGCACGTTGCTCTCTTCTGCTCCGAACAATGTCGGTTTATCCCGATGCCAGAAAGTCGAGAAGGAGGATGTAAAACGTGAAACTCTATGACAATGACAGCTACCGCGACACTTTCACCGAGGCGGTGTATAGCCTCCTGAGTGACGATCCGATGTGGGATCGTGCAAATCAGATCATCGACCTGTACGACTCCGCCACGGCGGTAGAGGTCCCGGACTCCACCCTGGGCGGCACATACGTCAACGTCGAATGGCTCAGACGGACAGAGGAAGAGCTAAAGAAGTACAAGGAGCTGGCCGCACCCCCTCATGGTGGCCCTGGGGATGGCAGTATCGAGATCGTGAAGCCGGCTGAGGATGATCCCCATACCTACCTGAAGCCCTGCTGGATTTGTGGCAATACCGAGATCGTCTACGAACGGTACAAGCACAAGGCAGGGGAGCGGTGGCGCTGCTGGTGTACGAAGTGCCTGGCCTGTATTGATCCCGGATGGGCCCAGGACCGGCTTGCCGTCCGAGCTATCTGGAACCAGAGCCCGCCTAATGATCCGCTGACCCTTGACCAACTCAGGGGGATGAAGGGAGAGCCAGTGTGGACACAGCGAGATTTGTTTCCGGAGGAGTGCCGCTGGAGAGTCATCGAAAATGTTTATGACACCAAAATATCGTTCACAGATGGCTCATGGCTGTTTTTCTCCGATTACGATAAGTCGTGGCTACCTTACCGCCAGAAGCCGGAGGGGGTGCCGGAGTCGTGAACAGGGGGCAGATCAGCATACTGGATGAGATCATAGTGGACAGCTTCGCCGGCGGCGGCGGTGCCTCCACTGGAATTGAACTTGCCTGTGGTCGGCCGGTGAACATCGCCATCAACCATGACCCGGACGCGATCCTGATGCACAAAACGAACCACCCGTACACCACCCATTTCCAGGCCAGTGTGTGGGACGTGGACCCGGAAGAGGTGTGCGCCGGGCGGCCTGTCGGACTCCTGTGGGCCTCCCCTGACTGCAAGCATTTCTCCAAGGCGAAGGGCGGGAAGCCCGTGGACAAGAACATCCGGGGGCTGGCGTGGATCGTCCTCCGGTGGGCCGGGACAGTCCGGCCCCGGGTCATCATTCTGGAGAACGTGGAAGAGTTTCAGACCTGGGGCCCGGTCCGACGTGGGCGACCGGTAAAGGCAAAGGCTGGGCAGACCTTCAGCCGGTTTGTCAGCCAACTGGAGGCGTTGGGGTATACCGTAGAATGGAAGGAGCTTGTGGCGGCAGACTATGGTGCTCCTACGACCCGGAAACGCTTCTTCATGGTGGCCCGGTGCGATGGGCAGCCTATCACCTGGCCGGAGCCGACACACGCACCCAGGGACAGCGAGGAAGTCAAAACCGGGAATAAGCTCCCATGGAGAAGCGCAGCGGAGATCATCGACTGGACCCTTCCAACCCCGTCCATATTCGCTACCAGGGATGAGATCAGGACCAGCTATGGCATCACAGCACAGCGCCCCCTCCGCCCCAACACCATGCGGAGGGTGGCCCGTGGAGTGGACAAGTTTGTAATCAAAACGGACTCCCCATTCATCGTGACAGTAAACCACGCCGGCGGATTCCGGGGACAGGGTGCTGACGATCCCCTCCAGACCATTACGGCAAAACACGGATACGGGGTAGCATCCCCGCTGATGGCACCACTGACTATGCACAACAACACAAACGCCGGAGGTACGGCCGCAACTGATCCAGTAAACACAATCACCACCGGCGGTCATCAAATGCTGATAGCCCCTACGCTATCCGCTATTGGACAGACGGGCGGTGGGGACCGATGCCGAAGTGTTGAGGCCCCCACACATACCCAGGTCTCAAAGGCTGAAGAGTGCGTGATATGCCCCGCAATGATCCAATATCACACGGAGCAGACTGAGCGGGTCAGAGGCCAGGGAGTGACCGGTCCTATTATGACCATCGACGCCGCAAACCGGTATGGCCTGGCGGCGGCCAGCATGGTCAAGTATTACGGTCAAGGGGTCGGCCAGGATGTTATGGAGCCTTCCCCAACCATCCTTTCCAAAGACCACGCGGGGCTGACTATCGCCAACCTCTCCAAATACTTCGGCGGAGTGGTGGGCACCGAAGTAACTCAGCCCCTTCCTACCGTCACATCCGTTGATCACAACGCACTCCAGACGGCCCATATGGTCAAGATGAAGGGGGACAACCTTGGCCATGGGATGCAGGAACCGGTCCAGACGATAACAGCAGGAGGAGGCCATTTTGGAGTAGTTACGGCCCAGATTGTAAAGGTATTCCCGGGCGCAGACCTCCAGAACTGGCCGAAAATCCGGGAGTTGCTGAATACATACTGCGATTATTCAATGTCGGACGATGAGGTGATCCTTTTCGACATCGGAGGGGTCATGTACTTCATGGCAGACATCGGGCTGAGGATGTTGACGCCCAGGGAGTTGTATCTGGCAAACGGTTTCCCGCCTGACTACCAGATCGAACGCGATTACACCGGGACTGCCTATGGGAAAAACAAGCAGGTAGCCCGCTGCGGAAATGCTGTGCCGCCCCCGTTCGCCACTGCTTTGGTACGATCCAATTTGCCGGAGTGGTGCGGAGAAGAAATCCATACAATGCGTGAGTTGGAAGGGATGGTGGCTTCGTGAATGAAATCTGTTATCAAATATCCTGGCGCAAAGTGGTCTGTCGCCCAATGGATTATTGCTCATTTCCCGCCCCACCATAGTTATCTGGAGCCGTTTTTTGGAAGCGGCGCGGTGCTTTTCTCAAAGGAGCGGTCTAACATCGAAACCGTCAATGATATTGATGACGATGTGATAAATCTGTTTGACTGGATACGCAGAGACCCGGAGATGCTGGCTCATGCAATCCGGTGGACCCCGTACTCTAGGGCAGTTTACGACCAAGCCTGGGCGGACCAGTATACAGAGAAGGACCCGTTCAAAAGGGCTGTAAATTTCTACGTTAGAATGATGATGGGACACGGTTTCCGCACCACTGGAGAAAAAGTTGGGTGGAAAAACGATGTTCAAGGCCGGGAAATGGCCTACGCCGCCCGATACTGGTGCGAAACTCCAGAAACCATTATGCAAGCTGCCGAGAGGATACGGGGAGTACAGATCGAAAAAAAGCCGGCGGTTGAGCTGATTGAGCGGTTTAATTATTCTGGCGTTTTGATATATGCTGATCCACCGTATCTCCTATCAACACGGAACAGGAAGCAGTATAGGCACGAACTGAGTGACCAGGATCACATCGAACTGCTTGACGTTCTGAAGGCTCATAAAGGGCCTGTGCTCCTATCCGGTTATGATAGCGAGTTGTATAATGAGGCCCTGAGAGGGTGGCACCGCGATGAGATAGGAGCTATTGCCCAAACATCGGAAAGACGCCTTGAAGTGCTATGGATGAACTTTGAGCCGCCAAATAGACAACAACGCCTATTTTGAAATCGGAGGAGTGACTGCAATGAACAAAACCGCAATCGACTGGTGCGATGTCACCTGGAACCCCGTCACTGGATGCAAGAGGGATTGTCCATACTGCTACGCAAAAAATATAGCCAACCGCTTCGGCCATGGAAACGGTGACGGCGGGGAGCACTTCCTGGGTGAACCGATGATGAAGCCGAGAACAGCGACGCAGGACACCAGGGTGGACCCGTACCCGTATGGCTTCGACCCCACGTTTCACCGCTACCGCCTGGGTGAGCCGGCCGAAATGAGAAAAGGGCAGAACATCTTCGTCTGCTCCATGGCTGACCTGTTCGGACCCTGGGTGCCCCTTCGCTGGATCATGGAGGTCATGGATGCTTGCCTCGCCGCCCCTCAGCACAACTACCTCTTCCTGACAAAATTCCCGGAGCAGTACAAGAGCCTGGACTATGTATCCCTTCTGCCCCGGGCCGATAATTTCTGGTATGGGACCACAGTAACCAACCTGAAGGAGCTGCACAGGGTAGATGAGCTTCCCGAGTTCGCACACAGGTTTGTCAGCATTGAGCCGATGATGAGCCCCATCGACCTGGACTTCGCCAATCAGCCGGTTGACTGGATCATTGTTGGGGCTGAGACCGGGAACCGCGAAAAGAAGGTAAAATCACACCTGGAGCGCGACTGGCTGATGGGCCTGGCCGGACACGCACACATGAACGGAATCCCGATCCTGATGAAGGACAGCAAGGAGCTGAAGGCTGCATGGGGAGACCGGGCATTGATCCAGGAGTTTCCCGATAGGCTCAGGAAAGGCAGAGAAGGCCATGAGTAAGGGCGGGAAGAACGCATATCTGGAGAAGAGAAGGACGGAGATCAACGCCTACCGACAGGCCGAGAAGGAAACGTACATCCAGTACATGACCGATATGCTGATGGTGACGCTCAACGATCCTGAAGTCATGGGCAAGGACGTGTTCGGCGCCCAGCGGATTGCAAAGATCGTGGATGCCATGGGCAAAAAGTTCGACCAGTACCACGGTGCCCTGGAGGACGGGCCCGAGGCCGACTACTTCCAGGAAAAGCTTGACCGCCGCCTCCGCCCTATTGCGGGGAAACGGTTTGTTCCATTCGCTGATCGGTACAAGTGGATCAAAAAGATTTTTTATCGTTAAATCAAAAACAAAATTGACGTTTGTTTATCGAAATGGTATAATAAGCCGCGTCAGCGCAGGGAGGGATCACATTGACCGTATCCGAAATTGTAAAGGTCTACCTGAAAACTGAAAAGATGACCAAGGCGGAGCTATGCCGTCGGATGGGGTGGAGTTCCCAAAACCTGTCCGGCCGCCTGAACCGCAACTCGTTCTCCGCAGAGGACTGGAGGAAGGTCATGGAGGCCATGGGCTATGAGCTGCGGATCGTGAAGCCCGGGTCCTCCAGTGGACTCCGACTCCCGGCCGGGCCGAGGGTCCGCAAGATGGAGGGCAAGATCATCTATGACACCGCCACGTCCGAGCCATTGTGCAACACCCGCATAGGTGAGGATGACATGATGTTCCAGGAGTTATACCGGGATCAGATGGGCCGGTACTTCATCGTCAGCTATGCGATGTGGGAAGGCGGAGTCCACCAGGTCACACCTATCGGCCGAGCGGACGCCAGGACCTTCTATGAACGCTTCTCCGCCGCCGGGGATGCAGATGATATTTTCCGTGAAGGGAGCGGGGACAATGAGTGATACCAGAGGGACCACCAAGCGGATCAGCGCGGAGGAAATCGAACGCCAAAAGCAGTTCTGCGCGGAGATCAGGAAGCTGAATGAGGGGCGTCCCGGGGGTCCCCCTCTCGCCTATACTCAGACCTACGGCTGCCAGCAGAACGAGGCCGACTCCGAGCGCATCCGGGGCTATCTGGAAAAGATGGGCTTCGGCTTCACCGACAGCGAGGAGCAGGCCCGGATCATCGTCATCAACACCTGCGCCATCCGGGAGCACGCCGAGCAGCGGGTCTTCGGCAATGTGGGCGCTCTGGTCCATGTGAAGCGCCGCCACCCGGACACCCTCATCTGCCTGTGCGGCTGCATGGCCCAGCAGCCCCATGTGGCGAAAAAAATCCGGGAGTCCTACCGCCATGTGGACCTGGTCTTCGGCCCCCACGCCCTGTGGAAATTCCCCGAGATGGTCCATACCCTCCTCACCCGGCGGGGCCGGATGTTCCTCACCCCCGACGAGCCCGGCTCCATCGCCGAGGGCATCCCCGTAGTCCGGGAGAGCGGCGTGAAGGCCTGGGTGTCCATCATGTACGGGTGCAACAACTTCTGCTCCTACTGCATCGTCCCCTATGTCCGGGGCCGGGAGCGGAGCCGGGAGGCGTCGGACATTCTGGCCGAGATCCGCTCCCTGGTGGAGGACGGGGTGCGGGAGATCACCCTTCTGGGCCAGAACGTCAACTCCTACGGCAAGGACCTGGACAGCCCCATGGACTTTGCGGACCTGCTGGAGGAGATCGACGCCATCCCCGGGGACTACCTCATCCGCTTTATGACCAGCCACCCCAAAGACGCGGGCCGGAAGCTCTTCGACACCATGGCCCGCTGCTCCCACGTGGCCAAGCAGCTCCACCTCCCGGTGCAGTCCGGCAGCAGCCGGGTGCTGCGGGCCATGAACCGGGGCTACACCCGGGAGCAGTACCTGGAGAAGGCGGCCTACGCCCGCAGCGTCATGCCGGAGCTGGTGCTGACCAGCGATATTATCATCGGCTTCCCCGGGGAGACGGAGGAGGAGGCCATGGAGACCATCTCCCTCATCCGGGAGGTCCGCTATGACGCGCTCTTCACCTTCATCTACTCCCCCCGGCCGGGCACGCCGGCGGCCCGGCTCCCCGACCCCGCCTCCCGGGAGGAGAAGCAGGTCTGGTTCGACCGGCTGCTGGACGAGCAGAACCGCATCTCCGGCCGGCGGCACCGGTCCTACGTGGGCAAAACCCTCCGGGTCCTGGTGGACGGGGAGAGCGGCGACAGCCAGTGGCCCCTCTCCAGCCGCACCCACGGCGGCAGGCTGGTCCACCTCAGAGGGGACGCCTCCCTCATCGGGCGGTATGTACAGGCCCGGATCACCGGCAGCAACACCTGGGCCCTGTTCGGCGAGGCAGAGTAGGAGAACAAATGCTTCATTTTTCCCGTGCCGTCAGGAGAAGATTGCACCGGGAAAAGAGGCAGCGGAGCTCCAGGCCGTCCATATAGTTGGCCTGCTCTATGTAACTGTCCAGGAGGCTGTGCTGCCGGGGAGACAGTTCCGCCATCAGGTTTTCCTCCGCCTGTCTTCGCGCCTCCCTTGCCGCCTGGTAATGGGGGTCTGCCTTCAGATCCTCAAGCTGGAGTTCGTATAAATACTGAAAGATGATGTCGGTCATTTTCATGTTTTAATCCCCTCCAAAGAAATGCCCGTTCGGGCATTTTCTGACCCGATTATATCATGCCCGAATGGGCATGTCAAGGAAGATTTATGAGCTTTTGTGAGCATCTGCGCTATCTGCGGGAAAGCAGAGGATTAAAGCAGAAGGATGTTGCCCAAAAAATTGATATTGGGGTGCATACTTACCAGCGTTATGAGTATGGTCAGCGCGAGCCGCCCCTGTCCACGCTCATTGCCCTGGCGGACTTCTACGACCTCAGCTTGGACGAGCTGGTGTGCAGGGAGCGAAAACCGAAGAAATGACTGCGGCGGGCCGTCCAAAGAGACGGCCCGCCTTATTTGAGGCGGCCTTCTGCGCCGCCCGCCGCGGGAATTGACAAGATGCGGTAAAAAAGCGTATAATACACATATTCATTATATACATATACGCGCCCCCGCAGAAGACATGAAGGAGGAAACGGTGATGCCCCCTGAGACAACCCCGATGATGCAGCAGTACCTGAAAATCAAGGAGGAGAACAAGGACGCCATCCTCTTCTTCCGGCTGGGGGACTTCTACGAGATGTTCAACGAGGACGCCGTCCTGGCCAGCCAGGAGCTGGATCTCACCCTGACCAGCCGGGACCGCTCCCGGCCCGAGGAGGAGCGCACCCCCATGTGCGGCGTGCCCTACCACTCCTGCGAGGGGTACATCGCCCGGCTCATCGCCAAGGGCTACAAGGTGGCCATCTGCGAGCAGATGGAGGACCCCGCCGCCGCCAAGGGGCTGGTGGACCGGGACGTGATCCGCATCGTCACCCCCGGCACCGCCATGGACGACGTGATGCTGGACGAGGGGCGCAACAACTACATCTGCGCCGTCTACCAGGACAGCGCGGGGGCCGCCCTGGCCCGGTGCGACCTGTCCACCGGCCAGTTCACCGCCCTCCCCTTCCGGGGGAAGGACCACCTCACCCACCTGCTCAACGCCCTGGCGGCCTGCCCCCCCAGCGAGGCCATTTTGTCCGATGGCGCCGCGGACAACGCCCAGCTCACCGACTTTTTGAAGCTCCGCCTGGGCTGCCTATGCCAAGGCGTCCCCGAGGCCCGCTTCCGCCCCGCCCAGGCGCTGGAGGCCCTGGCTGCGCTGGGCATCCTGGAGGAGGGGGAGCGCTCCCTCCCGGACCAGGACGGCCTGCGCATGTGCTACCAGGCGGCAGGGGCGCTGGCGGGCTACCTCAAGGAGACCCAGAAGACCGACTTGAGCCACCTGGGCCGCCTGACGGTGGACGGGGCCAGGGGCCAGCGCTATCTGGAGCTGGACCTCACCGCCCGGCGGACGCTGGAGCTCACCGAGACCATCCGGGGCAGTGAGAAAAAGGGCTCCCTGCTGTGGGTGCTGGACAAGACCCGCACCCCCATGGGCC
>OFFW01001230.1_pt1 | contig 15758 bp, 13 predicted proteins | sample 1521501 | NCBI WGS metagenome assembly OFFW01 (sample SAMEA3504107, study PRJEB24116) | mouse gut metagenome | biome: mouse gut; feature: mouse-associated habitat; material: faeces | place: Denmark | collected 2011
TTTTTGTCCACAAGATTGCCGGAGCCGCTGCCGGCCGGATTGCCTGCCCTGCTGCCGGAACCGCTTCCCGTTCCGCCCTCCGAACCGCTGCTGTTGCCGCCGCTGCCAGAGCCGCCGCTGCCCGAATTCCCCGAACCGCTCCCATTATCGCCGCCGGAGCCGGAACCATCTTCCGAACCGCCGCCATTGTCGCCGCCGGAACCATCTCCCGTACCACCGCCAGAGCCGCCTCCCGTACTGCCCGTCTTTGTATAACTTACGCTGGCCGCCAGACTGTCCGTCATACCCGCTTTCACGGCAAAGGCTTTCACTATGGCCGGAACTGCCACCGCAAATTCGCCGCTATATCGTTGGGACAGCATTGTAGGCTCACTTCCGTCTGTTGTATAGTAAATCTCAGCCCCCGCCGTTTCACAGGTAATCGTAACCGTAAGGGCGGTTCCGCCCGCATAGCTTCCGCCCGCCGGACAGACAGAGGGCATCTTTACCCTGAACCGGGGCAGCGCGGCCGTTGCGGAAGACACACTGCCGGCATTTTTGTCGCCGGTTTCCTTATACCGCTTGTAGCCTGCCGCCACTTCCCCCGCTGCGCCATATCCCACATTATCATCCTGCCAGTTTATCCCGTCAAAGCTATACTCGCAGCCTTCCGTGGCGGGAATCGTCACAAAGTAGCCCTTTTCTCCGTCCGCCTCATAAATAAGCTGAAAATCCCCCGGCGCGGCTTGCTGTCCTTTTGCCAGATTAACCTCCGCCTTTGCTTCCGGAGACTGGTTGTGAGTTGCCGTTGCCTGACGACGGACGGCAAGGGTTATGGTATCCGCCGACGAAAACTCTTTTACATTGGCTCCCTCCGCCGACGACCAGCTGGCTCCGCCATCAAAGCTGTATTCCGTTCCGTCCGCTTCCTCAATCGTCACGGTCACGGTTCCGTTTTCCTTTTTCTCTATCCGGTACTGCAGCGCCGGAGCCGGAGGCGTGATTTTAGGAAAGGCAATCTGCCCTGTCCCTTTTGCGCTCCCCGCCTCATAGCAGTCCGTTTCCGGCATTCTTGCATAAAAGGTATGGGTCTTGCCCGGCGTTATGCCTGTAAACTCATTGGAATTCTGCCAGAGGCCGTCGTCCATCCGATACTGTGCGCCTGCAACGGCGTTCACAGTGTAGGAATAGGTTTCCCCGTCCGTGATGTAGCTGCCCGCCACATTGCCGGGAATCTCCCGTCCGTCCGCTTTTGCCACCGCGCCCGGCGTTTCGTCCTCCAAAGCGCCCTCATAGCCTGCCGCCGTCACCTTCACAGAAATCTTTTTGCCGATATCCGCTTCCTTTAAAGTATAAGCCGCGCCGCTTCCCGTCTGTACAGGCGCTGTTTCCCCTTCCCGGTAAAAGCTGTAGACAAGGGGAACGCCCGGCTGCGCCCCGGTTACCGCTGCCGTCAGGGTTTCCCCGTATTTCGCCGTCCCGGTAAGAGCCGCGCTTCCCTCCAGATAAGCGGTAAAGGCCGCGTCGTTTTTGACTGCCCCGCTGGCAAGAAAACTCTCCGTTGCTTTCGCCCGCACCTGAATCTGCCCTGCCTCATAGGCGTAATTACCGATTGCCAAAGTTCCGGTTACCTTTGTATTATCCTGCGCGTCAGGAGAAAAAGCGGCGCTTTCCATCTCCTTCCACGTGCTTCCGCCGTCAAGGCTGTATTCATAAACCACATCTTTTTTTCCGGTAAAGGTAAAACTGTCAGTCCCCGGCTCATCATTCACCCGGCCATTTACCGGTGCGTTTACCGCCGGGCAGTCCGCCTTCTGCACCTTATCCCCGGCTGTCGCATCCAGCTTTCCGGAGCAGTTCTCTGCCGTCACCTCCACACCGATTTTGCAGCCCACATCCTCCGCCGTCAGCCTATAGCTTACGGAATTTGCCCCCGGAATCGGCGTCCTGTTCCCGGCAGCATCCTGACGGTACCACTGGTAGGAAACAGCGCCGGCATTGGCCGTCCCCACAGATGCCAAAGCCGTCAGGGTTTCCCCGTATACCGCTTTCCCTTCTATGGAAACTGTACCCGCTACGGCGGTTTTCAATGTGGTAAAACTGACCTGCTTCACCTCTCCCACGTTCCCCGCAGCGTCCGTGCCCACCGCATATACATAATAGACGGTGTTGGCCTTAAGCCCGGTAAGATGCAGCTCCAAATCCGTCCCCGCCTGCCCGCCGGTGACGGAGCGCTTTACACTATCGGCAGAATTCAGAATATCCGACGCCGTAATGCCGCTTTTTTCCGTATCCGACAGAAGATAGGTGATATTTCCGGACTCATTCATCTTAGCGAGCGGAGCCGCACCGGTGTCCTTAAGCCCCTCTCCCGCAGGCGCTGTCAGGGTAAGTACGGGCGCGGTGCTGTCAATCACAATACCGTCCGAGCAGATATAAGCGCTCCGGTTCCCCGCTTTGTCCTGCGCGTAAGCATAAATCACATAGCGCCCTTCCTCGTCCAGAGGAAAAGATGTCATATCGGAGGCCGTCCAGTCACCGGCGGAAAGCCCGCGCAGCTCATCCGCTGAAAGTGGCTTCTCTCCCGGCTTTCGGTCAATGTAATAATAAACCTTATCAATACCCGACAGCGCATCCTCCGCGTGAACGGTAACCTGCTGAGGCTTATAATGCCCAAAGGAAACCGCCGTCAGCAGCTTCTGCCACCAGACGTCCCTGTCGGTAATCTTAATCCCGTTACCGGTTCCGTCCACAGCCGGCAGCGTAATATCCACCTTTACCCTGACCGTCTTCGCCCCCGTGATATAACCGGTCGTATCCTGTTTCAAATAGTAAGTAACGTCCGCCCCGTCCGGGCCTGTTTCCTTTTCATAAAAGATTTCCGCCCCGAACGTCCCGTCTAAAGAAGCGCTGAGGGTAAAGCCGGAGGGCGCGGTGATTTTCGCGCTGCTGCACCACTCCTTTGGGGCTGCGGCCGCCTCGTTAGTTTCAAAGTAACGGACAGAAAAGGTCCGGGACAGAGTTCCCTCATAGTTGTTGATACCGGTAATCACAGCGGTTCCCTCTCCCACGCTCACGTTGCCGGAGTAGGAAACCGTGTAGTCCGTTCCCCGTACCAGCGTTTTCCCGTTTACCGTCACGGTTACGTCAGGCTCTTTTTCCTTTCCGTCATAAAAAATACCGTCCCCTTCCTCCACCGTCACGGCTCCGCCTTCAAGCCCCGCCGGGTTGACCTTAAGGGAAAAGGAAAACGTATCCACAGGCGCGCTGTCCCCCTCCAGAGTGACGGCGCACTCATAGACATAATTTCCCACCGGCGGTTTATCCGAAAGGGTAACGCTGCTCTCTGTGGAAAGTACGGTATTCTCCCCCTGCCTTTTCCATGCAAAGAAAGCCTCCGCGCCTGTCACCTGAACGGAAAACTGCTGTCCATTTTCTCCGTATGCCGCCTCCGCTCCGGCAAAAGGCCGGGTAATCTCCGCCCTGTGCTCACGTTTACATGCCGTACAGGAACGGACATAAGTACTGCCTCCGCTTAGCGCCCATTCGGAAAAGGTGTGCGGCTCGCCTCCCTTTTGATAGCCGCAGACAGTACAGACGGCGCTGTGCTGTCCTTCTTTGCCGGAAGTGCTTCCGCCTGTCATATCTGTATATTCATAACTGCAATCTTCCTTTTCCTCCAATCCGCAGCCTTTACAGGTTCTGACATGGGAGCCTGTCTGGTCCGGCTCCCAGTCGCTAAAGCTGTGGGTGCATATATCCACCCTGACATTCCCTTTCAGATACCAGGAAGTCCCGGGGTTCAGAATACTGTTGCTGTCCACATCATAATAAGCGCAGCCCTCTTCCAGCCACGCCTTAACCTGGCCATTAGAAACATCATTCTTTAAAGTGTAGCTTTTCCCGTAAAAAGTACCGCCTGAAATTCTGTAATTACCGCCGCTCCACTGCGCAAATAAAGCACCGGAAGAGCCTTCAAATATGCCCCCTCTGATTTCTATGTTACCGGAGCCTGCATCCACCGCATAAACAGACTTAAAATATCCCCCCTCAATGAGTATATCAGTGCTGCCCGTTAATATAGCCCTTCCAATTTCATCTGAAGTGGTAAACTCTCCTCCTGTAATGGTAACCTTACTTCTTCTGGGACTTAAAGCATAGCTATACGCACTGACCTTTCCGCCTCTGATGATAACAGTACCGTCCTCTACTTTTATCCCCACGTTCCCTCTGTCAGTCCCTGTCATCTCAATCGTGCCGTTCTCTAATATAAACCTCCCTCCCGTTTTTACGTCCACACCGTGCCCCTGCAGATTATTGGTATTTAAAATCCTTCCGCTTTTCATGGTAAGGCTTCCGGCTAATACATTCATAAAGCTTCGCTTGCCGCCGCACTTACCTGACAGGGTAACGCCATCTTCCATTTCCAGCGTGATATTGCTGGCGGCATCATTAATTTCCAGTTCCTTTCTTTCCAAATCCACATCCTTCAATATCCGGATTTCAGCCGTTTTTCCCTGCGCCGCATTCCATGCGTCGACAATACTTTCATAATATTCCGTCACTCCGTCCGCAGTCACGCCGGCAACGCTGTTTTCCGTCTGTTCGCTACTCTTTGTCATAAGCTTATTGAAACTGCCTGTCTCTTTAACCGTAAAATCTTCTTCTCCGTCCGCATTTTCTTCATCGGGATTTTCCTCAGGATTTTCGTTTAAATCCCCGTCAGGATTCTCCGTTTCTTTGTCCGCGTCTTCCTCTTCCACACAGATTTCGCATATGTAAGCGCATTCCGTCGCTTCCGCGTAACCGCAGTTTTCGCCGTGCACATGGCTGCATTCCGCCTCCTGCCAGATGCATCCGCTCTCCTTTGTACAGACATGGCTGCAGTTTTCAACAATGCGTCTTTCCCCGCCGCCGCAGGCGTTGTTTTCACCAGAGCCGTCTTCTTCGCCGGATGTATTCTCCTCTCCGGGTGTATCCCCGCCGCCGGAAGCGTCTTCCCCGTTTTCCGCACCACTCCCGTCTGTCTGCGTTATTTCCATATAACAATCCGGCCCGTGGGTATGGACACAGTTTACCATTATCCTGAAACAGTCCGGTCCGCACTCATGGATACAGGACTGCGCCTCCCTGTAGCCGCAGTCCGACGTATGTTCCATGTGATGAACGCATATTCCTGTAACCTGTCTGCGGTTTTCCTCTCCCTGACTTTCTTCTGAAGCTTCTGATTTGTCTGCCGCGGTTTCATTATCCGACGCCTCTTTCTCATTTTCCGCCCGGACATAGGAAACCGCACCGGGCATGGTTACCGATAAGACACCAGCAAGCGCCAGTGCAAGCAGACGTTTCCCTGTTTTTTTCATAGTAAAATATCCTCCTGACATTCCGCGCAACCTCTTTTTTATGAATACCGGAATAAATTCCGGCCTTCCCTTACATACAGATATCTGTTTTCAGTATATAAATCTGCCCGCTTTTTTCCATAAACGCGGCACGAAATGTAAAAATCCGTCCCAAACTGTATGAAATATTTTTTTAAAGAGAGTTAAAATTTAATATGAAGTTTATTGCAAAGACAGGCGGCAGAAAATGAACGGACAGAGATAATGCTGTATGGCAGCAAAAGATGCAGTTGGCCTGACAAAACCATTTTTTATGATTCTCGCTTTTCCCGCCGTTTTATGCTATGATGAAATAACCGCAAAAAAGGAGGCTTTTCCATGCGGATTGCCATTGTGGATGATATTGCGTCAGAACGGGAAAACTTAGCGGATGGGATTCATGTCCAGCTTGCCCGCATTTCCCTTGACGCCGCAATTTTTAGTTTTGGTTCCGGCGCGGATTTCCTTGCCGCTGCCGTTAAAGAACGTTTTGACCTTGTGTTTCTTGATATTTATATGGGAAACGAGAACGGAGTGAATACGGCACAGGCGCTGCGCCGTTTTGATGCGGACTGCCTGCTGGTGTTCACCACTACCTCTACCGACCATGCCCTTGACGCCTTCCGCGTCCGGGCATTTCACTATCTGGTAAAACCCTGCACCAGAGAAGACCTGGATGCTTTGTTTGACGAAATCGCAAAACGGCTCCCCACTGACGACAGATATATTGAGGTGAACGCCGCCGGCGGTTCCGTCCGCCTGCACTTCCGGGAAATTCTTTATGCGGAGCATCACAAACACCAGATACACATTTACAGGACATGCGGGCCGGAAATCGTGACCCGCCAGACCTTCCGTGATTTCAGCGGATACCTTACCGACGGGCGCTTCTTTCGATGCAGCCGTGGCGTCATTATCAACATGGAGCATGCCGAAGATTTTGACGGCACGGATTTTATCCTGAAAAACAAGATGAGGGTTCCCGTCAGCCGCGACCTTGCCAAAACTGCAAGGATGGCTTTCGGCGATTTCATTTTTGAAAGGAGAACTGTAAAATGACAGGATTCTTATGCTCTGCGCTGGAGCTTATGGTTCTGCTTCCGGGTATGCTCCTTGCCTATCTGCCCATGAAAGGGCGCCTGCGGATGTCCCCGGCAAAACTTGCGGCGGCAACGGTTCCGCTGGCGCTCTTTCTCAGCCTGGCCGGCGGGGCTGTAAGCTGCTTTTTCCATATCAGAACAGTCTGGCTGCTATTCCCTGCCGCCGCTATTATGGGCGCTTTCTATATCCATACGCTCAGTATTTCCCGGTGGAAGTCCGTCAGTGTTTTCCTTGCCGTCTGCGGCGTATTTTCCTGCCTGAGCGGCACTGCCATTGCGGTAAACGACATTCTGAGTCCGGAGGAACCTGTGTCTGTGCTTTCACTGCAGGGCGCTCTGTTCTGGTTTGCGCTCTGCTGCGCATCCGTCCTTGCCGTTTGGTACCCGGCCACCCATGCTGCGAGAAAACTTCTGGACGTGGAAGCCTTCGCGCAGACCTGGTATGTATTCTGGATTCTGCCCCTACTGTTCGTCAGTCTGAACATTTCCATAATCCCGATAAATCCGAACCTCCTGAAGCTGGGACGTCTCCGGTCGATTTATATCCTGCTAAGCCTTGTGTTTCTGATACTTCTCCTTTTGCTCTATACGCTCTTTTACCTCATGGCATCCAGCTTAAACCGCAATGACCGCCTCCGGCGGGAGAATCAGCTCCTCTCCATGCAGCAGGCACGGTATGACAACCTCCGCACCTCTATCGAGCAGACACGACATGCACGGCACGACATGCGCCACCATCTCCACATCCTGCAAAGCTTCGCCGCCCAGGAGAAATGGGAAAGCCTGACAGAATATCTTGAGGAAGTGCAGGGCAGTATCCCGGATATGGAGCTTTGCCTGTGCCAAAATACGGCAGTGGACAGTGTGGCGGGTTATTTTGCGGGACTGTACAGGGAATATGATATTCCTCTCACCTTTAAGCTTGACCTGCCTGCGCTCCTTCCCGTACCGGAAACCGACCTGTGCTCCGTTCTTTCCAACCTCCTTGAAAACGCAATGGAGGCCGGTTTAAGAACCGACCCTAAAAGGCGTCAGACCACAGTACAGGCACATTCGCATTCCGACCATATGATACTGCTTTCGGCGGAAAATGCCTACGACGGAAAGGTCAGGGAAAAAGACGGCATATTCCTCTCCTCCAAGCGTCCCGGAGAGGGCGTGGGCTTACAGGCCGTTCGCCATACCGCGGAAAAAAACGGCGGATACATCCGGTTCCATTACGGGGATGGTATATTTGCCGTCAATGTCATACTGCGGAGCGGCAAGTGAGGGGGCGGCTTATCCATTGTTTGTTGAAATAAGGATAAAGTCTATCCTTTTACGGCTCCTGCTCTAATGTTTTCCACAATCTTACCATGACGATACCTGTAATGAAAATGGCAATTATATCCTACGATTGGCTGTGCCCCTGCTGCAAGATATTTTATCCTTGTAAAACAGAATATAAAATCTATTGCTTTGTTTTGGTTAGTTCTATCGCTTCTTTCCCAGATAAATGTTCAATTTCCAGTTCTATCATGCACAAAGGCTTCCATTCTCTGTTAATTGCAATATTTCGATTTGTTTCTGTATCATTTGGATAATATTTTACCGCCAACAGCTCTATTGCATTTTTCATTTCTTTTTCATCTTCCATAACATGAATTTTACCAAAGGCAATTACGCTTCTAAAATAAGTTGTGTATTCCTCAGGCACTATATGGTCTTGGGCGATTACGCAAAAAGAGGCTTTGCTGCATTTCTTGATTGCGTCTATTTTATGCCCGCTTTTTGCACCGTGAAAAAATAACATTCTTTTTCGGATAACATTTGTTTTTTTATACGCATTTCCCTAAACATTTTTCTTACCTCTTTCTGATTTAATATATAATGCAATGCCCGCTAACGTGACAAAACACTCTGTAACTGGAAAGGAAAGCCATACACCTGTCATTTTTAATATAAAAGACAGGAAAAATGCCATAGGGATTATCATTATAAATCCCCTTGACAATGAAATAATCTGTGCAGGCCGGGCCTTTTCTGTTGATGTAAAATATGCAGATATAATGATATTAAACCCTACAAATGGAATAGCTGCAAAATATATTTTTAATCCTGTTGCTGCAATTTCCTGTAACTGTATATTTTGCTCGCTGTTAAACACGCTTATAATTGGATTAGCTGTAAGTAAAAAAACCAGGTAAATACCGAATGATATGACTAACATAGTTTTTAAGGCATATTTCAATATTTGTTTCTGGCTTTCATAATCTCCATATCCGTATGCCCTGCTTAAAATTGGCTGTGTGCCCTGCGCTATCCCAGTATAAATTGAAATTACCACAAGTGATAAATTTGCAACTACACCATAAGCAGCCACGCCGACATTCCCCTGTAAGTGCATAATAATCGTATTAAAAACTATCATCACAATTCCCGAAGCCATTTCGGTGATGAAAGACGGAACACCTAATGAAACAATATTTCCTGTCAATCTAAAGGAAGGCTTTATTCGCAATAAATGAAACTGGTTTTGTTTTGTAAGCCAATGCTTAGATAAAACAATCAGACTAATGACAGATGCCAATCCTGTTGCCAATACTGCTCCCAATATCCCCATATTAAGGGGAAAAATAAATATATAATCCAAAATAATATTTGAGAAACTTCCCGCCAGCATACCAATCATAGTCAATTTGGGCTTTCCGTCATTTCTTACAAAACAAATCAGTGTATCATTTGTCATAAATGCCGGAGCAAAAAGCAAAATAATCTGTAAATAGGTTTTTGTCATATGATAGACATTTTTATCAGCGCCCAATACTTTTGTCAGTTTTCCAGAAAAAAAGATACCCGTCAGCATAAAAACGACAGCCAATGCAAACATTATATAAATCGTGTTTGAAAAGGACTTATCTGCATTTTTGTATTTTTCCTGTCCCCTGTAAATGGAATATTTTGTTGCACCTCCCATTCCAAACATCAGACCGCTTCCATGAACAAAGCTATATATCGGAATAGCTAAATTAAGTGCGGTCAGACCATCTGCGCCCAAACCCTTTGAAATAAAAAAGGTATCCGCAAGTATGTAACATGATAAGCCAATCATGCCACAAATACTTAATGCTACATATTGGAAAAATTCTTTTAATAACGTTTTTGTTTCCATAAACATCTCCTTAAAATACAAAAAGCGTCAGAACTTTCTATCTTCTAAGACCTAATGATAGAAAGTCTGACGTATAATCTCTTTACCCGGTGGCAAAAAGTAACGTTATTTCCAATGTGGTATTATATATTAAAACAAATTAAAAGGCAATGCCTGAAATGAAATTGACCTTGACCTTGAACTTTATGATAATTACTCCATATCTTCATCAGGCAAAAACACAAGTCCGGCAAATTCTTCCTCGGTCAGTTTCTTCAGCTTTTCCGCTGTGCGCTTTGCAAGCTCCCGTATCTCCGTTTCCATGTGGGGCAGGGCGACGGTTATTGCCTCCGCCGCATTTCTGATACAAAATCTGATTTTCTCGATTCAAAATAAAAACGGGAACTCCCCATCCAGGATAGGCTTTTTCCAGTAAAAATTCGTCTCTCATATATCCCCCTTGCACGCAGCATTTTTCACTTTATCTATTGACACTTTCACAAGACTATAGTAGTCTGATAACGGAGACTACTATAGTCTTATTTCAAAGGAGTGTATACTGTATGGATAAAAAAACCGTAAAGCTTTTCGATTCTGAATTAAAGGTGATGGATATTCTTTGGAAAGAAGGTGATGTACAGGCAAAGCATGTTGCAGATACTCTTACTAAAGAGTTTGGCTGGAATAAAAACACAACTTATACGCTTATTAAGCGTTGTATAAAAAAGGGGGCTATTGCGCGTTCTGAACCTAACTTTATGTGTCATGCAATTATTCCCAAAGAGGATGTACAGGAAGCCGAGACGAATGAACTGATTAACAAAATTTATGATGGTTCCGCGGATAAGCTGTTTGCTGCTCTTTTGAGCAGGAAAAAACTTTCTGCTGAAGAAATTGAAAAACTGAAGCAAATTGTTGCGGATTTGAAATGAGGAGGCAAACATGACTCTACTGGAAGTAAGTTTTTCCGGGGCTGTTTTTATTATTGCGGTTGTGACGCTTCGGACATTAGCCATAAATAGTCTGCCTAAAAGAACTTTTCCTGTTTTGTGGGAAATGGCACTTTTAAGGCTGATTATCCCCTTTAGGATTCCGTCTTCATTTAGTATATATACGCTGATTAATCACACTATTTCCACACACACATTCTTTGAGACTAACACAGATAATGCTGCCTCTGCCGTATCACGCAGTTATTTTGTCCTGTTACAGGGCATAGAACAGCCGGCAGCAGATATTCCGTCCGTTTCTGCCTGGTTTGTTGTCTGGTGTGCCGGAATGATACTTTTTGCCGCATTTTTCACGATGTCTTATTTCCGCTGCCGGATTGAGTTCCGGACGGCATTTCCAGTCAATAATGCCTATGTAGAACAATGGATAAAAGAATGTCCGCTAAAGCGGCGAATATCAATCAGGCAATCCGATAGAATATACACACCGCTGACATATGGCATCATAAATCCTGTTATTTTAATGCCAAAGCAAACGGACTGGAAGAATATAGAACAGTTACGATATATTTTCTCACATGAATATATGCATATTTATCATTTTGATACCGTTAAAAAGCTGATTGCCGCATATGCCCTTTGTATTCATTGGTTCAATCCTTTCGTCTGGGTAATGTTCCTTCTTTTCAATCGTGATATTGAACTGGCATGTGATGAAAGCGTTATAAGGCAATTCGGCGATAAAGCAAAATCTGCCTATTCGCTAATGCTGATAAGCATGGAAGCAAAGAAAAGCGGGCTGTCACCGCTTTGTAATAATTTCAGCAAAAACGCTGTTGAAGAAAGGATTACCGCAATTATGAACACAAAACCAAAGACGATTATTCCTTATTTATCCGCCTGTCTTATTGTACTTGTCACCGCCTGTCTGTTCGCTACTTCTGCAATCACTTCAACTGGCAGTAAAACCAATGATACGCTTACAGTCAGTGCCCCGAAAACATATACAGTTGATGCTGCGCCGGAGAAAAAAGGCCCTGCGACGATTATCCACGAAAGCGCGGATATTCTCTATTACGAAGACGGCGCACCTTATATTCACGATATACTTACAAACAATACCGATAGCAGCATTATAGAAACCCAGTATTGTATGCTGGCTTATAACGAAAACGGTTCACCGCTAAAGCTATATTGGAATTTCCTTGACAGTAATGCGGAAAACAGCTTTGAAAATGTTGTTCGGACAAAAACACATATTTTATCCCGTCAAACGGAAAGATACCGCGGCGGCTGGTCCCTCTATGACGGTGAAATAATGAAGGACTTTCCGAAAGTCGGGAACGGCGAAGCTAATCAGGCTGCATACTCATTGCTTTGTTTGAAACAGGTTATTTTTGAAGACGGTACCGTTTGGAATAACCCCAACTATGAAAACTGGTTTAAAACCTACGCGGGAAAAGAAACAGATATAGAAGAACTGCAAAATTATTATCCGCATGAATACCGAATAGATACCTAATCTTTTGGTTTTTCCATAACGCCGACGGCCTCGTTGTCTCGTCGTGCGTATACTTTCAGAGAAACGGGGAGTATAAGAAACCGCTTTTACTTTTTGGAAAACGGATATATAATAAAGCAAAAATAAATTGAAATTTAAAGGTGATAAAATGAACAGACCTGTTACAACATTGTTTATGTTAATGTCGGTTGACGGGAAAATAAGCACTGGCGCGACGGACGATTTAGATGTAGACAAAGATTTTCCCAATATTGCTGGGGTTAGCGAAGGATTGCACCAATATTACGAAATAGAACAGACAACAGATTTATGGTCCCTCAATTCCGGCCGGGTTCAGGCCAAAATCGGTGTCAACACCAAAAAAATGCCAGATAAAACGCCGGTATCTTTTGTGGTAATAGATAACAGGCATTTGAATGAAAATGGAATACGGTATTTTTGTTCTCTTTCAAAAAATTTTGTATTAATTACATCAAACGCGAAACACCCGGCATTTAACATAAAGGAAGATAATTTTTCTATCATATACCAAAACGAATTGTCACTGAAAAATGCACTCATAAAGCTCAAATCGGAATATGGTTGTGAGAGAATAACGATACAAACCGGCGGGACATTAAACGGCTTATTTCTTCGTGAAAAACTATTTGATTATGTCGATATTGTTGTCGCTCCGGTTTTGATTGGCGGCAAAGATACATCTACATTGGTTGATGGTGAATCTTTGTTTTCACAAAAAGAATTGTCGAAATTAGGTGTTCTGAAACTGCAGGAATGCGTGATTTTGGAGAACTCATATTTACGATTGCGTTATGAGGTGATTCACTGATAAATCCCCGCCTGCCGGGAATTTATATATAAAAATCAAAAAGTTGGAGGTAAACAAAATGGCAAAGAAAGAACGATTTGCAACGATTTATTCACAAGGGACTATTGACGTAACGCAAATTTTGGTAGATACAGAGACCGGAGTGAATTATGTGTTTCGTAAAGTCGGAAACGCGGGAGGAATAACACTGCTGTTAGACAAAGATGGAAAACCCGTTATTTCTCCGACGACAAACAACTAACTTTTGTTTCTCAAATTCCGCTTTGACAAAAAAGGAGAACAAAAATGCAGATTGTACCTACACTAAATTTGGGAGGAAGCTGCCGGGAAGCAATTCAAATGTATGCAAAGGCATTTAATGGTAAGATTAACTGTATGATTACATACAGAGAGGCGAATGACCCCGCATATATTCCGTTGCTTAAGGAAAATCAGAAAGATTATATATACCATTCGGAACTTGTATTGGAAAACCAGAGAATTATTATGAGCGACCATGTGGATATTGAATTTCAAACGTGCTATTCCAATTTTCTCACTATTATGTATGATACAAAAGAAGAAGTGCAAAGAGCATATGAAGTTATGAAAGAAGGAAGCCAGACAATATATCAACTGGAAGCGACGCCCTACAGTTCCTGCCGGGTTGTTTTTGTTGACAGGTTTGGGATTCGTTGGGGAATTATGACCGAGCAAACAGAGCGATAAATAGCGGTACTGGAGTTTTGGTGTTTATATGGAGGCTTTTTACCTGTTCATTTTACCGCATGTCCGCATTAGTCCGCCAGTCTTTCATCCCCGGCAGCCTCAAAATGAAGATATTTTACAAGACTTTTAAAAATTTATGATTTACAATGGTTTCTGGCAGGGAGGAAATTTGAATGAAGAAGGAAGCCAGAACCGTTGTTTATGATGAATCATTGCAGATAGAAGCCTATCGTTTTGAGGGAATCGTTCAGCCGTTTCCAAACCATTTCCATGAACATTATGTAATTGGTTTTGTGGAGAACGGGGAACGCCGCCTGTCCTGCCGGAACGCAGACTACACGATTGGACGGGGAACCGTTGTCTTATTTAATCCTGGGGATAACCATGCCTGCGTACAGTCTGATGACGGCGCACTGGACTACCGCGGCCTTAACATCAGCAAGGAAATTATGCTTGATTTGGCAGAAGAAGTGACCGGGAAACGGAAACTTCCGGGATTTTCAAAAAATGTGATATATGATGATGAAGTAATCTGCTATCTGCGTCCGCTGCATGAAATGGTGATGAATAAAACCGGCGGTTTCGGCAAAGAAGAAAATCTGCTGTTCCTGTTATCCGGCCTGATTCAGAATTACAGCCATCCTTTTGAAAGCTGTATCCCGGAATGCAGACAGGAAATTGAAAAAGCCTGTATGTTTATGGAACAGCACCTTACAGAGCGTATTTATCTGGACCAGATTTGCCGCCAGGCAGGATTAAGCAAATCAACGCTTCTCAGGGCATTTACAAAATCAAAGGGAATTACCCCATACCGTTATTTGGAAACAATCCGTATCAATGAAGCAAAGAAATTGTTGTCAGACGGCGTATCTTTGCCTGACGCGGCAATAAGAACCGGGTTTTCCGACCAAAGCCATTTTACGAACTATTTTACCAGTTTTATCGGGCTTACGCCGGGCGTGTACCGGGAAATTTTTTTAGAAAAAGACAAGGGGGACAAATGAAATGGCGGCGGAAAAACGCAACGGGCATCTGGCGGCTATGCTCACAATCCTTATATGGGGAACTACCTTTATTTCCACCAAAATCCTGCTGGCAGACTTTCAGCCTGTGGAAATCTTATTTTTCCGTTTTATTATGGGTTATCTGGTTTTACTGGCAGCATATCCGCACGGTATTAAGCGATTAAACCGAAAACAGGAAATTACCTTTGCCGCCGCGGGCTTTTGCGGAGTATGTCTGCATTCCCGAGAGCAATGTGATCATCATAGATGAGAGCCTGCCGGAGGATGTGGTATCCTTCTTTGATGCCTTCGGCAACGCCACCCATACGGCTCTGATGTGGGATATGGTGGGAGAGGATGTGCTGATTACCGGTGCGGGCCCTATCGGCATCATCGCTGTGGGCATCTGCAAGTATGCCGGCGCCCGCCGGGTAGTGATTACAGATATCAACGATTACCGTCTGGAGTTGGCCCGGAAAATGGGAGCGGACGCGGCGGTGAACGTGAAGAACGAGGACCTGCCCTCCGTCATGCACAAACAAGGTCTGGTGGAAGGCTTTGACATTGGCCTGGAAATGAGCGGCAGCGGCGCGGGCCTCCCACAGATGATCTCCGTCATGCGCAACGGAGGAAAGATCAGTCTGCTTGGCATCTCCAACGTACCTGTGCCTATGGACATGAACAACATCATCTGCAAAGGTCTGACCTTGCAGGGTATTTATGGTCGGAAGATGGACAACTGGCACCAGATGAGCTACATGGTTCAGGGCGGTCTGGATTTGACGCCGGTGATTACCCATCGCTTCCATTACACCCAGTTCGAGGAGGGCTTTGCTGCCATGAACAGCGGAAAGTCCGGAAAAGTCATTTTGGACTGGACCAAGTAATTCGACTGTTTCTATGAAGTTTGACAATCACGACGCCCGCATCCGGCATTATGAGCTCCTTCTGGAGAGGGATTTGGATTCGCTTCCCGTGTTTCCCTTGCCGGATGGGTACCGCTTTGCATTCTATCGCCCTGGGGACCGGGACATCTGGATTGATATTGAAAAATCCGCCAAGGAATTTGCGACCTGGGAGCAGGGGCTGGCAGCTTGGGAAATGTATTACGCCTCCAATGAGGCCAGCCTGTGCGGCCGGATGGTCTTTGTAGAG